>ENA-UOJC01000433-UOJC01000433.1-human-gut-metagenome-genome-assembly--contig:-C104-NODE-433-length-73589-cov-11.665991_pt1 | contig 73589 bp, 69 predicted proteins | sample MGYA00242339_ERZ723886 | MGnify/ENA metagenome assembly ERZ723886 | reverse complement strand
GCCGTCTGAACCGGAGAGGCCACAGGCCGGGGAAGGCGTCGTTGATGTGGCGTCCGTGAGTTCGGAAAGAGTTGACCGTTCCACGCATCATGACTCTCACCCGACCGGCCGGCGTGACGGCTTGCCGACCGGAAGGGGAACAGGGGAGCAGATCCCCGCAATAACCGTCTGCGCCCGGAGAAAGTCCCGTTAAAGTGCTTTCGGACGGGGGTTCAACTCCCCCCACCTCCACCACATTAAGACGTCGTCTATGGATATCGCATAGCGACGCAAAATTATGGGACATCCCCGTGAATAACGGGGGTGTCCCGCTTTTTAATGCTCATTTCAGGACACTTTTGTTTCCAGTCACTATGCCCAGATGCACCAGCTTTGATGACGGGATATTTTTGCCTTTTTTGTGAGAGGAATACTTTGGACCAGTTTTGATACGAATAATTTTTTTGCACCGTTTTTTTTCAAAAGTGACACGGATAATTTTTTGTGACAGAAAAGCGCCGCAGGTTGCCCTGCGGCGTTGGGTGTAATGTGCTAGTCCAATGGCTGGACGAATTTTAGAGGGTGATTTTTACTATCTCACCACTCGTTAGGGTGAAAATGAGATGATTGCCCTTATATACCTTGACGGATTGAATAAGCTCATTCCATCGCTCATCGGTATAGATGGGGTTCAAATCACCGCAGTTTTGCAGCATTTTCTCAAATGCTTCCTTGACCTCGGTTTCCCGAAGCCTGGGAGAGTCGCAAGTCTCGTTGCCATCGTATTTGTGGTTGCAGTACCAAACATTGTAGCGTTCGCCGGTACTGCGCAGACGCCAGACTTTGTGGCCATAGAACTCGCCGCAATCACCACAGATGATTTTACCGGCAAACGGGTGTTTGGTACGCACTTTAGCCCGGCGCTTTGAGTATTCTGCCAACAACTTTTGGACCTTATCGAAGACTTCCGGCTCTATGATTGCCTCATGTGAATTACGCACGCGGACAGATGGCACCTCGCCGTTATTCTTTCTTACCTCTTTGGTGAGATAATCCACGGTAAAGGTTTTCTGGAGCAATGCTTCGCCCTTGTATTTTTCGTTACTGAGAATACTTCGGACAGTGCTGACACGCCATTTCGCCTTACCTGCTGGCGTTGGGATGCCCATTTCTGTAAGGATTGAGGCAATCTCATTGATGGTCTTTCCAGATAGGAAAAGATCGTAAATTTTCCGGATGATAACTGCCTCTTCCTCAACAATCTCAGGTCTGCCGTCTGCCCCCTTGCTATAACCTAAGAAGTGGGAATAGGCAAGATGGACATTGCCGTCCCTCATGCTTTTTTGTTGTCCCCAGCGGACGTTTTCACTGATGGAACGGCTTTCCTCCTGCGCCAGCGAGCTCATAATGGTGAGCATCACCTCGCATTTGGGGTCAAAGGTATGTAAGTTTTCTTTTTCAAAAATCACCTCCACACCGGCGGCTTTGAGTTCCCGCACCGTTTGCAGGGTATCCACTGTGTTCCGGGCAAAACGGGAGATGGATTTAGTGAGAATTAAATCAATCTCACCGTTCAGGGCTTTCTGAATCATTAGATTAAAGCCGTCCCGCTTCTTCGTATTCGTCCCAGTGATGCCTTCGTCCGCAAATACAGATACGAACTCCCAGTCTGGGTTGCTTTGAATATGACGGGTGTAGAAATCCACCTGTGCCTCATAGCTGGATTGCTGTTCGTCCTGCTCCGTAGAAACACGGGCATAAGCGGCAACTCTCTTCTTGCGGGTTGCCGAAGAAAACGGTTGCTGCTGGAGTGTTTTCGTTGCGGCGATAAATTCTATTTCCGGCATATTATTTTCCTCCCTTCTTCTGTTGATTTAAGGCTTTTTGCCGTGCCGCCTCACGCATCTCTGACGTCCAACTCAAGCGGCGGGAGGGATGCTGCCAGCATACATCGGCGGTAGAACCGTCTGTGAACTTATAGAGCAGGCGATGATGTTCGGGAACAATGATCTGGGAGATCCTGTCTGTTATCGTCGTTCTGTCCAGTTCATCAATGCCTAGGACTTCCTTGGTTTTCTCGATCAGGACAGCCTCGGATATCCTCTGGGAGAGGCAAGCCGCCTTTCCGTACTTGAACGCTTGGCTGCATATCCAGATCGGCTGATCTCCGCTTTTAGCGTTTGTATACTTTCTGATGTATGCGCTTTTGCAGCAGCCGCATTGGATCAATCCGGTAAACAGCTTGGCGCTGTTTTCATGCGCGGCATTTCTGTGCGCCATGATTTCCGTTTGCCGGATACTGCGGCGCTTGATCTCAGCCTGTACGGCCTCAAAGGTCTGCCTGTCTATAATCGCATCATGACTGTTCTTGACGTAGACTTTGCGAAGTTCACCGGTATTTCTTCGCTTCTTTTTGGTCCGGAAATCCTCCCGAAACGTCTTTTGTAGAAGCAGATCACCGGTATACTTTTCGTTGCTAAGAATATTTCTTACGGATGTATTGGACCAGGTACCGCCAAAGCGGGCTGAAACGTCTCTTTCAATGAGCATTCTGGCAATTTTACCGTAGCCCATCCCGGAAAGGTACAGATGAAAAATCTCTTTTACGATCTCCGCTTCCTCCGGTACAATCTCAAATCTTTCATCCACCAAACGATATCCGAAAGCATGGCCTCCAGCGGGTTTGCCTTGATCGTAGAGTTTCTGGATGCGCCATTTTTGGTTTTCACTGGCGGAACGGGCTTCTTCTTCAGCGTACATCGCCAGAAGCGTGACCAGCAGTTCACCGTCCGGGCTGATGGAGTGCATATCCTCTTTCTCGAAATAGGTATCCACACCCAGCCGCTTCAGTTCACGGATGGTTTCCAACAAGATCACCGTGTTCCGGGCAAACCGGGTAATGGATTTGGTGACCACAAGGTCGATCTTTCCATCCCGGCAATCCTGTAACATTCGCTGGAATTCTGGGCGATTGATGGTTGTTCCAGATATCCCGTTATCCGAGTAAATCCCAACAAGCTGCCAATCTGGATGGGCGGCGACATACTGCTCGTAATATTCCGTCTGCGCCTCCAGTGAATGAAATGCGGCGTCTTTATCCGATGAAACACGGGCATATGCCGCCACACGGATCGCCTTTTGTTCTTTCGGCTTTGCTGGTATCTCTTCAATATGTAACATTTTTACCTCCTAATACCATTCATCACTCTCTTGCCCGAAAGAGTCAAGGTTTAATCTCGATAATTTCCCGGTTATCTCTGCGCCATTTTGTGCGGCAATAATCAGAGCAGAATAACGCTCCATGCCGTGCCGCCTCCTGCAATGGCTTATGGCAATTCCGGCAGATCGGCGCGTTCAATTTCTCCGTCTTTGTCTTCCGTGAGCCAACAACCACAAATCCCTTGCGCCTGCAAACAGACTTTACGGTATTTTGAGATATCCCAAGTTCCCGCCCAATAAAGCTGTACGGATAGTTCTGCTCTCTAAGGGCGGCAATCTGTTCTAATTGCCTTGCTGTCATAAAATCAAACCTCCTTTTTAGAAATCCCCAGCCCATCACAGGCTGGGGATAGTAATGTACGTTAAACTTTGCGGATATGGTCTTCGCCATAGGCGATGCCGAGGCCGGAGCCGCAGTCCCAGCGGACGAACACCGTACCGATGTCATCCACAAACGAGACTGTCCCCCGGTCTCCGGGCTTCAGCTTGGTATAAGGGTCGCTCATGGAGATGAGCTCCACCCGTGTGCCTTGGGGATACTTCTTCCGCAGACGTTCCACCGTTTCTCTGCTTGGAAAACCGTTCATTCAGACGTCTCCTCCGGTTCGGGCTTTGAGATTTGGGAAGCATTACCCACCCGCATATATACGGCGGTTCGCGGTGGCGTCGGTGGTGCGCCATTCTTCCATGCGCTGTTGCCGATAGACTGGTCTGTGGTTTCGTCGTTATGTTCAAACGAGTATTTGGGAACGGGGTAGCCGGGGATGAAGATGTCCGCACCGGCAGGTTCATAATGACTGGCCTGCACCTCGTTTCCCCAGCAGTACCACTTCTCGGAACTGGCCGGACGCTTCCGGCAGAACAGCTCCAGATAAGGCCCCGGTGACACACGCTCTACAATGCTGATAAATTCTCTCGGTTTCTCAGAATGGGCTGTGGGGTAGCCGATGAGCCAGTTGATCTGCGTCCGGCACTTCGGCGGCAGTTTGCCCCGCACGGCAAACAGGCAGGTCTCGCTGGCGTTCCGGAGGTAGTTGCCTACCCCCAGCTTGGGCTTGATCCAGTGGAACATGGTGATGTAGCGGAAACCCCAGGCTTTGATGACTTCGAGGCCCTCGTCGATGTTGGAATTGGTCACCCACAGGTAGAGGTGGGCGTCTTCATCCGCAAGGTCTGCCACAGGCATATTTTTGATGCGGTCTAACGTCATGAGGTCGTAGTGGTTTAACGCACCGCCGTACCCGCCCGCAGACGCTTGGTTCTTCATCCATGCCGGATCTCCTACTATGCATTTGAACTTCTGGATATCTGGGATATTCTCAGGCACCCGGCAGATCGCCGGGGCCGTTCTCTCAATCTTGTGTTTTTCCATATATTTGAACTCCTGTCTAAAATGTTTTGTAATTGGGCGTTTTCCCGTTTATACCATGAGGCACGAAAATCCGCGCCGATGGAATCAAAAAGAATTGGACACTTTGTCAAAATCTTTGTGATTCAATACCGGAAACAGCCTGAAACGGTTCAAAACCGGTCCTGACGCCAATCTTCACCGTCCTGCGTCCACTCCGCCCGCCGGTAGTACGGATCGCTCTGCGGGTTACGCCGGGTGGAGGCGTCTGTGCGGTGGAGCCGGGCGATTTCGGCCATCTGCCGCTGTGCCTCCAGCGCCATGAAATCGATCCGAAGGCTCTGCCAGGCGGCGCTACGCAGGGCGGAGATCTTCGGATCTTCCGGCTGCGGCACGATCTCGGCGGGCTTCTGAGGCGGCTCCACCTGAATGGCGGCAGCCTGTTCCTTTTTTCTTTGCATCTTTTTCTTCTCCTGACGGTGTGCGTAAACAGCCACGATGACAAAGGGGATAATCACAATGGCGAGAAAGAGAAGAAGCTCTTTATCATACGGCACGCTGCTATACATCACCGCTCACCTCCCGTCCAAACATATTTCAGTGCCAATTTTGCATAGGTTTCGACAATAAGCCTATACTCCTCACTCCCTCGGGGAGCGACCTGGCAAAAATAGTCCTCGCTCATGGCAAGGGCGGCAGTGTTGCTCATCACCTGCTTGGTGAGGGCCGCATACAACTGTCCTTGAAGGGCCGTGTGCTCCGCCAAGGCCAGGCTGGTCTCCGCCAGTTTGGAAATGCCCTGATTTAATTGCTCGTCCTGATATACCGGGGCGGCATACGTGGTGCCATACGGAACGGTCTGCATTTGATATGTACTCATGATTAAAATCCTTTCTGCCTCGCGAGGACTTGTGTTTTTTTGACGTCGGGATCAGTGTATCAGACCCGAATGCACCAAAACGAAAAAGTCGGGAAAGGTCGTGAAAAGTCGAAATCTCCCCAAAAAAGAAAAGCCCCCGTGCTCACGCACGAGAGCTAGGGGTTATTGCTTACCAATTAGGCCTCCCAAACCTTGATGTACTCAGTACCATAAGAACCGTATACTCACCCCTGCTCCTCGTTGAAAAAGGTTACAAAAACAAGTATAATGATAGAGTGAAAGGGGGCGGTGGAATTGGCTGATGAGCGTAGCGAGTTTGAAGAGTTTCTGGCTAAATATGCACGAAAGACAATGGATGTGCTGGGGGCTGCGCAGATTCTTCTTGACGAAAAAGACGTCAATTATAGAGCAATGACTGCGGATGCTGCAAAAGCACTTTTGATAAAACTCACTTTTGACAGATTTGGTATCGGTGAGGAATCCGACATCGTTTTATGTTCATTGGGGCTGCTGGAAGGATACGATGCGTTGGAGTTGACCGAGCGGCGTTTAAAATATATACGGGAATCAAATTTCATCGAGAAAAAAGCGAAAGAGACATCGTCCCGTGATCCGAATGACCTCGATAGGGATTTAACACCGCTTGAAAATAAGTATTATCGGGAAATGGAGCTTTTCTTTCTTGGGAATATCTCCAAAGGAGAGATGGCGGAGAAATATTTTGCGGATGCAAAAAGAGAACATCTGGAGAAATCCCGAGTTGGCTCAAATCGTTTACAGGTGAAATTGCCGAAGCCCTCGTATTTGATTACCGAGTCTCTGCGGGGCATCAATTTTGGCCTTAAAAATCCAACATTTATAGGGCGAGAAGACATCCTTAAACAGATAGAGAAGAATTTCAAAAAGAAAAAGAACCTGCAGCTTATTTACGGTATGGCTGGCGTAGGGAAAACGCAGATTGCGAAACAGTACGCCTATACTCATCAGTTCGCTTATGGTATTACAGCTTGGATCGAAGCGTCTGATGCGGAGTCAATAAGAGAGAGTTGTGCAGACATTTTGCAAAGGATAGGATGGCATTATGAAGGTGACATCCGTATCGCATTTCTTTCCTGCTTCGAGCAGCGGAATGACTGGCTCCTTATTTATGACAATGCCGACTATCTGGACAGCGCCAATGAGGGGGCTGGTAAAGCAAAAAAACTGCTGGAAAGTTATCTGCCAAAAAATAATGGCCATATCCTGATCACCACGCGCTGCAACAAGGATTTCATGGGCGCTGCGCGGATACCCGTAGGCGTATTTTCTCCCGAGCTGGCCGGTCAGCTGCTTGTGGAGGTTTCGGGCTTTGAAGCGAATAGTGATGTAGATAAACTGGCTGAGAAACTTGGTTATCTACCACTGGCATTACAATATGCGGCGGCCTATATTCGGGAATATTGTAGTTCCTATCGGGAGTATCTTGATCTTTGGGAAGAAAAAGGTATGCTGCTGTTCGATCAGGATGACGGGGATCTTGCGGAACAAACTGTCCGTAAAGCATTCCATATCACTTTGGACAAGTTGAAAGATGATATTGTGGCGGTAGATTTTCTACACCGCCTTGCCAGTTTGAATGTTAATGCACTCCCCCTAAAAGATTATCTTGAAGCAGTTGAAGAACAGCCGGAAACAACATATTACGACCACGTTTACCATGATCCATTTGACGGTTGCGAGATAGTAAGGTTGCTTGATGAACAGCATAAAATCAGAGAATACCTTATTGAAGAAAAGCTGGGAAACGGATATGTGAAACTAAGAAATATACAGCTTCAAGACGCCCCCACACAGGAGCCGGATTCTGAGATGATTGATGCCAGAGTTGTTGACGCTGATTACCTGCATCCCGCTTTAAGGGACCCGATAAGCCGAAACAAACTCATTCAGAAACTGAAATCTTGCTCCCTGATTGAGTGGGATAAGACGAATGTCTATACTCATCCGCTTTTAAGGGAAATTATCTTTGACGAGATGACCGTTCAAGAAAAGTTCAAGTGGCATAGTGAATTTTTTACGCCATTATTATTAACATCGGCGCATCGTAAAGCTGACAACAAAGAGGCAGCCAGAGAGGTACTGTTCCGTTCAATCTGCATTAAACTGGGATTGAAAAAAGTCGATAGCAACAAAAAATCTGAATCCCTGATATGCGTAGGTGATGATTATTTTGAACGGGTAGAATGCCATTTTAAGTTTGGACCGGAAATGGACTCACTTTTGATGGATGTTCTGTCGCTAAACGATGAGGATTTCACGAGAAAGTTCTTCAAATTTCGCCACGAGTTAGAAAAACAAGGGTATATTTCTAGGTTTTCAGGCTACAGTTCTCGTGATATCGTGTGCGAACAACTGGCCGTGATGCTTAACTGCGATATCGTATATCGGGCTTGTCAAGCGCCGAAACAATACACTAAGGGGGATAAAAAATATTTTGTTGGACACATTCATCGCAGTGAATGTACCGGCGTGATGGAAGAACCGGTAGAAGAAACACTATGTGAAGCTGCGCGTGCGGCGATTGATATTTGGCTGACTGATATTGACGACGACAATGAACGATGGCGAAAATTACAAGAACTAATTACTGACGAAGATACTGACTGGTGGATCATCGCTTTGCCTTCACAAAACGAGAACATTTAATTTACTGCAGCCTGCTCCTCGCGGCCTCTGCTGTCGCTTGGAGCAGGCTGTTCACGCATCGGTCTCCCCGCCGGACATCGCAGTGCGTATCTTCGCCCCATCTGCGGATGATCCCGACGCTTTTATGAATATATGCCTCGACCCGCTCGCTGTTCGCCTCCGGTGCTGGCATCCCCATCGGCAGCCATGTAATCTCCAACCTTGGGTACGCCGCCTCCACAATTTTGTAGAGCAGCCCTTGATTATTACGGTCTGCGCAGATCTGGCAGAAGATTTCCTTGTGCCGGGTCATGAAAATGAGGATCGCATAAAAAATACGGCCATTGGGATTGGCCGTGGTTCTGGAGAGGAGTTTGAGCTGGTCGTCCAGCCCGGACAAAAACTCCTGCAGCAGTGTCTCCTCATTATTGCTGATCGCTTGGTTGATGTTAGGGTGGTGGTTGTAAATTGTCTGCCGGGACAGCCCCGCCGCCTTTGCCACTTGCCGTGCCGTAATCCTCCCACGATGCCGCTTTAGAAGCTTCAGAATTGCACTTTGCATCGCACATTCGCTGCGTTCATACCGGCGGTTGTGCGGAGTTTTGCGGTTTTGTTTTTCGATGCCCATCATATTCATAATAACACGGCGGCACAAAAATGAGCAAAAAGCCCGCAAAAATCCTTGAAAAATGCTTTTGCGTGGTATAATTAAAGTGCAATAATTAAACGTATATTTATAGATAATCGATTCGTATATCGAATTGTTATAGCACGCAGAAATGGCGCCATGAGGAAAGTCATTTACGTGTTATAGCAATTATGTTGGTATATACGTTTGATTATTGCACCCTCGTGGTGCCATTTTTGTTAGTAGGCACCCCGGGCTAATAACAAGAGAGGTAACAAGCAGAGGTAAAAATGAAGGCCATACAAACAGCAAACAATCAAGGGGGAAAGTTAAGTCTAAGCGCAAAGTTTAGTCTAAAGAACAATCACTATATTAAGTTAACAAGTAGTATTAATAAGACCGGATTATTGTCTGCATTTACATTTCTTTTGCTCGCTCTTACGTGCCTTTTTCCAATCAGTAAGAGCGAGCAAACCACAGAAGCAGTAACTGGAACTGTTCAGAGTTCATCTCTCACTTTGAACGTTTCCCAGTCTGCTGCTTCTGTGGAACTTGATGTGAACTCTAATACAGGAACCTTTGCTTCTTCAACCACGGACAACTCTGCTAACTTTTCTGTTACTACTAATAACTTCTCTGGCTACACACTTACCATTTCCGGGAATGATGATGAGGGGAAGCTCTATGATAGTACTAAACAAAACTTCCTAAACTCTCTCGCTAACGCAACTAGCGAAACAGATTTTTCTTCAACCGCCAACACTAACTTAAACGGGCAATGGGGCTACAAGCCAAGTAAGTTTAACTCTGCTCTAAACGAAAACTACCTCCCAGCTCCAACCACTGAAGCCTCAACTTTAGATAAAACCGCAGCAGCAAACACTACCGCAAACGATTATTCTATCTCCCTCGGTCTCCGCGCAGACTATACCACTACAGCAGACACTTATTCCAACTCTTTCATCATCACCGCCGTCCCTAACCCAATCGCCTATATCATTACTTATGATGCAAATACGACGGACACCGTTTCTAATATGCCAGCCGCACAAAACAGCACTACTTCGGCTACTTCAATCACCCTCGCAGATAAAACTCCAGTCCGCGATAACTATGACTTCAAAGGCTGGTGTACCGTCGCTCCAACTACCGCCAACCCAGACACCTGTACCGGAACCACTTTCCAACCCGGAGACATCTACGGCATAGACCAAACGAGCGAAAATATCACTGTGCTTTATGCGATATGGAAACAAAGTGGTATTGCAATAACCTACGATGCAAATGGCGGGTATTTCGGCAATAATACTTCTAAAACGACAAATGTAGTTATATATGAAAACACAAAAGTTACCAAAGTCTCTAAATCTCCTAATGTAGATGATGACGGTATTTCTACTGGCAATTATGATAACAATTTAGCGGTTGCAGATACTGTCACCATCCCCGGCGCAACCGAACTACACGTCACTATCACTTATCAAACCGAAAGCACTTCTTATGACTGGGTAGCCATTTATGATGGTTCTGTCACGCCGTCCGCCGGAAACTATTCAAGTTCAATTACCGGTAAGCTCGGCGGCGAAACAAAAGTGGAAAACCAAGAGTTTACCATTCCGGGAGATACGGCACAATTCTTTTTCAGAACAGATGGCTCCAGCAATAGCTACTACGGTTATTATGCCACGATTGAAGGGGATAGTGCCGACATTCTAAGTGGCGAAGAATTAACCCCTACACGAGACGGCTATGCATTTAGTGGTTGGTACACGGATACTGCTGGTACGGCTGGAAATGAATTTAAAATCACAGCTGGGATGACCCCACAAACGGTCTATGCAAAATGGATAAAGTACCAGACGATCACTTTTATCTCTGGCACCGGTGGAACGGTAAATAAAACTACGCAAGCTGTACTACCCGGAATAGCAATTGCAGTTAGGAGTAACAAAATAACCGTAGACAGTGTAACCACCACAGCAACGGCAAATTCTGGCTATTCATTCAACAGTTGGACTAATAACTGTGGCGCAACCATGCCAGAAAGTGATTGTACGATAACGGCAAACTTCAGCAAAAACTACACAATCACTTTTACCTCTAACACTGGCGGAACAGTGAACCGCACCACCCAATCCGTACCATACGGCACCGCGATTACGGTTAGCGGCAACAGCGTAAAGACGAATGGTGTAACGACAACCGCTACGGCATCCTCCGGCTACAAGTTCAAGAGCTGGACGAACGGGTGTGGTTCTACCATGCCAGCTAATGATTGTATTATCACTGCAACTTGGAACAAAGTAGAACTGATGCAGACCTACACTGCGTCCCAGTGCCAAGCGAACGCTTCATCACGAGCGGTAACCCTAGAAGACTCGCGAGATGGGAAATCGTATAGAATTCGCTATATTAACGGCCTTTGCACGATGATCGACAACCTTGATTTTCAAATCACCACGGGCATGACCTTGACGACCGCGAACACGAACATTACGGCGAACAGAACTCTCGGGACAGTGGGCTCGCTGACTTCGGGCAACTCTTACGACGAAATGCGTATCTTACATAGTAGCACTTCTGGCTATGGAACTTACTATAATTATGCTGCAGCGACGTTAGGGACGATTACGGGATCCTCGAACAGCACTGAGGCGACGCAAGATATTTGCCCTAAAGGCTGGCGCTTACCGGCGGGTGGTAATACTTCTACCGGTTACGAACAAAAGCTCCTGACGAATAATGTATTCCAAACATGGCAATCTATTGGTACTTTTGACGACTCCTTCAAGGTTGCCGCTGGCTACTACGGCAATGGCTCCCTCGGCAGTTCCGGTACCTACGGGCTCTGGTGGTCTTCTACCGCGTACGATACCACCTATCGCTACTACCTCCTCTACGATACTAGCAATGGTCTGGTCTCAGGCATCAACGACTATCGCAGCCGCGGGTTCTCAGTGCGGTGCGTGCTTAAGTAGTTACTCTTTCGCTCCTCTCGCCCAGAAATCTTAAGCATTTTCTTATCATTCTTATTTTGCTTGTGTTATAATAAAGTTTATGAATGGGTTAATTGTAAAGCTAAAAATATCTAAAAGGGGGACGATACTAACTTTAGCTGCGATGTTAATGCTCGCGGCGGCGGGTGGCGCGGGAGGATTATTGATGCGCGACGTGGCAGCGGAGAGCGTTGAGATTACGGCGGATATTAAGCCGACGCTTCAGGTGCTTTTACCGGCGGATAATATCCTATTAAACTTAAGTCCGGAATACAATCTCGAGGCGTTTGATAGCCAAGATTATAGTATTACGGTTGGGACGAACAGCATTACAGGCTATAATTTAACTTTAACAGCGGACTCGACGGATTTGACCCGAACGGAGATGGGGCAGGACGGAACGTTCGCGAAGATTCCAACACTCGCGGTGAACGCGGGCGGTTATACCGAAGATACTTTTGCAGTTAACCACTGGGGATATAAAAACACAACAACCGATGCAAACGCGAATTATATGCCGTTTAGCACAAACATTAACCTAGCAAACACTTCGAAACCAACAAACGGCGACCAGATTGACCTTAACTTTGCTGCTAAAGTAGATCTCGAACAACCAGCGGGAACTTATAAACTAAGCCTAAACTTCCAAGCCACAACGAATGTCGTTCTCGGGGTTGAGAATATTATTTTTAACGGTAACGGGGCGGATAATCCAGACGCGATGGCAGTACAAACGATTTCGGCGCCAGGAGCAAATTTGAATGCAAACGCGTTTACGCGGGCGAATTATGTGTTCTTAGGTTGGAATACGAAAGCGGACGGGACGGGTACGACTTACACAGACCAAGCGAACTACGCCGTCTCCGGGGCAGATGAGATGAAGACAACGGTGCTTTATGCACAGTGGGCAGGCAACTATCTCGGCGTCGCACCATCTCTACAAGAGGTAACCGCAGCGCATTGTACGAACAGTTATGACGGCGCAACGGCAACCCAAACAGACGCCCGTGACGGTAAGACCTACACAATTGCAAAAATTAACGGTATCTGCACAATGACCCAAAACCTAGACTTCGAATTAACAACTGGGATGACGCTTTCGCCGGATACGACAAACGTGACGACGAGTAGAACTCTAGGGACGGTAGGCTCTCTAGACTCTCTAGACTCTAGTAGCTTCTCATACGACGAGCCTAGAACTGAAAAAAACTTTAACATAACTGGCGCAGGGTTGCACTATAACTATGCAGCGGCGACGGCAGGCACGATTACGGGCGATTCGAATACTACGGAAGCGACGGAAGATATTTGTCCGGCAGGTTGGAGATTGCCAACTGGTGGTCAGAATCAAGAACAATACATCCTTAACAATAGTTATACTTGGCAAAACTGGAACGCTAACTATCCGAGAGAGTTTAACCCTGTTGCCGCTGGCGGCTACTTCAATGGCTCCCTCTACGGTTCCGGTACCAAAGGGTACTGGTGGTCTTCTACCGCGGACTATACCACCGGTCGCTACAGCCTCTACTACTATACTAGCGATGGCCTGCGCTCAGGCAACAGCGACGAACGCACCGTCGGGCTCTCAGTGCGGTGCGTGCTTAAGTAGCTAGTGCGGTTGCGGGAGTTCGTCCCTTCTCTGATCCTCACCGGAGTGGACTTATGCTCCGGTGGGGAAGGTATTCTACAACAACTCCACCCCCAGATATGCCCGGTCTAAATCATCCTGCGCCACACCGAGATACCGCTTCGTCACCGTATAATTGCTATGGTTGTAGATATCCATGATCACCACCGGCGAGACCTTGCCGCTGTTCCAGGCGTGATAGCCCCAAGTCTTGCGGAGACTGTGGCAGGAGATGTGTCCAGTCGCACCTACGGCAGCGGCAGCATCACGGACGATCCGCCAAGCCTGTGTGCGGGTGATCGGGCGGTCTGTGTTGTTGCGGCTGGTGAAAATGTAGTTGCCCTTCCGGTACGGGAAGTAGATACGGAGGGCATGGATCGCCTGTTCGTTTAAGGCAATCTCCTTGTGCTTGCCGGTTTTCTGCTCGGTGAGCGAGAGATGGGTGCGAAACTGCTGCCGCTGCTCGCTGTACACATCCTCCCAGCGGAGCTCCAAGAGATCCCCGATGCGGAGCGCGGTATAGACACCAAGCACAATAAGCGCATAGTTACGAAATTCTCCACGGCTGCGGAAATATTCCGCCATGTCGTGGAGTTCTTGTTTGTTACGGATCGGTTCGGTTGTTGCCATAATAATTTAGGCTCCTTTCTCTATGATTTCTCTTTACGAGGATAATCATATAAAAGGAGCCTGCGCAATTTTTTGAAGATATTGTTACCTATTATACCATGGAGACACTGACTTTTCAACCTACTTACCCCTGATTTCGCAGTGCTTTGCGGCACATTTTACAACTACCAGCGCCGAACCCACCGAGGACACCGGCAAATTGTTGTGCTTAATGTAACATAATCTTCAAAGTGTTGCGTTGAGGCAAAATACTTCTTTTGTAGGGGGATTTTCGTATGGGAAAGCGAATTGTATCAATGTTGTTGGCATTATGCCTGTGTATAACATTTTTATCTGCCTGTGGGAGTTCCGACAGACCCGCAGAAACGCAGACATCGTCAACCGGTTCAGTAAGCGGGGAGCAGTCTGCGTCGGAGGCACCGGATAAGACGGGACCAGCATCTACGGAGCCGGTGTTTATCAAAGTAGTCAATACTGATGAATATGGGTACCTTGTATATAGCACCCACATTGAAATCAACAGTTACCGTGGGGATGGTGGAGATGTAGTCATCCCGGAAACTTTAGACAATCTGCCTGTTCGTGTCATTGAGGGCACGGCATTTCATGATCGCACAGATGTAACATCGGTCGTAATTCCGGACAGCGTGACTTGTATTGAAAGCAGAGCATTTAATGGATGCACAAACCTTACGGCAGTTACAATTCCGGATAGCGTTCAAGAAATAGGCGTGGATGCTTTCTGCGATACTCCGTGGCTGGATTCCTTCTCCGAAGAATTCGTCGTTGTGGGTGATGGCATTCTTATAGATTATAACGGCACAAAAACGGAAGTTACTATACCTGATACAGTAAAGTATATCAGCTCTGCATTTTACCAAAACGAAAATATTGTCCGCGTATCCATTCCGAATAGTGTCATTAACATAGAAGAGTATGCATTTTCTAGGTGCAGTAATCTATCAGAGGTTACGATTCCAGCCAGCGTAACTAGTATTGGGAGCGGCGCATTTCGTGGTACAAATTTAACTGACGTCACAATCCCAGACAGCGTCCAGATAATAGGTGAGCTCGCATTTGATACTCCATGGCTATATTATCTAACAGATGAATTCGTCATTGTAGGCGATGGTGTCCTTTTGGATTATAACGGAACCGAACCAGACGTGGCTATCCCGGATACGGTAAAATATATCAGTTCCGCATTCTTCCAAAACAATGATATCGCTCGTGTCTCTATACCTGACAGCGTAACTGACATTGGGGTTTGGGCATTTTATGACTGTAGGAATTTAATTGAGGTCGTAATCCCGAACAGCGTGACTAGCATCGAGGCGAGTGCTTTTGATGGCTGTACAAGCCTATCTGAAATTACGATTCCAAACAGCGTAACCAGTATTGGCCCCAGTGCATTTTCTAAGTGTACGAATTTGACGGAAGTTGTAATCCCGAACAGTATAACGAGCATTGAGGAATGGACATTTAATGAATGTACGAATCTGTCAAAGGTCACTATTCCAGATAGTGTGACCTATATTGGTCACAGAGCCTTTTATGGCACAAATCTGGCCGAAGTCATGATTCCCAGCAGTGTAACTCAAATCGTTGGTGAGGCCTTTGGAAACTGTGGCAATCTGACCATCGTCTGTGAAGCTGACTCCAAAGCGGAAACCTACGCCAGCAGGAATGAGATTCCTTGCCGCATACAGTAAAACCCATAGCAATAACTTTTCTTAAGGGGGATGTACGATGAAAAAACGAATGCTGGCAATATATCTATTATTTGCCATGTTTATCACGTTGTTGCCAACCACGGCGCTGGCGGCAGAGACCGTAGAGTCCGGGCAATGCGGTGACAATTTGACTTGGACGCTGACGAGCGACGGCGTCCTCACAATCAGCGGTACGGGCGATATGTGGGACTACCAGTATTATTGGCCGGATTACGCGAATCCCACTCCGTGGTTGAAAAAGTACACGAACATCATGGTCGCAGAGCCTCCTGTTCGGCTCAGGAAGCTTGTGATTGAAGAGGGCGTGACGCATATTGGAGAGTGCGCCTTTATGCATTGCAGCGACTTTACGGGTTCTCTCACCATACCTGCCACTGTTACGTCCATTGGAAATTGCGCATTTGTCGGCTGCCGTGGCTTTACAGGCCCGCTGCATATCCCCGGCAGCGTTACGGAGATCGGGAACTCTGTTTTTAATGGGTGCGACGGCCTAAGTGAAATTTACTTTGATGGGGATGCTCCGGCGGTGGGCGACACAGTCTTTTCGGAAAATGCTGAAATTTATGTGCCGGAGGGCGGTGCTGGTTGGTCCGCCCCGGATTGGAACGGCTATAAAACTACGTGGTATGCGCCGGAAAGTAATCAGCCGGAGGATCTGCCTAAAACCACGAACGTTACATACGGCAGCCTCTGGATGTCTGCCTATGAAGACTTTGTGTTAGGCGGCGGCTATCTGCAGTGCGGCCAGAGTTTCGGCTCAGCGATGGAACCGGTGGTCATGCTGCACGATATGGACGCGGACGGTGTCCCGGAGTTGCTGATGACCAACGGAGAAGCTGGCAGGGTGACTCGCTGTGCGTATATTTTCACTTGCGAAAACGACACGGTGCAGTATCTCGGCATCGGGCCGACAGACGCTTTTTATATAGAAGATTCGGATTATACCGGGATCTGGGCGTCCTATAATATGTCGCCAGACTTGAATTGGGGCTATTATCGAAAAGAAAGCAATGAGGTTAAGTACGAATCCATTTATATAGAGAGCAGTTCTGTTTCCGGCGCCGGCATCCAACAAGTTACCGGCAATGAAGCTTTGTTTGCGGAGTCGCAAAGAGAGAAAACGCAAATCTTCGGGAAAGTTGTTTCGGATATCCGCAGCATCGGCTGGCATTCTTTTTTACTGGAGTCCGGCATATACCCGTACAACATCCCCTTTGGCGGTGAAACCGAGATCACTTTGAACTGGGGCTGGAAGTTGTTCAATAAAAATGCTTCCGAATATGACCATAATTTAGCGATGGCATCTTTGATCTTATCCCGCGCGGCCTATGGTGGCGGCGAAGATGCCAAGGACAAATTGAAGATGTTGGGGTTCGACATCATATCGCAGAAATATTACGATGAAGATGTCATCCATCAACCTGCAAGAACGGTCGCCGCCCAACAAATTTATTTAAACGGCGAAGAAAAGTGGGTCATTACAGTAGTGGTCAGAGGCACCGCGACGGATATCGATAAATTGACCGATGCATCTTCCTGCGTTACCGGGTTCCAGGACTCCGCCACTAATGTAATGGAAGATATGCTAAGTTGTATGTCAGACATAGGAGAAAAATATCACTGCACGCTGACGAAAGAAAACACGATCTTCTTTTTGTCCGGGCACAGCCTGGGCGGAGCGGTAGCGGGCATTCTCGCCAATAAAGCCCTTCAGTATGCTGAACCGGAAAACATTTTTACTTATACTTTTGGTTCGCCAAATTACGATACCGAACGCAACGAGCCAACCGATTCAAAATACAACGGTGTACACAATATCCTCAATACAGACGATCCCGTCCAAAACTTTCCGTGGCTCAAAAAAAGATATGGGCACGACTGGTATTATGACCTGAAAAATCGTCAAGGAACCATCAATTCTGTGTATGGTAAAACCGGCGAGAAAAGCGCCCACGACACGGAAACCTATTTGGCCTGCCTTTTGTCCGGCGTCCCGGAGAATGTGGGCGACGGCGCCGTAAACCCTTACAGCCTTTCCTCCATCCACTGCCCGGTGGACATTGTGGTCCTAGACGAAAACGGAATGGAATTGGGGCGCACATCGGGAATAAATGTCACCCTTTCCGATAGCAGCACGGTACTTATTTATACAGACGGGGATGCAAAATATGTTCTGGCCCCCGCCGATGTAAAATACACCATCCAGTTCACCGCGACCGGCGAGGGTGTAATGGCGTATTCTCAGCAAGTAGTAGATGCTTTCTCCCGCAGTACCCTGAGTTCCAAAGACTTCACCAACGTGGAACTGACTGAAGGAAAAAGCATGAGGACTGAGGTTGGAGGAGATACCGACCTTGAGAACATTCACCTTTTTGTTCTGGATGAATCCGGCAAGGCGGTTGCAGAGGTTGCGCCGGATGGAACGGAAAGCAGGATCGGCAGCGGCATCCCGATGATCGGGATCGCCTTGGTTGCGGTTATTTTGGCGGGGTGTGCGGTTGCTGTAATTTTGGTTATTAGTGGGCGGAAGAAACGGTGCGCGAGTGAATCCTCGGGGAAATCAGAAAATCATAAGGGCATCTGAAATCAGTTATCGAAAGTGTTGTATTGGAGCAATACACTTCTTTTATAGGAGGGTCATTATGAAAAAACGGATTATTTCTTTACTGTTGGCAGTATGCCTGTGCGCCGCATTGCTGCCGACCACGGCGCTGGCAACATCTAAAACAGCGGACGATGCTATCGCTTGGGCAAATAGTCAAGTCGGACATTCTGTCGGATATAACGATGGGTCTGGCTATTATCAGTGCGTTGAGTTCATTCAAGCGTATTACCAATGGTTAGGCGTTGACAAGGTGAGCGGGAATGGAGCCGACTACGCAACGAACGCTTTGCCGAGCGGCTGGACAAGAACGGCTGGCGGCACACCTCAAAAGGGAGACATACTGATCTATTCAAGCTACTCGGCAACAATACAACCGTATGGCCATGTTGCGATATACGAATCGGATAATGCGCTATATGACCAAGACGGAAGCGTTTATGGCGCAACCGTAAAGAAAGAACAGAAGAACTACAGAACATACACATATAATTATTGGGGCTGCATTCACCCTGATTTCACATCAGTAGTGTCCGAGCCGACCGTATCGTTCGGTTCATGGGAGAACAGCAACTATACTTATATTCGTGAGAAGGACGCCGCCATCGGGCAAACGATCAATGTTTCCGGCGGAACCTGCGGAGAAAACGGAATGTATCTCTACGACGCCAACGGGAACTTTCTGGCCTCGGCTAAAAATCCCACCTACACGCTCCCACAGATTTATTTCCAAATAAACGCCGAGTGCGGTTACACCCTGACGCCAGGGACAACTTACAAATATAAGTTTTATGCGGTTGTCGATGGGGAGTATTACTGGAGCGATTGGGGAACCTTCAAAACTACGGGGACAGCGCCTGCGGCCAACTACTCAATCTCTCTGAACCGATCCTCTCTTTCCATGACGGTTGGTGATGAGGCTGCTCTTTCCGCAACGGTGTCACCTGCCGGTCCTGCGGTGACATGGAAAAGTAGCAATGAAGCAGTTGCCAAAGTTATAAATGGCAATGTTACCGCTGTTAAGGCAGGAAGCGTGACAATTACGGCAACGGCGGCTGGCAAAACCGCGACTTGTAAGGTAACTGTGACGGCAGCGGCGACCACCCCCGATCCAGTCCCCACCCCCGGCTCCGGCTCACGGGAACAGGAACCCAACGACACCATCGTAACTGCTAATCCAGTGTCGCTGAATACGGCTGTCACAGGCAACCTGTACAAAACGAGCGATAAAGATTGGTTTGAATTCACGCTGCCCAGCGCAGGGATGGTGCAGCTTTCCTTTGGACACGAGTATGTCGATTTGAATAGTGACTGCTGGCGTACTTACCTCTACACGGCGGAAAATAAGGAAATCGTCTATTTCCAATGGAAAGGCAATGCGACAGTAACGGAGCAGAGCGGACAGATTGGGTTAGAGGCCGGAACCTATTATGTATGCGTAACAAAGACTCCTGCATACCGATACGACGTCGATTATCAGCTTACGGTCAATTTTACGGCCTCAAACACTTGGGAAACAGAATTCAATGATACGGCGGCCACCGCTGACCCAATGGCGCTGAACACGAAATACAGCGGCTCCATTATGAACAGCCGGGACGAGGATTGGTATGCGTTTACGCTGCCGACCAGCGAAACCGTTCAGCTTGTGTTCGGGAATGAACCGGTTACAACCTTCGGCAACAACTGGCGTACTACTATTTATACAATTGAAAACAAGAAAGTAATCAGTAATACGTGGCGTGGCGACACTGTAACAGATCGGACAAGCGATGAATGCAGTTTGGCTGCCGGAACCTATTACATCTGCGTTGAGGGCATGATTGGCAACCGGAAAGACGAGACTTACTGGATAACCATAAAAACCGCCACTGGGAATCAATCAGACGCAGGAGATATTGTTGCGCCGTTTACGGATGTAAAGGTCAGCGCCTACTATGCCGAACCCGTCAAATGGGCTGTGGATCACGGGGTGACCGTAGGCACTTCCGCCACCACATTTTCACCAGATGCTACCTGTACTAACGCGCAAATCCTAACCTTTATCTGGCGGGCTGCCGGATCTCCTACCCCTAGCCTTGCCAACCCATTTACAAATCTGGTTGGCAACGAGTATTACGCTAAAGCCGCCGTGTGGGCGTATTCAATGGGCATGGTTTCCGGCACTGCATTTGACGCCAATAAAGCCTGCACCCGCGCTATGACGATGGAATATCTGTGGAAACAGGCAGGAAGCCCCGCCGTGGCTGCCAGCGGGAAATTTACCGATGTACCCTCCAGTGCAGCCTATGCCACGGCGGTAGCTTGGGCTGTGAACAACGGTATCACTGCGGGAACTTCCAATACGACTTTCTCTCCGGACAGCATTTGCACTCGTGGGCAAATTATGACGTTCTTATACCGGGCAGAGGGTTGACCGTGAAAATAAAGAGAAAGAGGGGCTAAAGAATGGAATTGAGCATTCTAATCGTCGTTGTTATAGTTTTAATCACAGTTGTGCTTGGTACAAAACAATATAAACAAACCAAAGAAGCTCTGAACGATGGCAGCATCATCAAACGCGATGCAGATTTTATTGAAACAACAGAGAAGTTTACACTGCAAAAGGTGGACTTCCCAGCAGTTATTTGCGCATTGAAAGAAACGGATTTCAGCAAGGCTGGCGTGTCAGTTAAGGGTTCTACGCAGGAGGGCGCAGTCAACTTCAGCGGCAGTAATTGGGCTGCACGGCTGGTTCCGCTACAGAGTGAGGCGGATACATATTCTTACTCGTTCAGCTTTACCAAGTGGCAGACTTACCGGGGAATGCCACAGAACATTACCGCTATGAACATGACCCTTACCGCTTTGGAGAAAATGTTCCTCAAGCTTGACCCTAACACGAAGGTAGAGAGTTGGAAGAACAAGACGAAAACCAAACCCAGCTTTTTAAGCTGAAACTGATTATAGGGAGGGAAAAGTTATGCCACAATGGATTTTAGTAGTTGCTGGATTTGCTATCGTGCTTCTTTTGATCCGCTATGTCATCAAGCGGGTGCTTTACAAGGGCTTCGATGTGGTTGAAAACGCGATTAAGGACAAGAAAAACAGAGCAGAGTCACATGAGCCGGAAAACCTTGCGGATCGCTATAAAAAATGAAAAGCGAGGTGGCGAGAGCGGTATGAAAAGATATTTAGTATGCCTGTTGATGTTGATAACTTTGATATCTCTTGCAGGGTGCAATAGTCAGGAGTTTGTATCGGAAGACGAGCCTCAAAAAAACAGAGACATCTTCCTCAAATGAAGATGTTTTAGAAGTTCTACTTATTGTGAGCTATCATGCGGATTCTTCAACCTCGTCTGAAATCATAGACTATCTCTCAGACGAGAAAATTCTGGTCAACGAATGGCACGTTGAGACAGGATGGGCAGATAATAGTAATATCGAAGATCAAATGGACTATGCTGCTAGGAAAGGTTTCGATATGGTGGTTTGTGCATCTGAAGAGTTCGGAGGTGCTATGAGATTATTGGAACCGCAATATCCAGATATAGAATTTGTTTTTTTTGACTGATTGGTGAATAATTGAACATTAGCATGGTCCATCGTGCATAAACGTGCAATTCTGAACTAAAAATTGGTGCAGTTTGAATTATCCGTGTCACTTATCACGAAAATTGGTGCAAACGTGTCAAAGTATAGTAAAATACAAAAATAAGGACAACGATATCCATTGTTGACGTCCTAACACAGCTCAGAAAAAGTCCTAAGGCGATGAGAAAAGCCTTAGGGCTTTTCTCATACGCCGGACGGATTTTTTCTTCGCTTCCAACCGCGATCCGCTTCGCTGGGTTCGCGGTTGGGTGGGGGCGGCTCTGAAAGTCTGCGCCTCGAAAGTGTTTGCCCTTTCCGGCTCAGGAAAAGCCCTAAGGCGATGAGAAAGGCCTTAGGGCTTTTCTTATCGCCGAACGTGCTTTTTCTTCGCTTCCAACCGCGACCCGCTGCGCTGGGCTCGCGTCCGAGGGACTGGGCCGCATTCGAGATAGTATTTTTATCAAATTGGTACAGCTCAGAAATTCCCACCACTGCTTTGTTTCCGTCTTGCGGCGAAACCTGCGCTCCGGTGGGAAATTTTTCGCTTTCGGCCGCGACCCGCTCCGCTGGACTTGTGGACAAGGGAACCGGCGATACGGCCCGCGGCTTTTTATAAAATCAACCCACGAAAAGGCGGATTTTGTTCACAAGCTGCTTTTTCGCGGGGCCCGCTCTGCGGAAAATTCCAAGCTGTCTGCGGCGGCTCTGAATTTGCGCCGTACCGGCACGGTGCCCTTGAACGGCAGTCAATTCTTCTCCACGGTCTCCGGGGCCGGCGCGTCAATGTCCTTTGAGATCCACTTTCCTGAGCAGTGCCAGAGAGGTCGCGGGCACCGCGAACACGCCGGCTGCCGGATGACCGGCGAAGATATCCCCGATGACATGGGCATGTAGAAAAAGAAGCCGTTCACCCGGGCAGCGCCGATGCCGACGGAGAAAGAGGCCGCCAGTGCAGACAGCTGTGGCATCGCCGGCGGTTTCGGCGGCGGAAACGCTTGCCTTTTACGGGGACTTTCTGATATTATAAAGCGTATGGACGATCCCCGCCGGAGCGGGGAAAAACGGAGGTTTTTTATGTATGATGAACTGACGGAAGTCGATATCAAAAAGATGCAGGAGGAGATCGACCACCGGGTGCGGGTCCTGCGGCCCCAGCTGATCGAGGAGGTCCAGACCGCCCGGGCCTTCGGCGACCTCAGCGAAAATTACGAGTATAAATGCGCCAAGCAGGCGAAAAACCGCAACGAGAGCCGCATCCGCTATCTGGAGCGGATGATCCGCACCGCCAAGGTCATCCAGGTCAAGCCCCAGGCGGACGCGGTGGGGCTTTTCGACAAGGTGACGATCTTCAACGAGATGGCAAAAAAGGAGATGACCCTTCAGATCGTCACCACCCTGCGGCAGGATGCCCTGAAGGGCCTCATCAGCAAGGAATCCCCGGTGGGCAAGGCCCTGATGGGCCATAAGGTGGGGGACCGGGTGCAGGTGGCGGTCGGCCCGGAGCTGAAGTATTTTGTGGAGATCCGGGCCATCGAAAAGGGGCAGGACGATGCGTCCATGGAGATCAGCGCCTATTAAAAGGGAAGTGCCGCCGGGGTTCGGCGGCACTTTTTCCTGACGCTTTTTGAAGATTCGGCTATCATGAAAGGGCGGAGATAAAAACACGGCCCGGTCGGTAGTCCGGGCGTACCCGCTGCCAAAAGCGGGTATCAGTAACCTGCCTCCTTGGTTGTCCGTTCTCCGACGGCCATTTTTAAGGAGGACACCCACATGGAAACCGGATATGCCAGACTGACCGTCTATTTTGAGGACCCCTTCTGGGTGGGGCTCTACGAGCGGGGAGGCGGCGGGACCTATCAGGTCTGCCGCATCGTCTTCGGCGGGGAGCCCAGGGACCAGGAGGTCCACGCCTTCCTGCTGGAACAGTGGCGGCGGCTGCGGTTCAGTCCATCCATGGCGGCGGAGGGGCCTGGGGAACGGCGGGTCAGTCCCAAGCGGATGCAGCGGCAGATCAAGCGGGAGCTGCGGACGCCGGGGGCCGGCACGAAAGCCCGGCAGGCGCTGAAGCTGCAGCAGGAGCAGGGAAAAGAGGCCCGGAAGCGCCAGTCCCGCGCGGAGCGGGAAGCGGAGACGGAGCGGCAGTTTGCCCTGCGCCAGGAAAAGCGGCGGGAAAAGCGAAAAGGCCATTGACCCGTGTCCCGGAGCCTTTGGCTCCGGGATCTTCCTGTTTCGGAGGCCAAAGGTTTTTCCGGCTGGGGCTTGTCCCCGCCCTGGCTTTTTGCTATACTCATACTGTCATATCCGGCGGGAGAGGAGGCGCGGCCATGCATGAGATCGAGGCGAAGTCCATCCTCTCCGCCAAAAATGGCATGAATGTCTACCGGGGCTGCACCCACGGGTGCATTTACTGCGATTCCCGCAGCACCTGCTATCAGATGGACCACGCCTTTGAGGATGTGGCGGTGAAGCGCAGCGCCCCGGAGCTGCTGGAGGACGCCCTCCGGCGGAAGCGGCGGCGGTGCATGATCGGCACCGGCTCCATGTGCGACCCCTATCTGCCCCTGGAGCGGGAGACCCGCCTGACCCGGCGGTGTCTGGAGGTCATCGACCGCTACGGCTTCGGCGTGTCGGTGCTGACCAAGTCCGACTTGATCCTGCGGGACCTGGACTTGTTGAAGAGCATCAACGAAAAGACCAAGGCCGTGGTCTGCACCACCTTCACCACCTTCGACGAGGACCTGTGCCGCGTCGTGGAGCCCAACGTCTGCACCACCAAACGGCGGTTTGAGATGCTGAAAACCATGCATGACAACGGCATCCGCACCGGCGTGTGGCTGTGCCCCATCCTGCCCTTTCTCAACGACACGGAGGAGAACCTCCGGGGGCTGCTGGACTACTGCTTCGCCGCCGGGGTGGAGGTCATCGTCAACTTCGGCATGGGCGTCACCCTGCGGGATGGCAACCGGCAGTACTTTTACAAACAGTTAGATGCGCATTTTCCTGGACTAAAAGAGCAATATATTGAAACTTTCGGCGACCGCTACGACTGCCCCAGTCCCAATGCCGCCCGATTGACCCGCGTATTCCGGGAGGCGTGCCGCGCCCGGGGCGTCATCTGCGACCCGGAGCGGGCCATGGCCTGGCTGATGGAATTCGAGGACAAGCAGGCCGGCGAACAATTAAATCTGTTTACATAATATATAGGAGGAGACCACCATGCTGTTTCTCTGCTATCCCAAGTGCACCACCTGCCAGAAGGCCCGTGCCTATCTGGACGCCAAGAGCATTGCCTACGACTTCCGGGACATCAAACTGGAAAATCCCACCGCCGACGAGCTGCGGGCGTGGTGGCAGGCCAGCGGCCTGCCGCTGAAGAAGTTCTTCAACACCAGCGGCCTGCAGTATAAGGCCCTGGGACTGAAGGACAAGCTGCCCGCCATGACCGAGGAGGAGCAGCTTTCCCTGCTGGCCACCGACGGCATGCTGGTGAAGCGGCCCATCCTGGTGGGGGAGGACTTCGTGCTGACGGGCTTTCGCCAGGCGGAGTGGGACGAAAAGCTGAAATGATCCGGCGCATCGACTTCGCGCCCCTGGACGGTATCACCAAGGTGGTGTTCCGGCGGGTGTGGCACCAGTATTTTGGGGGAGTGGACCGGTATTTTATCCCCTTTTTCTCACCCACGGGCCAGCACATCCTGACGGACCGGGACCGGCGGGAGCTGGACCCGGCGGTGAACGGCATCATGCCCCTGGTGCCCCAGGTGATGACCCGGGTGGCCGGGGACTTTCTCTGGGCGGCGGAGCAGGTGGCGGACATGGGCTACACCGAGGTGAACCTGAACCTGGGGTGCCCCTCCGGCACGGTGACCGCCAAGGGGAAGGGGGCCGGATTCCTGGCAAAGCCTGAGGAGCTGGACCGCTTTTTCGACGAGGTGTTTGCGAATATCCAAATGCCCGTGTCCGTCAAGACCCGGCTGGGCATCGCCGACCCGGAGGAGTTCGGGCGGCTGCTGGAGATTTACAACCGCTATCCCATCGCCTGCCTGACCATCCACGCCCGGGTGCAGAAGGAGAAGTACCGGGGCCCCGTCCACCTGGACGATTTCGCCCAGGCTTTGGCGGAGAGCAGAAACCCGGTGTGCTACAACGGCGACCTGCGGACGGTGGAGGAGGTCCGGGCCCTGGAGGCCCGCTTCCCGGCGGCGGAGGCCGTCATGATCGGCCGGGGCGCCGTGGCAGACCCGGCGCTGGCGCGGAAACTCCGGGGCGGGCCCGCCGCCACACGGGAGGAACTGCAGGCCTTTATGCAGGCGCTGTACCGGGCGTATCAGGACTACTACGGCCAGGTGGGCACCGCCGCCCAGCGGATGCGGGAGGTCTGGTTCTACCTGATCCACCTGTTTGAGGACGCGGAGCGGCTGAACAAGAAGCTGCGGCGGTTCAAAAATCCCGGCGAGTACGAGGCCGTGGAGGCGGCCATCTTCGCGGAGCTGCCCCTGCGGGATCACTCCGAGGGGGATTTGATTTAAGAGAAGCGCGGCGGGGCGGGGACGCCCCGCCCTACCCATGAAAAACCCCGGCCTGTGCTTTTGCACAGGCCGGGGTTTTATACAATTCATTCAAATTTCAACAGGTTCAGGCCGATCTCCTGGTTGAATTCCCGGTCTACGGCGCCAGGAATTTCCGTCACCACCATTTCGCAGGTGGCGCTGATGACGGCCCGGTTCAGATGGCCGCCCACCACATGGCCCTGGCCGTCGCCGGCGCTCATGTGGAGATGGCAGTAGAAGTCCCCCTTCATGGTGTCGATGGTGCCGGTGAGGGAGACGATCTCGTAGGTGCCCTGGAAGCTGTTGGCGTAATACTTCTTTTCCGTGGTGTTGAAAACGCCCACGGTGAAGTCGTTCACCGCGCCCAAGGCCTGGATGGCGGCCAGTTTGATGTGTTCCCGCAGGGCCAGGGCCTTCACCTGTTCCAAAATCTCCTCGCCTTTGTCCAGGCGGACGATGTACGTGTTTCCAAATTTCCGGTAGTCCATGGCGTTCCCTCCGCTGTATGTGATGGGTCCAGCATAGCACAGGGGCGGCGGAAAATCAAGCCAGGGTCAGGTCGCCGTCCTTCACCCAGCCCAGCTTTCGGCAGACCTGGTTGATGGCGGGGGCCAGGATGGCGGGAAGGACGAAGGAGATCAGCAGCAGGCCCGCCCAGTCAAAGGCGGTGGGGGCGATGGCGGCCGCGCCGTTGGCAACGGCGGCCTCGCTGGGGGAGAGCCAGCCCGTCCACACGCCCAGCTGGCCGCACAGGCCGCAGGTGCCCATGCCGGAGTTGATGGCGGCGCCGTTCATCTCCAGCTTGAACAGGCAGGTGGCGATGGGGCCGGTGATGGCGGAGGTGACGGTGGGGGCGATCCAGATGCGGGGATTTTTCACGATGTTGGGCATCTGCAGCATGGAGGTGCCCAGACCCTGGCTGACCAGGCCGCCCCAGCCGTTTTCGCGGAAGCTCATCACGGCGAAGCCCACCATCTGGGCGCAGCAGCCCGCCACGGCGGCGCCGCCGGCAAGGCCCGTCAGTCCCAGCACGGAGCAGATGGCGGCGGAGGAGATGGGCAGCGTCAGAGCCACGCCCACCAGCACGGACACCAAAATGCCCATGGCGAAGGGCTGTAGTTCCGTGGCCCGCATGATGAGCTGGCCGAAGGCGCTGGCCACGGTGCCGATGGGCGGGGCGATGACATAGGCCGCGCCCACGCCGATGAGGGTGGTGACGATGGGGGTCACCAGGATGTCGATCTTGGTCTCCTTGCTGATGGCCTTGCCGCACTCGGCGGCGATGATGGCCACAAACAGCACCGCCAGGGGGCCGCCCGCGCCGCCCAGCAGGTTGCAGGCGTAGCCCACCGCCGCCAGGGAGAACAGCACCAGCGGCGGGGCCTGAAGGGCGTAGCCGATGGCCACGGCCATGGCGGGGCCGCTCATGAAGGAGGTCAGGCCGCCCACGGTGTAGGGCACCTTTTCCGAGATCTGGGCGGTGAGGAAGCCGATGCCGAACTGGCTGCCCACCGTGTTCAAAATGGTGCCGATGAGCAGGGTACAGAACAGGCCCTGGGCCATGGCGCCCAGAGCGTCGATGCCGTACCGCTTGGCGGAGAAGACGATGTTTTTGCGCTTTAAAAAGGCTTTGACTTTTTCCATGGGAAGCACCTGTTTCTTCTGTAATATAAAATGGTACACAGGTGTCTTGACACCTGTGTACCACACTATACACGCAATGGACGTTCTTGTCAACTGCTTTTCCGGCCTTGGAAAAGGGCCTACAGCTTCCGCAGGGTGTCGATGGCCCATCTGGCCCGCTGGGCGACGGTGGCGGTATAGGCGTGGCTGGAGCCGTCCAGGTTGCGGACGTCCGGCGGCCTGCGGTCTTGCGCCAGCGCGGCTTCCAGCAGGGGGAGGGCCTCCGTGACCCGGTAGCGGACAGCCAAATCGATCCCCTCATATTGGACGGCCAGGGAATCGGCCTGCAGAAGGTCACAGACAATCTCCCGGACTTCGGGCCGTCCCTCATGGCTCCGGGTGGCCCTGGAGAGGCGGAAGCGGGCGAAGCGGGGCTGCTTGGGCGGCTCCGGCAGCCAGAGGCGGAAATACCGGAGGAAGTCCGGGTCTTCCAGCAGCTCCGCGCAGTGGGCGCGGATATAGTCCCCGTGGAATTGCAGGCAGTCCCGGGCCAGCGCTTTGCCGGCGTCCAGATGGCCTTTGATGGCCCAGACGCCGTCGGGGCCGTAATAGGTGAAGTCCTGGCCGCCCGCCCGGTACAGCCGTTCCTGCCGTAGGACGCCGGAGGGGTCGTACCGCCGCTCCGCGTCCGTCGTCTGCGCAATGCCCAGGGTGCCGTCCTGATAGAAATATTGGCTGCCCTCCGGCGAGAGTTGAAGCCGCACCGCGTCTCCTGGCGGCCACCAGTAGGTACCGGAGACCAGCTTGCCGTGGTCCCACACCTCGTCGTCCGCCAGCTTTCCGCCGGCAAAGCGGGAAAAGCTGCGCCCGTGGGCCGCGCCGTCCAGGTAGCTGTACTCGGCGTATTCATCGCCGCTGTCTTCAAAGGCCACGCCGGTGAAGGGGCGGCCACGGTATTTGGCATTTACATAGATATCGTCCTCAGAGGTCTCCAGCTCCGCCAGGGGGACCCGTATGCCCTCCGTCATCCGTCCAGGATCTCCTTGAAGTCCGGGCACAGGTTGGGGCGGCGGATGTCCAGGACCATGGGGAGCTGCTTCTCCCGGAACACCTTGTCCAGGGCCTCCATGCCGTATTTCAGCTTGTACTCGATCTCCTCCTTATAGGCGGGGATGGCCATGAAAAAGCTGATGTGACGGCCGTCCCTGGCGTCCATCTGCCCCAGGTCGCCGCCGCCCCCGCTCAGCACCACGCCGCCGAAGCCCACGCCGTCGCAGATCGGGGTGTAGTCCGGGCCGTTGGGGATGGTGTGGCCCCAGCCCAGCCAGGTCTTGTACTCGTGGGGGAAGCGGGCCAGGAATTTCAGGATGCGGATGGGCCAGAACCACTGGTAGGGCAGATTGCTGTCCAGTTCCCCGGTGCTGCCCAGCTCCCAATAGCCGGGCAGGAAGAGGTACAGCTCGGCGTATTTCAGATCCTCCCGGTCCGCCAGCTCGTCCGGCAGGGTCATGGGCAGGTCGCTCATGCCGGTGGCGTAGAGGACGTAGAAATCCTGCTGCTCTGTGGGCCGCATGACGTTTACGTCGATGTGCACCAGGTCGCTGACCAGCTCGTGGAACACGAAGCTCTCCCTGCCGGGGAACAGGGACTCGAAGTGGGCGGTGATCTCCCCGGCGTAGGCGCCCGCCGTCTCCGGCGGGCGCCAGCCCTGGTCCTCCGGGGTCTCGTAGCGGTAGATGGTGGAGCCGCCGGGGGAGACCTCCGGCTGTTTCTTTTTGCGGAATTTGTCCAGAAAACCCATAAAACCTCCTATACAGGTGAAGCGAAGCGGTCAGCCCTCCAGCAGGACGCCCAGGGCCCGCAGGGCGGCCAGCACCCGCCGGAAGGCGGCCTCGTCCGGACAGGCCAGGGTGTGAAGATGGATGCCCCCGGTCAGGTCGGACAGGGGGCGGGCCTCCGCCTGGGCACACCGGGCGATGAACTGGGACACGTCATAGCGGCTGGAGAGCCGGAGGGGGCCGGTGAGCTGGCCGTAGATGGGGTGCTCCACGATGACGTCCACCACCGTACAGCCCTGGTCCACCACGGCGTTCAGCTCCGCCTCCATGCCCGCCGCGTCGTGCTGGCAGGCCACCTGTCGCACAAGCCCTCCGGGGGAGGGCTGGGAGACGTAGCCCCGGGGCGTGGCGGAGATGTCCGCCCCCGCCGCCCGCAGCAGGGCCACGTCCCCCACGATGATCTGGCGGCTGACGGAAAACCGGGCCGCCAGCGCTCCGGCGCTGACGGGCTGGGGGGACTGCTGCAAAATATCCTGAATGGCCTGGCGGCGTTCTTCGGCGCGCATGGGGAGACCTCCTTTTGCGGTTTGGCGGACAGATTTGAATGGGGCGGGTCTACAGGATCCCGAAAATTGTGAGAATGCCCAGGACGCAGAGAACGGCGCCCCCACAGCGGGTGAGGAACAGATACAGCTTGGAGGGCTCCGCGTCCCCGTCGTGTTTCCAGGACTCATGCAGGATGTAGGCGCCCTCCGGCAGGAGAAGCGAAAAAATGCCGATGAGAAGCAGAATGATCCCAACGATGCGCATGGAATATACCCCCTTTCTGTCTTGACAGCAGTATACCACGCCGTGGACGGTTTTGCAAAGGAAAAGAAGGGGGCAATTGACATTCCGGGCGGGAGTGGGTACAATCAGAAAAAAGAGGGCCCCCGCGGGGGCCTGGACAGGAAGGGGCGGCGATATGCTGCGTGTGGAAAAGGAAGGGCTGCTGGCGGAGCGGAATATCCCCTTTGGGCTGGTGGAGGTCTGGTATCCGGAGCCGGAGGCGTGGGACGTGGAGGCCCTCCGGGCGCTGGAGGAGACGGAGCTGGCTGCACTGCGGGAGCGGTACGCGGACTATGACCGCAAGGCGGTGTTTGGGGAGAACCCCTATGTCCGTTTCTTCAAGAAGTTCAAGAAGACCTATCCCGTGCTGATGCAGTTTGAGTCCTTTTTGCTGAAGGGACGGCCTTTTCCCCAGGTGAACCCTGTGACGGAGGTGCCCTTTCTGGCGGAGCTGAAGACCGGCTGCCTGATGGGCACCCACGACGCGGACGCGGTGCGGGGGACGCTGCGGCTGTTCTCCGGCACGGAGAAGGCACCCTTTACGGGGCTGCGGGGGGAAGAGGTCCACACCTATCCCAATGACGTCTGCGGCCGGGACGACGGCGGCATTATTTTCAGCATGATCTCCGGCGCGGACGACCGCACCTGCGCGAAGACGGAGAGCCGCCATGTGTTCTATCCCGTGTTCGGCACGCCGGACATGCCGGCGGAGGAGATCGCCCGCCAGCAGGCGCTGGTGGAGCGGTATGCGCTGACGCTGGCGCCTGGGGCAAGGGTGGAGACGCAGATCGTATAATCAGGAAGAACGCTGAAGCGGCCTTTCCCGGCGGGGGAGGGCCGCTTTGGTTTGGCGGCGGGCCGGCGGCGGCCCGCCCCGCGGGGATATCGGGGAACAGACCTGCGCCGCCGGCGGCCTGGAAAGTTGCCATAAAAATGGTTGTATCTTGCAACAAAATGCGAATTGACTTGGGAAACGGATATGGTATGATAAGCGTGTAAACGTTTGAGAAAAGGGGGGGGGAGACCTATGCGGACCGTGATGGGGTATCTGCGGCCCTTTGCGCTGCGGGTGTGCTGCGGTGTGGCTGTCAAGTTCACCGCCGCTGTGCTGGAGCTGACGCTGCCGCTGCTGCTGGCCCGGATCATCAACGTCTGCGTCCCGGCGGGGGACGCGGCGGCCATCTGGCGCATGGGCGGCGCGATGATGGCGATGGCCTTCGGGGCGGCGTTCTGCAACATCACCGCCAACCGGATGGCCGCCTGGGTCTCCATGGAGGTGACCCGCCGGCTGCGGCGGGACGTGTACAGCCGGGTGGAGAGGCTGTCCTGCGCCCAGATGGACCGGTTTTCCGTCTCGTCCCTGGTGTCCCGGCTGACCAACGACACCTATCACGTCCACCAGATGTTCGACAAGGTGCAGCGGGGCGGCATCCGGGCGCCTATGCTGGTGCTGGGCGGGCTGGTGCTGACGTTTATCCAGGCCCCGGCCCTGGGACTGGTGCAGCTGGTGGTCTGCTCCATGACCTTTGCCGCCATCGCGCTGGTGACCCGGCGGGGCATCCCCCACTATGCCAAGGCCCAGACGGCGGTGGACGACGTGGTCCGCATCATCCGGGAGAACGCCTCCGGCGTGCGGGTCATCAAGGCCCTGGCCTGCCAGGGGCGGGAGCGGGCCCGGTTTGAGACCGCCAACGCCCGCGCCCGCGGCACCGAGGAAAAGGCCGCCCGGGTCATGGCGGCGGCCAACCCCCTGTCGGACTTTCTGCTGAACACGGGCCTTGTGCTGGTGGTGGCCGTGGGCGCGGTGCTGGTGAACGCCGGAGAGCTGGAGCACGGCCATATCGTGGCCTTTTTGTCCTATTTCGCCCTGATCCAGACCGCCACCCTGGGCATGGCGAAGATCTTTGTAAAGATCAGCAAGGGCGCGGCCTCCGCCCGCCGCATCGAGGAGATCCTGCTGGCCCCCGCCGATCAGGCCGTCCGGGGCTCGGACGCCGTATCCGAAGCGGAGCTGGGGATGGAGGGGGTGTCCTTCTCCTACCTGGGGGTGGAAAAGGACCTGGACGGCGCGGAGTTCACTCTGCGGAAGGGGGAGACCCTGGGCATCCTGGGTCCCACCGGCAGCGGCAAGACCACGCTGGTCTCCCTGCTGCTGCGGCTGTACGATGCCGATGCGGGCGTGGTGTGGGTCTGCGGACGGGACGTGACCGCCCGGAGCCGGGAGGACCTGCGGGGCCGGTTCGGCGTGGTGTTTCAAAACGAAGCCCTGCTGAACGACAGCATTTACGAAAATATCTCCTTCCTCCGGGGGCTGCCCCGGGAGGATGTCATCGCCGCGGCCAAGACCGCCCAGGCGTGGGAGTTTATCAAGGCTCTGCCCGAGGGGCTGGACACCCGGGTGGACATCCGGGGGGCCAACCTCTCCGGCGGGCAGCGGCAGCGGCTGCTGATCGCCCGGGCCCTGGCGGCAAAGCCCGGCATCCTGGTGCTGGACAGCGCCGACAGCGCCCTGGATTACCGCACCGCCGCCGCCCTTCACGCCGCCATCCGCCGGGACTGCCCCGGTGTGACGCTGGTGGTCATCTCGGAGCGCATCGCCTCTTTGCGGGAGGCGGACCGCATCCTGGTGCTGGAGGACGGAAAGATCACCGCCCAGGGGCGGCATGAGGAGCTGTTGGCGTCCAGCCCCCGCTACCGGAGCATGGAGCGGCTGCAGATGGGGGGCGGCGTATGAAGAAGAGCGTTTTAAAGCGGCTGGGCCGGTTCCTGCGGCCCTACGGCGGGCAGCTGGCGCTGCTGCTGGTGCTGATGCTGGCCAGCAACCTGCTGGCCCTGGCGGCGCCGCTGCTGTCCGGCTGGGCGGTGGACGCCATCGGCGAGACAGCCGGCGGGGTGGACTTTTCCGGCGTTTTGAAAAACTGCGGCGGGATGCTGGCCTGCTACGGCGGGGCGGCGGTGTTGAATTATCTGATCGCCTCTTGGCTGATCCGGGTGGGGCAGGGGGTGTCCCACGACCTGCGGAAGGCGGCCTTTGACCGCATGAGCGAGCTGCCGGTGGAGTACTTCGACACCCATCCGGCGGGGGACCTCATCAGCCGCATCTGCTACGACGTGGACACGGTAAACGCCACGATTTCCACCGACCTGCTGCAGATCAGCACCAGCGTGCTGACGGTGGCGGGCTCCGCCGTGTGCCTATTGGCGCTGTCGCCCCGGCTGTCGGCGGTGTTTGTTGTGACGGTGCCCCTGTCCGCGGCGCTGACCCGGTTCCAGATGAAGCGCATCCACCCGCTGTTCCGGCTGCGCTCCAAAGAACTGGGCACCCTCAACGGCTTTGCCGAGGAGCGGGTGGGCCGCCAGCAGGCCATCCGCACCTACGGCGTGGAGGCGGCGGACCTGCGGCAGTTCGAGGCATACAACGACAAGGCCTCCCAGGCCTATTATGAGGCCGACCGGGCCAGCGCGGCCCTGGGGCCGTCTGTAAACTTTATCAATAATGTATCCCTGGCGGCGGTCAGCATGTTCGGCGCCATGATGTATCTGGGCGGCAGTTTGTCCCTGGGGAGCCTCTCCTCCTTTGTCCTCTACTCCCGGAAATTCTCCGGGCCCATCCGGGAGGCCGCCAACCTTCTCAGCGAGCTGCAGGCCAGCGCCGCCGCCGCGGAGCGGGTGCTGGACCTGCTGGACGCGGAGATGGAGCCGGGGGATGTGCCGGACGCGGCGCCGGCGGAGGAGCTCCGGGGCGACATTGTGTTCGACCACGTGGATTTCGGCTACGATCCCCAGCGCCCGGTGCTGCGGGACTTTACCGCCCACGTCCCGGCGGGGAGCCTGGCGGCGGTGGTGGGCCCCACCGGCGCGGGAAAGACCACGCTGGTCTCTTTGCTGCTGCGGTTTTATGAGCCCCAGGGCGGGGGCATCACCATCGACGGCGTGCCGGTGGGGCAGTACAGCCGGGACGGCCTGCGCCGCCGGCTGGCGCTGGTGCTGCAGGACACCTGGCTCTTCGGCGGCACCATCGCGGAGAACATCGCCTACGGCACCCCCGGCGCCACCATGGAGCAGATCGTGGCCGCCGCCAAAGCCGCCCGCATCCACCGCTTTATCACCTCCCTGCCGGAGGGCTACAGTACCGTGCTGACCGACGAGGGGGCAGGCATCTCCAAGGGCCAGCGGCAGCTGCTGGCCATCGCCCGGTGCCTGCTGACCGACGCGGATATCGTGATCCTGGACGAGGCCACCTCCAATGTGGACACGGAGACGGAGGGGGAGATCAGCCGGGCCATGGAGCACCTGCGGCAGGGGCGGACCTGCTTTGTCATCGCCCACCGGCTGGCCACCATCCGGGGCGCCGACTGCATCCTGGTGCTGGACCGGGGCGGCGTGGCGGAGCAGGGGACCCACGAGGAGCTGCTGGCGGCGGGGGGCATCTACGCCGGGCTGTATGCGGCCCAGTGGTCGGATTTTACGGGGATTTGACCGAAAGGCAGATCTTCGACAGGGATGGCATCCTCAAAAACTGGAATGGCGGCCGGACGCCTCCCGCGCGGGCAAAATCACGAAAACGTATTCCGCACTGTTTTTGCGGTCCAAGATGAAACCCGGCAAATTGATGGCCGGGACCCCCAAAAATTTGTGCTACTTTCATAAAAATTGTGAAATTGAATAAAAAAATCACTCCGAAATGGCAAACATATCAATTGACAAACGGCGTTAAAATTCTTTATAATTAGGATAGCAAATCGCAAACGTTTGCGCAAAAGGAGCTCTTGATCACGGCTCCGGCGCGCGGGCGGCATGGAAAGAAACGGATGTGAGGGAAAGAAAATTTACAAAACCACAGGCGTGATTCCCGGCAGTTTTGAGAAAGAGGTGTTACCGTGTCAAAGAAAAACCTTCCCCGGAAACCCATGACAAAGACAAGGCTGAAAAACCTGATCCTGAACGTGCTGAAAAACCCGTTCAACATGATCGTGCTGATCAGCCTGATCGTGCTGTTCTGCTTGATCCTGATCCCCCTGCTGACCATGGTCAAGTCCACCTTCACCATGGCACAGGGCGAGCTGCGGCGCAATCCCGGTGCTGCGGTGGGCGACTTCACTTTGTACTATTGGAAGTACATGCTCTCCGGCGCCATGGCCAAGGCCGTTCTGTGGGAGCCCCTGCTGAACTCCCTGTTCTGCGGCGCCATGACCACGCTGATCTCCGTGCCTCTGGGCTCCGTCCTGGCGTGGCTGATGATCCGCACCGACCTGCCCGGCAAGAAGGTCCTGGGATTGCTGGTCACCATCCCCTATATGATCCCCTCCTGGACCAAGGCCCTGGCCTGGCTGGCTGTGTTCCGCAACCAGACCTCCGGCGCCAACGGCTTCCTGGCAGGCATGGGCATCCCCATCCCTGACTGGCTGGCCTACGGCCCCATCGCCATCATCCTGTGCATGTCCATGCACTACTACGCGTTCTCCTATATCCAGGTGTCCGGCGCGCTCCGCTCCATCAACTCCGAGCTGGAGGAGATGGGTGAGATCCAGGGCGCCAACAAGGTCCAGATCCTGCGCCACATCACCCTGCCCCTGATCATGCCCTCCGTGCTGTCCGCGCTGGTCATGACCATCTCCAAGTCCATCGGTACATACGGCGTGGCCGCCAACCTGGGCAACCGCATCGGCTACTACACCCTGGCCACCAAGATGCGCGTGTTCATCGACCAGGGCCCCCGCGGCGTGGGCTACGCCATGTCCATCGTGCTGGTCGGCCTGGCCGCCCTGATCCTGATGAGCAACCAGCGCATCATCGGCGTCCGCAAGTCCTATGCCACCGTGGGCGGCAAGGGCGGCCGCAGCACCCTGATGCCTCTGGGCAAGGCCAAGAAGCCCATGATGGCCTTCCTGTTCGTGTTCCTGTTCCTGGCCATGGTCATGCCCTTCTTCGTGCTGATCATGGAGACCTTCCAGATCACCACCGGCGCGGGCTACGGCCTGGACAACCTGACGCTGTACAACTGGATCGGCAGGTCCGGCGATATCGCCAAGTACACCAACTATCCCGGCATCTTCCGCAATCCCGAGTTCATCAGCGCCTTCTGGAACACCATCCGCCTGACCCTGATCGCCTCCATCCTGACCGCCTTCTGCGGCCAGTTCCTGGGCTACATCAGCTCCCGCGGCCGCGGCAAGTGGTACGGCAACCTGACCGAGCAGCTGGTGTTCGTCCCCTATCTGATGAGCGGCGTGGCGTTCTCCACCATGTACTTCTCCATGTTCTCCCGTCCCCATCTGGGCGGATTGATCCCCTCCCTGTACGGCACCTTCACTCTGATCGTTCTGACCTCCGTGGTCAAGCACTTCCCCTTCGCCAGCCGGTCCGGCACCGCCAACATGCTGTCCATCAGCGTGGAACTGGAAGAGGCCGCCGACATCGCCGGCGCCAGTTTCTGGAAGCGGATGAGCTCCATCATCATCCCCCTGGCAAAGAACGGCTTCATCTCCGGCTTCATGCTGGTGTTCATCTCCATCGCCAAGGAGCTGGACCTGATCATCATTATGATGACTCCCACCACCCGGACCATGTCCTATCTGGCTTTCACCTATTCTCAGGAGGGCTACAACCAGATGTCCGACGCCATCTCCGTGTGCGTGCTGCTGTTCATCCTGGTGTGCTACATCGCTGCCAACAAGATCGGCGGCGCCGACATCAGCAAGAGCTGGTGATCCACGGGAACTGTGTCTATTGACAGAAAGGAAAGAATGATATGAGTCGTATCGAATTAAAGCATATTGATAAATTTTATGGCAGCAACCACGTCCTGCGGGATGTCAACCTCACCATTGAGGACGGCGACTTCATGACCCTGCTGGGCCCCTCCGGCTGCGGCAAGACCACTACCCTGCGTGTGGTCTCCGGCCTGGAGAAGCCCCAGAACGGCACCATGACCATCGACGGCGTGGAGATGATCAACGCCGACGATGCCTACTACGCCGAGCCCAGCAAGCGCGGGCTGAACCTGGTGTTCCAGTCCTACGCCCTGTGGCCCCACATGACCGTCTACGACAACATCGCTTTCGGCCTGAAGATCCAGAAGATGGATAAGGCCGAGATCGACCGCCGCGTCATGGACTCCCTGAAGATGATGCGCATCGACATGTACAAGGGCCGCTATCCCACGGAGCTGTCCGGCGGCCAGCAGCAGCGCGTGGCCATCGCCCGTGCCGTGGCCTCCAGCCCCAAGCTGCTGCTCCTGGATGAGCCCCTGTCCAACCTGGACGCCAAGCTGCGTATCGACATGCGCGCCGAGCTGCAGCGCCTGCACAAGGAACTGGGCACCACCATCATCTACGTCACCCACGACCAGACCGAGGCCCTGACCATGTCCACCAAGATCGCCCTGTTCAAGGCCGGCGAGCTGAACCAGGTGGCCACCCCCGCCGAGATCTACAACAACCCCATCGACCTGGAGGCCGCCGACTTCATCGGCAACCCCCGCATCAACCTGATCCCCGGCAAGGCCGAGATGAAGGGCGGCCAGCTGGTGGTCAAGAGCGAGCTGGGCGGCCACACCTTCGCCCCTGAGACCCTGACCGACGAGCAGAAGCCCGCCAGCGGCGAATTCGACTGCGTGCTGGCTGTCCGCCCCGAGCAGATCCTGATTTCCCGGGAGCCTGTGGAGGGCGCCCTGCCCGTTACCATTTACGCCAGCCAGCCCGCCGGTTCTGAGACCATCACCACCCTGAAGGCCGGCGAAGAGGAATTCCTTGCCAAGGAGATCGGCCAGGTCCACTACGCCCTGGACCAGAAGGTCTGGGCCGTCATCGACCAGGACAAGATCAACGTCTACAACAAGGAAACCACCCGTCTCATTAAGCGCGCGGTGTGACCGCGAGTTTATAAATGACCCAGCGGCGAATCCCTACATGTTTCAAAAATGAAAGGAGAAGACCCGATGAAAATGAAGAAGCTCTTAGCGCTGCTGCTGACACTGGCCATGGTTTTCAGCCTGGCTGCCTGCGGCGGCAACACCGACGGCACCACTGACACGGATGACACGGCCGGCACCGAGAACCCCGCTGCCAGCGATGGCGAGTGCCCCCTGAACCTGGGCTATGACTTGGCCACCGACACCGAGGCCCACGGCCCCTACTATGACGAGTGGAGCGACCTGACCGATGAGGAGCTCTACGCGATGGCCAAGGAAGAGGCCGCCGGCGGCGCCGACACCATCAACGTCTATGCCACCTCCTCCAAGATGCTGAAGGTCGAAGACGCCTGGAACGAACTCTATCCCGAGCTGAAGCTGGAGGTCTCCGACCTGGACTCTGACGAAGTTCTGAACAAGGCCCAGATCGAGAACGAGACCCAGAACATCACCGCCGACGTGCTGCAGACCAAGGACGTGAACGGCAACGTGTTCTTCGAGTACTACAGCCAGGGCATTATCGAGCCCTTCTATCCCCGCGACATCTGCTCTCACATCGACGAGGAGAACCTGATGTTCAGCTATCCCCTGTACGCTTCCCAGGCTTTCTGGTATTATAACACCGAGGCGTTCCCCGATGGCCAGCCCATCACCAGCTGGTGGCAGATCATTGAGAAGAACGACGACGGCAGCCAGAAGTATCGCCTGTACACCAAGGAGATCGGCCAGGAGACCGCTTACCTGTCCCTGTTCGCCAGCTTCATCAACTATGCTGACGAGATGGCCCAGTCCTATAAGGACGTCTACGGCACCGATCTGGAGTACACCTATGACGCCTCCCAGTTCCCCTTCGAGGTCCCCGAGAACAACGCCGGCGTGGAGTACCTGTGGCGCTTCAGCCAGGCCAAGATGACCTTCATCGGCGATGGCGACGAGCTGGTGCTGGCCGTCCATAACTCCACCGCTGACGATCCCGCCCTGGCCCTGGCCTCCGCCGGCAAGATCGGCAACCGCGACGAGTCCGGCTACAACATCGCCTGGTGCACCAACCTGACTCCCTACAACGCCCTGCTGAACGTGGAGTCCATGTTCGCTGTCGCCGGCTGCGACAACCCCGCCGGCGCCCGCCTGTTCATCCGCTTCGTCACCGGCGGCGCCGATGGCAAGAGCGGCGGCCTGGATCCCTTCTCCAAGGAGGGCAACTGGATGCTGCGCGACGACGTTGAGGACGACTGGAACCCCGAGAAGCTGGAGAATCTGGGCGCCCGCGCCAACGATCTGGACGCCATCTACTGGAACTATCCCAACGTCCAGGATATGTGGACTCTGTGGCTGAACCAGAACCCCAACATGTAATACTGTGCCGCTGAACGCGGCCCCGCCGGGCGGGCGGCCAATCGGCCGCCCGCCCTTCTAAAAGGAGGAACCCCATGCTCGGCAGAAGCAATCCCATCAAGGAACAGGCATATAACGAAAAGATCACGAAGGCTGCGGACAGTTTCTGGAGCGCGTTCCAGATGACGGAAAACGGCAAGGTGAAAAGCACTTTGATGCTGTATTCCTTCTGCCTTTGCTGGGTGTATATCGCTGTTTACGGCGCGCTGTTCTTCTTTTTGCTCGACCCGCTGAACGCGTTGACCGCCGGACTGCCGGTTTTCGCCGTGAATCTGGTGGAGGCGCTGGTGCCCACCGTGATCGGGGCGGCCATCTGTGGCCTGACTTGGTTTTTATCCAAGACGGAAAAGCGGCTGCTGCCGGCGTCGTATCTCTGGCTGTTTTTGCTGATGCTGGCCTGCCTGATCACACTGCTGATCTATTCCAAGGATGAGCGGGAGATCCAGGTCATGATCCTGCAAGTTTTCGGAATGTTTGTGCTGCCTCCGCTTGTTGTGGGGGGCGGCTCGTCGATATTCCTGTACTACCGATACTGGAAAAATAAACCCCCTGTTGCGCCCGCGGCAGAGCTTAAGAAAAGGCAGTGAGACTATGATCGATACCGTATTGTTTGATATGGGCGGCACGCTGGAGGACATCTATACCGATGACGCCAGCCGGGAGGAATCCGCCCGCGAGGTCCTGCGCATCCTCCGTGAAAAGGGGATCGCCGTGGACATGGATGTTCCCACCGCCATCAAAAAGCTGGCGGACGGCTGGGACCGCTATGCCGCGTACCGCGGCCCGACCAACCGCGAACTGAAGCCGGAGGAGATCTGGGGGAACTATGTCCTCACGGACTTCGGCCTGGATTTTGAGACCGTCAAGCCCTTTGCGGAGGAGCTTGCCCACATGTGGGAGGTCACCTATTACCACCGCAGCCTCCGCCCCGGCGTCGTGGAGATGCTGGAGGGGCTGAAGGGCCTGGGCATGAAGCTGGGCGTCATCAGCAACACCGCCAGCCTGTACCAGGTATTCTGGATTTTGAAGGAGTACGGCATCCGGGATTATTTCCAGGATGTGACGCTGTCCTCCGTCACCGGCTACCGCAAGCCGGACCCCAATATTTTCCGGGTCTCTCTGCACCAGGTGCAGTCGGATCCCTCCGCCTGCGCCTATGTGGGCGATACGTTTTCCCGGGATGTCATCGGGCCCCAGAGAATGGGCTTCGGCGTGACGTTCCATATCCACTCCCATCTGACAGCGTCCCGCGACAAGGATGTGCCCAAGGATGTGAGGCCGACCTACAGCATCAGCGATATCTACGAGGTCTATCCCATCCTGAAGAAACGAATTTCGGAAGAGAAGCTGGCGAAAGCGCAGTGAGCGCCCGTCCGGCTCTGATATAGGGGCTTCCGGACACCCTGTCGGAACCCCCGGCCAACAAGAAGAAAAGCTCCCCGGACTGCTGTCCGGGGAGCTTTTTGCGGTTTTGGGAGGGTTATGGGCGGCAGCTTTTTTGGCAGGCGGAGCAGTCGCCGCCGCAGCCGCCCTTCCGGCGATGGCAGGAACGGAGCGCCAGGGCCAGCCAGCCGCCCAAAAGGGCCAGGATCAGAAATTCCAGCATAGCGGGGGCCTCCTTATACCAGACACAGGGCGATACGGTAGACGAGGAAGGACACCACCCAGGCCACACAGCATTGCAGAACGGCCACGCCGGCGGCTTTCCAGCCGGAGCGCAGCTCCCGCTTCACCGCGGAAATGGCCGCCACGCAGGGGGTGTACAGCAGGGTGAAGACCAGGAAGCTGACAGCGGTGACAGTGGAGAACAGAGAGCCCAGGGCGGCCGCCGTCACGTCCGCGCCGGCGCCGGTGAGGATCCCCAGGGTGGAGATGACGGACTCCTTGGCGATAAAGCCGGTGATGAGGGCGGTGGACACCCGCCAGTCGCCGAACCCCAACGGCGCGAACAGCGGCGCGATCCAGGCGCCCACGGTGGCAAGCAGGCTGTCGGAGCTGTCCGCCACCAGATTCAGCCGGGTGTCAAAGGTCTGGAGGAACCAGACCAGAATGGTGGCCACAAAGATGATGGTGAAGGCCCGGGTCAGGAAGTCCTTGGCCTTGTCCCAGCACAGCTGGCCCACGCTTTTGGCGGAGGGGAAGCGGTAGTTGGGCAGCTCCATGACAAAGGGGACGGGGTTGCCCCGGAAGGCGGTGGCCCCCAGGATCCTGGCCGCCGCGATGCCGACCAAAATGCCGGTCAGGTAGAGGGCGATCATCACCAGGGCCGCGTGCCTGGGGAAGAAGGCGGCGGTGAAGACGGCGTAAATGGGGATCTTGGCGGAGCAGCTCATGAAGGGCGTCAGCAGAATGGTCATCCGCCGGTCCCGTTCGGATGCCAGCGTCCGGGTGGCCATGATGGCCGGGACGGAGCAGCCGAAGCCGATGAGCATGGGGACGATGCTGCGGCCGGAGAGGCCGATCTTCCGCAGCAGCTGGTCCATGACAAAGGCCACCCGGGCCATGTAGCCGGTGTCCTCCAGAATGGAGAGGAAGAAGAAAAGGACCACAATAATGGGCAAAAAGCTCAATACGCTGCCCACGCCGGCAAAAACGCCGTCGATCAGCAGGCTGTGGACCACCGGGTTCAGCCCGTAGGCCGTCAGGCCGGCGTCCACCGCGGCGGCGAGGGCGTCGATGCCCGCCGCCAGCAGGTCGGAGAGAAACGCGCCGACGACGTTAAAGGTCAGGTAGAAGATCGCCAGCATGATGCCAAAGAAGAGGGGCAGGGCCAGGTATTTGTTGGTGACCACCCGGTCAATGGCCTCGCTGCGCCGCCGCTCTTTGGACTCCCGGCATTTGACCACCGTGTCCCGGCAGACGGCTTCGATGAAGTCGTACCGCATGTCCGCCAGGGCGGCGTTGCGGTCCATGCCGTGCTCGTCCTCCATTTCCCGGACGCTGTGTTCGATGAGCTCCAGCTCGTTCTGGTCCAGGGCAAGGCGCTGGCGGATGTCCTCGTCGTCCTCAATGAGCTTGGTGGCGGCGAAGCGGACGGGCAGACCCGCGGCCTCGGCGTGGTCCTCAATCTGGTGGACCACCGCGTGGATGCAGCGGTGGACGGGGCCGGGGGAGCAGAAGTCGTATACCGCCGGGGTGGTCTTGCTTTTGGCGGTGCTGACGGCGACGCGGATCAGCTCCTCCACGCCCTCGTTTTTCACGGCGGAGATGGGCACCACCGGGATGCCCAGGGCCCGGGACATGCCCTTGACGTCGATGGTGCCGCCGCCGGAGGCCACCTCGTCCATCATGTTCAGCGCCAGCACCATGGGGATGCGCATTTCCATCAGCTGCAGCGTCAGGTACAGGTTCCGCTCGATGTTGGTGGCGTCCACGATGTTGATGATGCCGTCGGGCTTCTGATTCAGGATGAAGTCCCGGGTGACGATCTCCTCCGGCGTGTAGGGGCGGATGGAGTAGATGCCCGGCAGGTCCACCACCGTGCAGTCCTTCTGGCCCCGGACCTCGCCGGACTTCTGGTCCACGGTGACGCCGGGGAAGTTGCCCACATGCTGGTTGGAGCCGGTGAGCTGGTTGAACAGGGTTGTTTTGCCGCAGTTCTGATTGCCGGCCAGCGCGAAGATCATGGCTGCCTCACCTCCACGGAGATGTTGCGGGCGTCCTCTTTCCGCAGGGACAGGGCGTAGCCCCGGACCCGCAGTTCAATGGGGTCCCCCAGGGGAGCCACCTTTTCCACCCGGACGGCGGTCTTGGGGATCAGCCCCATGTCCAGCAGCCGGAGCCGCAGAGGCCCCTCGCCGCCCACGGCGGTGATGACGGCCTCCTGGCCCAGGGGGAGCATGTCTAGTGTCATATGTATCCCTCCAAAAGTTAGCATATTCTAACTATTGAAAGTTTACCATTGCTAATTTTCCGCGTCAAATGGAAAAGTGCAGAAATGTGCACAGACTTTTTCCGTCGAATTGTATATCTTGGCCAAGACGGCAGCCGGAACGTCCGTCTTGCGCCGGAGGAGGGGGTGTGTTATACTGCCGGTGAGGTGATGTTATGTTTTCGTTCAACCATTTTAATTTCAATGTCTCCGATCTGAACAGGGCCATCCAATTTTACAAGGACGCCCTGGGGCTGGAGCCGGTGCGCCGGAAGGAGGCGGAGGACGGCAGCTTCGTCATCGTGTTCCTGGGGGACGGGAAGACGGACTTCCGGCTGGAGCTGACCTGGCTGCGGGACCATCCCCAGAAGTACGACCTGGGGGAGTGCGAGTTCCATCTGGCCATGCAGGCGGCGGATTTTCAGGCGGCCTATGAAAAGCACAAGGCCATGGGCTGTGTGTGCTTTGAAAATCCCGCCATGGGGATCTACTTTATCTCCGACCCGGACGGCTACTGGATCGAGATCATCCCCACGCGGTGACGCGGCGGAGAGGGAGGGCACCGGCGGAAATCTCCGCCGGTGCCTGTGTTTGTTGCTGCTTTGTCATTTTTTGTTATGGAAATGAGGGGAATTTCGCCCGATTCTCGTTATGATAGGAGCAGAAAGGAGCGCTGCCATATGAGAAGGATACGCCTGCTTGCACCGCTGATGGCGCTTTTCCTGCTGACGGTTTCCGTTTCCGCGCTGGATGTGGCGGAGAAGCCCATTTCCAACGGGGGCTATACCCACTATGCCATCGACAGTGACGGGCTGCTGTGGGCCTGGGGCGACAGCTTCCACGGCGGCATCACCGCGGATCGCGACCTGGAATGGGAGGAAGCGGTGCCGGAGGTGAAGAACGCCCGGAATGCCTGCGTGGGCTTTGTGGCCGGCCTGGCGGTGGATGGGGACGGCGTCCTCTGGGGCTTTGGCAGTGACCATGCGGGAAAGCTGATGGGAAAGGACGCCTCCCAGGGGGCGGTCCGACTGATGGACCATGTGGTATACGCCGAGGTCTGGGACGTGAGCTGCTGCGCGCTGAAGGACGACGGGACGCTGTGGGCGTGGGGCGGCGGCACGGACGCCGCCACCGGCGGGCCGATCCGGGAGCCGTATCAGGTGATGGACCATGTGCGGGCTTTCTGCGGCGACTATGTCCAGCTGGAGGACGGCACCTGGGTGGAGCGGCGGTACAACGCAGATGGAGTCAATTTTGAGATCCTCCCCCTGGCGGACAATGTGGTAAAGCTGCGGATGGACTATGCCGCAGACGCGCTGCTGTTGCTGGGAGAGAACGGGGATCTCTACCGGGCGGCCCGGAATGACCAGGGCTGGTATGGCGGGCCGGAGCTGCTATTGGAACATGTAGTGACATTTTACGGCAATACCGCTGTCACAGCCGACGGAACCCTGTGGGCCTGGAGCAATGACCGCCCCGCCATCCTGAAGGACGGCGCGCCGGATCCTTCGGATCCCTATGAGAGCTTATCGGCCGAAGAACTGGCAATCCCGGTGAAGATCACGGAGGGCGTCCGGTACGCGGAGGCCAGCGAGGACTGTACGCTGGCAATCATGGAGGACGGCAGCCTGTGGGAACTGCCCAGCGCGTATCATGTGTCCATTCAGGAGGAATATCCTCCGGAGCAGTTCCCGGAGGTGCAGACGGCGTGCCGAAAGCTGCTGGATCAGACTGCGCCGGTTCAGTGGTTCGAGGGGGATCCCGATGCCCCGGCCCCGGTGCTGCTGGCAGCCCCGGAGACCGCTGCGGAGGCGGAAGACCCTGCGGAGACAGTACCGCCGGAAGGTTTGGAGACGGAAATGCCAGTCGGAACGGCTTCATCCGATCGGGAGATTCCCAACTGGGCGGTGCTGGTATCCCTGCTGCCCTTGGCGGCAGCAGTGGTTTGGCACCTGCGGAAGAAAGGATAAGACAAGCCCCCGGCACAGCTGTGCCGGGGGCTGCTATGTTTCGCTTACCACACCACCGTGGCGAAATAGTCCTCCAGGGTCTCCGCCCGGCGGATCAGCTCCACAGTGCCGTCCTCACGCAGCAGCAGCTCGGCGGAGCGGAGCTTGCCGTTGTAGTTATACCCCATGGCGTGGCCGTGGGCGCCGGTGTCGTGGATCACCAGCAGGTCGCCCATGTCGATTTTCGGCAGCATGCGGTCGATGGCGAACTTGTCGTTGTTCTCGCACAGGCTGCCCACCACGTCGTACTTGTGGTCGCAGGGGGCGTCCTCCTTGCCCATCACCGTGATGTGGTGGTAGGAGCCGTACATGGCGGGGCGCATCAGGTTGCAGGCGCAGGCGTCCACGCCGATATACTCCTTGTAGATGTGCTTTTCGTGGATGGCCCGGGTGACCAGGTGGCCGTAGGGGGCCAGCATGAAGCGGCCCAGCTCCGTGTACAGCGCCACGTCACCCATGCCGGCGGGCACCAGGATCTCCTCATAGGCGCGCCGCACGCCCTCGCCGATGGCGGCGATGTCGTTGGCGGGCTGCTCGGGGCGGTAGGGGATGCCCACGCCGCCGGAGAGGTTGATGAAGGTGATGTGGACGCCGGTTTCCTCCTTCAGCTCCACCGCCAGCCGGAATAGGATGCGGGCCAGGGCGGGGTAATAGTCGTTGGAGAGGGTGTTGGAGGCCAGGAAGCTGTGGATGCCGAACTCTTTGGCGCCCATGGCGGCAAGGCGCCGGAAGGCCTCGGCGATCTGGGTGCGGGTCATGCCGTATTTGGCGTCGCCGGGGTTGTCCATCACCTGGAAGCCCTCCCGGGTCTCGCCCAGGGTGAACACGCCGCCGGGATTGTAGCGGCAGCAGATCTTCTGGGGGACGTGGCCGATGGACTGCTCCAGGAAATCCACCAGGGTCAGGTCGTCCAGATTGATGATGGCGCCCAGGCGGTCCGCCAGCTGGAATTCCCGCGCGGGGGTGTTGTTGGAGGAGAACATGATGCCCTCGCCGGTGACGCCGCAGCGCTCCGCCATCAGCAGCTCCGCCTCGGAGGAGCAGTCGCAGCCGCAGCCCTCTTCCTGCAAGAGCTTCAAAATCGCGGGGGTGGGGGTGGCCTTGACCGCGAAATACTCCCGGTAGCCGGGGTTCCAGGCGAAGGCGGCCCGCAGGCGGCGGGCGTTTTCCCGGATGCCCCGCTCGTCATAGATGTGGAAGGGGGTTGGATACTGGGCGGCGATGGCCTCCAGCTGGTCTTTTGTCACAAAGGGCGTTTTCATAGGCGTGACCTCGAATCTTTTCAGTATAGCCGGGTCATGGGGCCCGAAGATGGGTATTATTTTACGGTTTTCAGGCGGCGTCTGTCAAGGAATTTGGCAAGAAACGGCGATATGCACGGGATTTGGCGGATCTGGGCGGGCGGTTTCGTCAGGTTTTACGCCGGTGGTTATTCTTTCGGGAAAATAACTCCCTTGTTTTTCCCGGGACGGAGGGGTACAATGGGAGAGAAAACAAGCCGCTCCGGCGGGGAAAGAGGTCGTTTATGCAGAACATCGTTGTGAATGCCGTTGGCGAGCAGTGCCCCATCCCGGTGGTGAAGGCCACCCGCGCCCTGCGGGAGATGACGGAGCCGGGGACGCTGGAGGTCCATGTGGACAATGAGATCGCCGTGCAGAACCTGACGCGGATGGCGGCGGGCCACCACCTGGCATCCAGGGCGGAGAAGATCGGGGAGAGAGAATTCGTGGTCACCGTGGAGGTGACGGCCCCCATGGGCGACACGCCTGTGGAGGAGCCGGAGCCGGCCTGCGTGCCGGACCAGCGGGGCGACCTGGTGGTGGCGGTGGACACCGACGCCATGGGCCGGGGCAGCGACGAGCTGGGCCGGACGCTGATAAAGGGCTTCCTCTTTGCCGTCAGCCAGCTGCCTCAGCTTCCCAAGACCATCCTGTTCTACAACGGCGGCGCCAAGCTGACGGTGGAGGGCAGCGACTCCCTGGAGGATCTGAAGAACATGGAGGCCCAGGGGGTGGAGATCCTGACCTGCGGCACCTGCCTGAACTACTACGGCCTGACGGAAAAGCTGGCGGTGGGGAGCGCCACCAATATGTACAGCATCGTGGAGACCCTGGCCGCCGCGGGCAAGGTGATCAAGCCGTGATCTATCTGGACAACGCCGCCACCACCCGGCCCAAGCCCATCGGCGTGGCGGAGGCGGTGACGGAGGCCATGATGTCCTGGGGGAACTGCGGCCGGGGCGCTCATGACGACGCGCTGTCCGCCGCCCGGACAGTGTTTGCCGTCCGGCAGCGGCTGGCGGACCTGTTGGGCTGCCCCCGGGCGGACCGGGTGGCCTTCACGCCCAACTCCACCATGGCGCTGAACATCGCCATCGGCGGCCTGCTGGGGCCGGGGGACCATGTGATCTCCACGGACCTGGAGCACAACTCCGTCCTGCGGCCCCTGTACCGCCTGCGGGCCCAGGGGGCGGCGGTGGACTTCGTGCCCGCAGACCGCCGGGGGCGGATCGACTATGACGGGTTTGAGCGGCTGCTGCGGCCGGACACCCGGGCGGTGGTCTGCACCCACGCCTCCAATTTGACGGGGGACATGGTGGACATCGGCCGGGTGGGGGAATTCTGCCGCAAGCATGGGCTGCTGTTCATCCTGGACGCCTCCCAGACGGCGGGGGTGTTTCCCATCGACATGGCGGCCCAGCACATCGACGTGGTGTGCTTCACCGGCCACAAAAGCCTGCTGGGGCCCCAGGGCACCGGCGGGCTGTGCGTGGGGGAGGGCGTGGACATCCGGCCCTTCGCCGTGGGCGGCACCGGCGTCCAGAGCTTTCTGGAGACCCAGCCGGAGGAGTACCCCACCCGGCTGGAGGCCGGGACCCTGAACAGCCATGGCATCGCCGGGCTGGGGGCGGCCCTGGCGTACATCGAAGAGACGGGCATGGACGCCATCCGCGCCCACGAGGCGGCCCTGGCCCGGCGGTTTTACGAGGCCGTCCGGGATCTGCCGGGAGTGACGGTATACGGCGACTTTGACGCGGCGGAGCGGGCCCCCATCGTGACGCTGAACATCGCCGATTTGGATTCGGCGGAGGTCTCCGACGAGCTGGCGGAGCGGTTCGGCATCGCCACCCGCCCCGGCGCCCACTGCGCCCCCCGGCTCCACCGGGCGCTGGGCACCGCGGGGCAGGGGGCCGTCCGGTTCTCCTGGGGCTGGGCCAACACGGCGGCGGAGACGGACGCGGCGGCGGAGGCCGTCCGCGTTCTGGCAGAGGAGGCCCTGTGACATGCGGGAGCGGACGGAGAAATGCATCGTCACCTTCCGCACCACCACCGGAGCCATGGCCATGGAGCGCGCCTGCAAGGCGGCGGGGGTGCCGGGGCGGCTGATCCCCGTGCCCCGCAGCATCACCGCCGGGTGCGGCATGTGCTGGACCGCGCCGCCCGCCGCCCGGGAGGCGGTGGAGGAGCTGGTGATGAAACAGGGCTTGGATGTGGACGGCGTCTATGCTATAATCCTTTGAGAGGTGATGCCCTGTGGCGGCGAATTGTGAAGAGTGCGTCCACTACGACTATGACGACGAGACGGACGCCTACTACTGCACCATGGATCTGGACGAGGACGAGATGGAGCGCTTTCTGCGCAGCGCCAACAACGCCTGCCCCTTTTACCGCCGGGGCGACGACTACCAGACCGCCCGGCGGCAGTGAGGAGAGACGACATGGAATTGGTGGATCTGTACGATGAAAACCGGGCGCCCCTGGGGAAGACGGCGGAGCGCTACGGCCCCAAGGGCCCCGGCGAGCTGCGGGTGGTGGTGCATGTGTGCCTGTTTGACCGGCAGGGCCGCCTGCTGATCCAGAAGCGGACGGCCAGCAAGCACATCTGGCCCGGCCTGTGGGACGTGACGGTGGGCGGCGGCGTGGACGCCGGCGAGACCACCCGCCAGGGCGCGGAGCGGGAAGTGCGGGAGGAGCTGGGCTATGACCTGGATCTTACCGGCGTGCGGCCCACGGTGACGGTGAACTTCGCCGGGGGCTTCGACGACTTCTTCGTGGCAGAGCGGGACGTGGATATCGGCGCCCTGACCCTCCAGGCCGAGGAGGTGGACGATGTCCGCTGGGTGACGCTGGAGGAGCTGCTGGCCATGGTGGACGACGGCAGCTTCATCTGCTATCCCAAGAGCTTCCTGCGGTTCCTGTTTGACATGCGGGGGGCCTTCGGGTTTCCCACGAAATGAGAAAACCCGCCTGATTCAGGCGGGTTTTTCGCAATTCCCTCTTGCATTTTGGGGAAAGAACGTATAAGATAAATTTGGAAATCATAAAAAGCGGCAGCCGTGAGGTACTCGCAATACCCCACGGCCTAGGTAGAGTGGGAAAAGCACTCATACATAGCAGCATTGCTGCACCGCAACGTTTATTATAGTGTCTTTCTCCGCTTTTGACAAGCGGAAAAGGCGCTTAGTTTCGTTGCGTTCGCATTTTGTCTTTTGACAGGCGCGGTGTATGAGACACTCATGCACCGCGTTTATGATTTCCACCGGGGGGAGCCAAGGGGGCGCTATACCCTTTGGCCTCCCCAAACGGTGGAAATACGGGCACGGCCCGACAAAAAAGGAGACGATAAACATGCGAACACAGCGAAAAATTTTAGCCCTATTGATATCGATAATTTTGGCAATGTCTATCCTCCCGGCGGCAGCGTTAGCGGATGAGGAAACAAGCGGAACATGCGGCGATAGCCTAACCTGGAATTTTGATGAAGAACGGGGGATCCTGACTATTTCCGGGAATGGCGCGATGACAGACTACAGCAAGGCAGAAGATCAGCCTTGGCATTCTCATGCTTCAAGCATTACTCAAATTGTTTTGGAAGAGGGTATAACTAAAATAGGTGCCCACGCATTTCGCCAGATAAGCGGCATAAACAGCGAACTGAAACTTCCGGCTTCACTTGAGAATATTGGGGCTTGCGCACTCTATATGACGCCCTTTACAGCGTTCTCCGTTGAAAATGGTAATGAACATTTTTCGTCAGATGAGAATGGAGTGCTCTATACTTCTGACAATTTCACTCTTTACGCCTATCCAATCGGCAGTGACGCAAAAAGTTACACGGCAGACAGTTCCCTGACTAAAATTCAATCTTACGCCTTTTCGTCTGCCAAAAACTTGACATCTGTTGATTTCAGTGCGGCGACAAAGCTTTCTTCCATTGGTCAGCAAGCATTTGAAGGCGCGTCAAATGTAGACGCCGTTTTTAAAGGCGACGGAACGATAACCGTGGATTATGAAGCGCTAAAAGGATTGAATTCCGTATGCCTGGATTGCAATACACTGAATTTGGCCCCGTATGCTCTCAAAGATACCAAATATATTGACTTGACCAATGTAGACTCTATCGATGCTGCTCTTTCTGGTTGGTGGGGCAGCAATGCCACTTTCGTGAACAACGGCCTGAATAACAATGTCGTGGCCGGGGCAACACGAATCTATACAAACAGCAAGGAACATGCAGAGTATTTATCGAAGCTCCCTATACGAGACCAGTCAACCAAAGCGCCGGATATCGCTGTGATTTATGACGGTTCCTTCTCCAATGCCGCAGATTTTATCAGCGATGACCTTGTATCGTCTCTGGAAAGGCCCGGCTATCTTTTTGACGAGTGGGATAGCGGGACGGATTATACCATAACCACTATTTCAGGGAATAAAACACTGACGGCGAAAATCTACACCAGCAAGTGGAAGCTGAAAGCTCCCACGGTTGAAGTGACCGCCGATGAAACCAGCGTTGTCACGGGTACAAGCGTTACCCTGACGGCCAATGCCGAACACGAGCTTGCGGACGTGACCTATGCCTATCAGTGGTATCAGGATGACGCCGCAATTGAGGGCGCCACTGAAGCATCTTACATCACTGGAAGCCTGACTGCTGATGCCGCCTACTCCTGCGCTGTAACCGCATCCAAAGACGACGAAACCAGCGAAGCGGCCACCGGCAGTGTGGCGATCAAGGTCAGCGCTCGAGAGGGAACGCTGACGCTGAGCGCCGCCAGCGGCGAAGTCCTGACCACGGCGGGGCAGGTCAGCCTGACATATGACTACAACGGCGATGGCCCGGTCACCGCATCCAGCAGTGACGAGAGCGTTGCCACTGTCGCAGTTGACCAAACGGCTAAAAAAGTGACCGTCACCGTCCAAAAAGCGGGAACTGCCGTGATTACGGTATCCGCCGGTGCAACCGATACATATACCGCCGCATCCGCCGTGTATAATCTGACCGTAAAAGAGCCTGCGCCTGTCACCCCCGGCGGCAGCTCTCACAGCGGCTCCTCCAGCACCCCCACCTACGCCGTCACCGTGGACAGCGGCAGGCACGGCACCGTTACCGTGTCCCCCAAGTCCGCCAGAAAGGGCGCTGCTGTCACCATCACCGTCAAGCCCGACGACGGCTATGAGCTGGACGGCCTGACCGTCACCGACGCCAGCGGCAAGGCCGTCAAGGTCACCGAGGGCAAGAACGGCAAGTTCACCTTCACCATGCCCGCCAGCAAGGTAGAAGTGGATGCCTCCTTCACCGCGATCAAAGAAGAAACGCCCGCCCAGCGCTTCAACGACGTCCCCAACGGCTACTGGGCTGAATCCGAGATCAACTGGGCCGCTGAAAACGGCTACATCAACGGCAACACCGCCGCCACCTTCAACCCGGAGGGCACCGTGACCCGGCAGCAGCTGTGGATGATCCTGGCCCGCCTGTCCGGCTATCAGCCCGCCGACTTCACCGAGGCCAGGGCCTGGGCCGTGGATAATTCCATCTCCGACGGCACCAACCCCGGCGGTGCGGTGTCCCGCCAGCAGCTGGTGGCCATCCTGTACCGCTACGCGGTGCGCATGGGCTATGACGCCTCCGGCTCCGCCGACCTGACGGCCTACCCGGATCACGCCGACCTGGCGGCCTACGCCGCCGATGCCATGGCCTGGTCTGTGGCCAACAACATCGTGGGCGGCACCGCCCAGGGCACGTTGGCCCCCGCCGGCACCGCCACCCGGGCCCAGTTCGCGGTGATCCTGTACCGCTTCTGCGACAAGGTCGTGGGCTGACCCCAGGGCGCAAACCAGATAAAAGAGGAACGGCGCATTTTGCGCCGTTCCTTTTTTATGCTTCCGGCGGGGCGTCGCCCTCCAGCAGGTGCATCATGGAGACCTCGTAGGCCACCCGCTCCTCCGTGCCGGCGTCGGTGACCTTGTGGTATGTACGGCTCTGAACCCGGCCCTCCAGGGCCAGGGCGTCCCCCACCCCCAGGGCGCTGGCCCGCAGGGCCAGCTGCCCCCAGGCGATGACCGGCAGGTAGTCCGCCCGGCCATACCGCCGGGGGGAGGCCAGCATCAGGTCGCAGATGCTGCGGCCCAGGGGCGTGCGGCGGAAGATGGGGGGCTTGCACAGGGTGCCGGACAGGAGGATCTGGTTGCAGGGCTCCCCCAGGCCCGGCTGGAGCGCCAGGGCGTATACCGTCAGCACCAGCTTGCTGCCCACGCCGCTGCGGTTGTTGAAGGAGCGGAGCTGGCCCCGCAGGCGCAGCGGCGCGCCTGGGGCCACCAGCGGCGTCTGGGCCTCCGGCAGCAGCACCGGCAGCACGTCCGGCGTGCCGGACAGGCGGGGGACCTCCAGGAAAAAGCGGTAAAAGCTGGTATTGTGGTTTTCGTGGGACCACTCCGGCGCCGCCAGGGGCTGGCCCTCCAGCAGCACTTCGTTTTTCGGCTGAATCGTCATGTTGTCCACCTCTCGGTCGTGATGGTGCATTTTATGAGGGGCGGACGGCGGTTAGACCTCTTGTTTCCGGGAAACATGTAGATTATAATAGACCATCATATGACCGTTTCAGGAGGACGCCTATGGCAAATCTTTTGGATTATCTGGACTGGCGGGGGGACCTGACGCTGGATCAGTCGCCCTTCAACGAGGTGGACAACCTGATCCTGGCGGAGCTGTCCTTTGTGGACTTCCGGGACATCGTCCCCGCCCCCGGCCAGGGGGAGAGCGTGGCGCTGCGGCAGGCGGCGGAGGCGTTTTTTGCCCGCTTTCCGGCGGGGGAGAAGATCGACATGGGCGTTCTGGTGCCCGCCGCCATCCCGGACATGCTGCGGAAAATGGCGGACGCGCCCCGCTTCCGGGAGATGAAGCTCAACTGCTTTGTGGACTGGCTGGACGCGGGCCGGGGCGAGCAGTTCGCCGCCCTGGCCGTCGAGACCGGGGACGGCGGCGTGTACCTGTCCTTCCGGGGCACCGACGACACCCTGGCGGGCTGGAAGGAGGACTTTGAGCTGGCCTGCATGCCGGAGGTCCCCGCCCAGAAAAAGGCGGTGGAATACACCCGGGCCGCGGCGAAGCAGTTCCCCCGGCGGAAGCTGCGGCTGGGGGGCCACTCCAAGGGCGGCAATCTGGCGGTGTACGCCGGGGTGTTCTGCCCGGAAGCGGTCCAGCGGCGGATCACGGACATCTGGTCCAACGACGGCCCCGGCTTCCACGACGACCTGCTGGACCTGCCGGAGCACCGGCGGGTGGAGGACCGCATCCACTCCATTGTGCCCAAATCCTCCATTGTGGGGATGCTGCTGGAGCACGAGGAGACCTATACGGTGGTGGACAGCGACCAGAAGGGCTTTTTGCAGCACGACGGCTTTTCCTGGCAGGTGATGGGGGACCGCTTCATCACCCTGCGGCAGGTGACGAAGCAGGCCCATCTCAGCGACCAGGCCATGCGGGAGCTGGTCCACGCCATGCCCCAGGCGGAGCGGGAAAAGTTCGTCGCCGCGTTGTTCGACGTGCTGAGCGCCTCCGGCGCGGTGACGCTGACGGACCTGAAAGCCGACAGCTTCAAGGCCGCCGGGGCCATGGTGAAGGCCATGAAGGATCTGGACAAGGAGACCCGGGAGGGACTGCTGCGCTTTGTGGGGCTGCTGTTCAAGAGCAACCTCCGCATGACCCTGGAGGGCATCCAGGAGGATGTGGAGAAGAATCCCGCCGTGAAGCGGTGGGGACTGAAAAAGAAGGAGGGGGAGGGCTGAGCCGCCTGCCGGGGCGGCAGGACCCCATCGGAGCGTTGATCCCGGGTGCCTTCTCTGACGGGCGGATGATATCCGCCCCTGCGGCGCGCTGGGGAATGGGCCGGCAGACAAAAACGACCGCTTTCGCGGTCGTTTTTTGCTCTTTTCACAGATCCAGCAGGCGCCTGGCAACCTCCACGTTTTGCCGCTCCATGGCCTGGAGCCGCTCCACGGCGGCCGCCTGAGAGCCGGGGTGGGCGGTCCGGGCCGCCGCCTGGTCGATCATGGCCCGGAGGGCCTCCTCCGTCAGGGCGTCCAGATCCGTGAACAGGTCCTGGCCGATATACCGGAGGAAGGCGGAGACCTTGGGATCGTACACCACGCCCACCAGGGGGATGCCCTGCCCGGCGGCGAAGATCAGGGCGTGGAGCCGCATGGAAACCACCACTTCCATCCGGCTCAGGGCGCCGATGATGGTGCCGGCGCCGCCGGCGTCGTCCAGGAAGTAGTGGGGGATGTCCAGCCCCCGGGCCGCTAGCCGGCTGGCCGCCGGATCCTGGTGCTTTTCCACCGCCGTGAACACCGGGGTCAGGCCGTAGGTCTCGTAGGCGTATTTCGCCGCCGCGCCGAAGAGGGGGGCCTTTTCCTCAAAGCCCTTCCAGCGCCGCAGGGCAAAGCAGATATACCGGCCCTGGGGCGGGATGCCCGAGCGGAGCAGGACGCTGTCCGTCTCGTCGGCGGAGGCGGGCCGCAGCGTCAGGGCCGGGTCGGCGGTCAGCAGGATCTCCGGCGCGGTGACGCCCATGGCCCGCAGCTCCGCCTGGGAGTCCGGCTCCCGCAGGGTGATGACGTCCACATATCGGTTCAGCACCCGGGCGGCCAGCTTCCGGTGGTTTTCCCGGGTAACGGGGCCGATGCCGCAGCCGTACATCTGCACCTTGCAGCCGCAGCGTTTGGCGCTTTGGATATTGTGGAGGTAGAACCACAGGGACCGGCGGGAGGTCACGTCCTGGATCAGGCTGCCGCCACCGTTGATATAGAGCTTCGCGTGCCGCATGGCCCGCCGCCAGGCGGGAATGTCCATGCGGCTGACAGAGCGGACCCGGTAGGCAAGGCGGGTGGCCCTGGGGTCCTTGCTGAGGACCAGCACCGGCATGTCCGGGTCGATGGCGCGCATCTCCTGCAGGATGGCCTCCAGAATGGCGTCGTCCCCGGCGTTGCCCCGGCCGTAGGCCCCGCAGATCACCACGCCGTCCCGCTTCGCCCTGGGGCGGCTGTGGCGGCGGATGATCTCCTCATAGATGTGCAGCTGGGTGTCCACGGTCTTCTGGATGGAGAACTGGGTGGACGCTTTTTCGTACAGCTTTTCGCCAAGGCGATGGCGCAGCCCATCGTCATTGCCCAGGGCGGCCAGGCGCCGGCCCAGGGCCTGCCAGTCGCCGGGGGCGAACAGATAGCCGTTGACGTCCTCGTCAATGAGATAGGGGATGCCGCCCACGGCGGTGCTGACGGTGGCCAGATGAAAGCGGGCGCCCTCTGTCAGGGCGTAGGGGAAGGTCTCCGAGAGGCTGGTCAGGGCGTTGATGTCCAGGGCGCTGTAAAAGCGGTCCATGCCGCCGCTGATCCACCCGGCGAAGGTCACCTGTTTTTCCACGCCCAGCTCCTTTGCCAGGGCGGTGAGCTTGTCCTTTTCCTCGCCGTTGCCGGCGATGACCAGCCGCAGCCGGGGGCACTGGGCATAGGCAGCGGCGAAGCCCCGGATCAGGGTGGACATGTCCTTCACGGGATTCAGCCGGGCGGCGATGCCCACCACCACGCTGTCCGCGTCCACGTCGGCCCCCAGGCTCCGCAGATAGGGCAGCCGGTCCCCCTGGTCGGGGGCGGGGGTGAAGTCGATGCCGTTGTAAATGGCGTAAAACCGGTCCGGCGCGAAGCCCCGGTCGATGAGCAGGTCCACCATGGCGTCGGACACGCCGATGCGGTAGTCCAGACGCCGCAGGGCCCAGGCGTTGATATTGCCGAAGGTCAGGCGGCTGAGGGGACGGCCCATGTAGTCCAGCTTGTAGTCGCTGTGGACGGTGCTGACCACCGGCAGTCCGGTGGAGCGGCGCAGCAGGGCGCCGACCATGTTGGCCCGGGCGCCGTGGCAGTGGATGACCTGATAGCCGCCCTGGCGGATGTAGTCCGTCAGCTGGCGGCGGAGGCGGGGGATGTTGTTGCCGCCGCAGATGACGGTGGGAATGCCCATCTGCCGGGCCTCCTCGGCGAAGGGGCCGTCCCGGAAGCAGACCAGCTGGGCGGTGATGGTCTTGTTCAGGTTTTGCAGCAGGCTCAGCACATGGGTCTTGGCGCCGCCGGAGTCGCCGCCGCTGATGAGGTGGATGACTTTCATGGAAAGACCTCGCTTTTATCAAAATGGTCTTGTGAAATCGTGAAAAATATTATACAATATTCCACGAACATTGTCCACAACAAGAGAAAACCGGGCGACGCCCGTTTTGGAGGAAAGCATGGAACAGAAAGCAAAGCGCATTGGAAAGTTCAACATCATCGATATCATCGCCGTGATTCTGATCCTGGCGGTGCTGGCCCTGGCGGGCTGGAAGCTGCTGGGGCCCGACGATTCGGCCACTGCCCAGCGGGCCATGACCAAGGTCACCTTCACCGTCCGGGCCGAGGGCGTCCCGGCGGAGCTGTATGAGAACTGCCTGGAGCATATCCCCTCCAAGCTGATGGCCTCCGGGGCCCTGGTGGGCGGCGAGATCGTGTCCGTGGAGCAGGAGCCCTATTATGTGCTGGACGCGGGCGGCAACTGGGTGGAGGACCCCACCCACACCACGCTGCTCTTCACCGCCGTCACCGAGACCCCCACCGCCGAGGTGATGACCACCAAGGTGGGCGACCAGGAGGTCCGCATCGGCAAGACGGACTACATTTTGAAGAGCGAGTTCATCGAGATCAAGGACGGCGTCATTGTGGACGTCCAGTGGGAAGAATGAGCGTGCCCCGGTGGAAACACCGGGGCTTTTTTCAAATTCCTATTGCATTTTTGAAAAAGAACGTATAAGATAAAACTGGAAATCAAAAATGCGGCAGCCGCGGAGTGGTAGCAACACCCCACGGCCTGCGTAAGAGTGATAGCGCACTCGTACACAGCGGCATCCGCCGCACCGCAACGTTTATTATAGTGTCTTTCCCCGCTTTTGACAAGCGGAAAAGGCGCATAGTTTCGTTGTGTTCGCATTTTGTCGCCTTTGACAAACGCGGTGTATGAGACACTCATACACCGCGTTTTTGATTTCCGCCGGGGAGCCAAGGGGGTTTCAGGCCCTTTTGGCCCCCACCCGGTGGAAATACGGGCACAGCCCGATAAAAAAAGGAGACGAGAAAAAATGCGGACACAACGAAAATTTTTGGCATGGATGATAGCACTATTTCTGTTAGTGTCGTTCATCCCAACGACGGCCATGGCAGCGGAGCCGGAGGACGAGAACGGCGAGACACCGGTCGTCTGCGCCGGATATGAGGCCGACGAGACCTGCCCGGCAGAGACCCATGTGGAGGGCTGCCCCTTGTATGTGGAACCCAGAAACGATGAGGATGCCTATCCTACCGATGTTTCTAAGGAAGTTCACGAAAACGAAAGCAATCTCGGCAATGATTACAATGCAGATGATAGTACTATTGCGAAAGCCAATTCTTATCCTGTGGAGGCGTTAGAAAATAACGATGTAAACGTAGTAGCTGATTATTCATGGTATTCAGAGGATGCTACTGAATATCATCTCTACGATGTTGGTGATTTACTCGGCTTATCTAAGATTACTCGTGGAGAAGCATCCGGCATCACCCAAACTAGTTTCGAAGGCAAAAAAGTGATATTGGCGGCAGATATTGATTTATTTCAGATAAATAGTTGGACACCCATAAGCTCAAATAACACTCCTTTCTGCGGTGAGTTTGATGGTGGAGACCACACTATTTCCAATTTAAAAATTGAAGAAGCTGATAATTGGTCCGGTTTATTTTCTGCAGTTGGGGATGGTGGGAATATTCACGATATAACGATAGAAAATCCTAAAATTGTTGGGGCAACCGGAAAATCATGTATTGGTGCCCTTTCTGGCGGAACAACTGGATCAAATGGTACGGCTATTATTGAAAACTGTAAAGTCAATAGTAATGATAGCGAAGCATATTTTATTTCTGGAACTACGTCGCATATAGGCGGACTGTTAGGGGCAGTCACTTGTGGAACTGTAAAAAACTGCTATTCAAACATCAAAGTGGTAGGCGGCGCTAATGCGGGAGGCCTTGCTGGTTTAGTGCGGAATGCGACAATTTCTAACTGTCAAGCTCATGGAGAGATTGACGGACTTACTAATCAGTCTTCATATATTGGGGGACTTATCGGCAGCGTTGAGGCAACAGACAGCCACTCTGTAACTATACAGTCCAATATTGCAACCGGAAATTTCTCGCAAGTAAGTTCTACCGGAAATAAGGGAGATGTAAAAGTAAACGGAGCGCTTATTGGCGGTATTGGAGTTAAAAACTCTGGAACTGCTACTATTACGGGCAATTATGCGTGTGGCCAAAAAATGAAGAATGAAATAAACACCTGCGAAAAATTGGCAGGTGCTTTCCCCGATAGCAGTGTAATATTCAATAAAAATTTAATCACAAATGGCGGTGTGGTAGATACAGGGAAAACAGGATTTCTTGCGGTCAGTAAGGTTGGATATATTGCCAGTTGGTATACTGACACAAGTTTTTCTGCCCAAACAAGTGATAGCGAGCCACAAGACAATTTTACCTACTACGCCAAGTGGACGCTGAACGCCCCCACGGTTGAAGTGACCGCCGACAAGACCAACGTTGTCACGGGTACAAGCGTTACCCTGACGGCCAATGCCGAACACGAGCTTGAAGATGTGACCTATGCCTATCAGTGGTATCAGGGTGACACCGCAATTGAGGGAGCCACCGGCAAGACCTACACCGCTGAAAACCTGACTGCCGATGCCACATATTCCTGCTCTGTAACTGCGTCCAAAGACAGTGAAACCAGTGAAGCGGCCACCGGCAGTGTGGAGATCAAGGTCAGCGCCCAGGAGGGAACGCTGACGCTGAGCGCCGCCAGCGGCGAAGCCCTGACCACGGCGGGTCAGGTCAGCTTGACATATGACTACAACGGCGATGGCCCGGTCAACGTATCCAGCAGTGACGAGAGCGTTGCCGCCGTCGCAGTTGACCAAACGGCTAAAAAAGTGACCGTCACCATCAAAAAGGCGGGAACTGCCGTGATCACGGTATCCGCCGGTGCAACCGAGACATATACCGCCGCGTCTGCTGAATATCAACTGACCGTAAAAGAGCCTGCGCCTGTCACCCCCGGCGGCAGCTCTCACAGCGGCTCCTCCAGCACCCCCACCTATGCCGTCACCGTGGACAGCGGCAGGCACGGCACTGTCACCGTCTCCCCCAAGTCCGCCAGAAGGGGCGCTTCTGTTACCCTTACCGTGAAGCCCGATGACGGCTATGAGCTGGACGACCTGACCGTCACCGACGCCAGCGGCAAGACCGTCAAGGTCACCGAGGGAAAGAACGGCAAGTTCACCTTTACCATGCCGGCCTCCAAGGTCACCGTCGAGGCCGAGTTTACCAAGGCCGAGGAGACCCCCGACCAGCGCTTCACCGACGTCCCCAACGGCTACTGGGCGGAGGACGCCATTGCCTGGGCGGCTGAAAACGGCTGCATCAACGGCAACACCGCCGCCACCTTCAACCCGGAGGGCACCGTGACCCGGCAGCAGCTGTGGATGATCCTGGCCCGCCTGTCCGGCTATCAGCCCGCCGACTTCACCGAGGCCAGGGCCTGGGCCGTGGATAATTCCATCTCTGACGGCGCCAATCCCGGCGGTGCGGTCACCCGCCAGCAGCTGGTGGCCATCCTGTACCGCTACGCGATGCGCATGGGCTATGACGCCTCCGGCGCCGCCGACCTGACAGCCTACCCGGATTACGCCGACCTGGCGTCCTACGCTGCCGACGCCATGAGCTGGTCCGTGGCCAACGGCATCGTTGGCGGCACCGCCCAGGGCACGTTGGCCCCCACCGGCACCGCCACCCGGGCCCAGTTCGCCGTCATTTTGATGCGGTTTGCGGACAAAACGGCGAAGTGAGGGCGGCAGCCGTCACAGCAGTTCATAACATTCTCCCGCAAGAGGGATCAAAAGGCCCCCGGTCGCCGACCGGGGGCCTCAGCTTATCACTCCTGTTTGGAGAAAAAGCGTTCCGTTTCGCAGGGGGAGTACGAGGGGGCGGGAGCCCCCTCGTGTTGAATCGAATGCCTGCAAAAGGGCTGCGAAGCAGACAAAAAAGCGAGGCATTGTTCAGGCTGTCGAAAAAGTCCAACGGGCTTTTTCGGCAGCCTGAGGCCCCCGGTCACCGACCGGGGGCCTTCTCTTGTCACAGGCTGCTCTCACAGGCTGCATTTGCCCCTGGCCATGTAGCGGCCCTGGGGCGTCTCGTCCAGGACTCTGCCGTCCTCCACGGCCAAACTTCCCCGGAGCCACACCTGCCGGATGCCGCCGGCGGTGACAAAGCCTTCATAGGGGTTGTAGTCCACATTGGCCACGCAGTCGTCGGCCCGGATGACATGGCTGGCGCCGGGGTCGTAGACCACGATGTCCGCGTCGCTGCCGGGGCGGAGCTGGCCCTTCCGGGGGAAGAGGCCGTACAGCCGGGCGGGGTTTTCGCTAAGAGCCCGGCACATCCGGCCCAGGCTGATGCGCTTTTTCGCGACGCCGTAGGAGTAGATCAGCTCGCCCCGGGTTTCCACGCCGGGGAGGCCGCCGGGGATCTTGGTGAAGTCCTCCCGGCCCATCTCCTTCTGCGCCAGGGTGAAGGAGCAGTGGTCCGTGGAGATGGTCTGGATATCGCCCCGGCGCAGGGCCTTCCACAGGAAATCCTGCTGGCTCTTGTCCCGGATGGGGGGCGCGCAGACGTAGCGGGCGGCCTGGGAGTAGTCCTCGTTGAAATAGACGCTGTCGTCCAGCAGCAGGTACTGGGGGCAGGTCTCCACAAAGACCTTCTGGCCCCGCGCCCGGGCGTGCTCCACCTCTTTCAGGGCCTCCTGGTTGGTCAGGTGGACGATGACCACCGGGCAGTCCGCCGCCTGGGCGATGCGCAGCAGGCGGGAGACGGCCTCCGCCTCCAGATAGGGCGGGCGGGTCAGGGGATGGCTGGCGGGGGAGAGCTCCCCGGCGTTTTTCCGCTCGGCGATCATACCGTCAATGACCCCGGCGTTCTCACAGTGGACGCCGCAGATGCCGCCCAGGGACCGCAGTTCCTTCAGGGCCCAGTACAGACACTGGTCGCCCACCATCATGGCGGGGTAGGTCATGTACATCTTGAAGGAGGAGACGCCCTTGGCGAACATGTCCGGCAGCTCCGCCCGGATGGACTCGTTCCAGTCGTCGATGGTCATGTGGAAGCCGTAGTCGCAGAACGTCCGGCCATCGGCCTTTTGGTGCCACAGGTCCAGGCCGTGGTGCAGGCTCTCGCCCTTGTTGGGGCAGGCGAAGTCGATGACCGTGGTGGTGCCGCCCCGGAGGGCCGCCCGGCTGCCGGTCCAGAAGTCGTCGGCGGTGGTGGTGTTGCAGACGTCCAGGTCGAAGTGGGTGTGGGCGTCGATAAAGCCGGGGAAGAGCAGGCAGCCGGTCACGTCCACGACACGGTCGAAGTCGCCCTTCAGGTTCCGGCCCAGATCCGTGACCTTTTCGTTTTCGATCACCAGGTCGGACCGCTTGGCGCCGTTTCCGGAGACCACGGAGCCGCCTTTGAACAGTGTGCGCATAGTAGTCCCTCCGTTCGTTTATTTTAGGTCCGCGTTTTTCTCGCAGGCCGCGATGACCGCGTCCATGACGGCGCCCCGGAAGCCGGCCTCCTCCAGCACCCGGACGCCCTGGATGGTGGTGCCGCCGGGGGAGCAGACGGCGTCCTTCAGGGCGCCGGGGTGTTTGCCGGACTCCAGCACCAGCCGGGCGGAGCCGGCCACCATCTGGGCGGCGTACTCCAGCGCCGCCGCCCGGGGCAGGCCGCAGGCCACGCCGCCGTCCGCCAGGGCCTCGATGAAGAGGTCCACAAAGGCGGGGCCGCAGCCGGACACGGCGGAGCCGGCGTCCATCAGCTTCTCCGGCAGGGGGGAGAGGCGGCCCGCCCCCGCCATGGCGTCCAGGAACGCCTGTTCCTCATCCGCAGTGACGTCCTCGCCGCAGGCGTAGAGGATCATGCCCTCGCCGATGGAGGCGGGGGTGTTGGGCATGATGCGGATGACGGGGTACGCCCCGCCCGCCAGCTCCTGGATGCGGGCGATGGACAGCCCCGCCGCCATGGTCACCAGGATAAAGCGGCTTTGCCGCTTTGCCAGGATCGGGCCGATGTCCGCCAGCAGCTCCGCCATCATCTGGGGCTTCACGCCCAGGAAAATGAAGTCCGCGTTTTCCGCCACGGCATCGTTGTCCGCCGCCCGGCAGCCCAGCTCCTCCGCAAGGAGCCGCGCTTTTTCCGCCGTGCGGTTGGACAGGAAAATTTGATCGCCGGGCAGGCCCTTGCGGGCCGCCCGGGCCAAGGCGCCGCCCATGCTGCCGGTGCCGATAAATCCCAATGTTGCCATCGATATCATCCCTTTTCAGATAGTTTCGTTTCATGATGGGGAGGAGGACCGCTGCGTCTTTTTCGGTATGGTCCTACTTTCGACGCCGCAGAGCCGTCAGCAGGCAGAGCCCGGCGGAGATCCCCGCCGGCAGACAGAGCAGACAGGTGATAAAGCCGTCCTTGAGATAGAGAAGCTGCTCCGGCTCCAGGACCAGCAGGCGAATCGCCCCCGCCAGGGGAAGGAGACCAAACAGAAGCGTCAGGAAGGCCAGCAGCCCCACGGAGGCGCGGCCCCGTTTTCGGTCCGCCAAGCAGGCGGCCGCCAGAGCCAGGGTAAAGCACCCAATGAGGACATGCTGGAGGCCGGCGCTCCCCGTCCGAAGCAGCCAGCGGACCAGAAGGGCGGTGAGCAGAAAACCCGCTAGGGCGGCCAGTCTGCGGCGCAGGGGTTTCTCCTGACAGAGAATGCTGGCGGCCAGGGCAGCCGTGGAAAGGACGAATGTGATGATCTCCAGCATAGAACTGTCCCCTTCTGCCTCAGCGCACCTGTCCCTCGCCGTAGATGACGTACTTGCAGGAGGTCAGCTCCTCCAGACCCATGGGGCCCCGGGCGTGCATCTTCTGGGTGGAAATGCCGATCTCCGCCCCCAGGCCGAACTCGCCGCCGTCGGTGAAGCGGGTGGAGGCGTTGACGTACACCGCCGCCGCGTCCACGGCGTCCAGGAAGTGCTGGGCCTTGAAATAGTTTTTCGTGATGATGCTCTCGGAGTGGCCGGTGCCATGCCGGTTGATGAAATCCACGGCCTCGTCCATGCCGCCCACGGTGCGGACGGCCAGGATGTAGTCGTCGTACTCCGCGTCCCAGTCGCTCTCCGAGGCGGGGCGGGCCCGGGTGCCCAGCAGGGCCAGGGCCTCTTCGTCGCACCGCAGCTCCACGCCCTTTTCATCCAGCAGGGGCAGGGCGCGCTTCCAGAACTCCGCCGCCACGTCCCGCTGCACCAGCACGCACTCCACGGCGTTGCACACGGAGGGGCGGGAACACTTGGCGTTGAACAGCACCCTGGCGGCCATATCCAGGTCGGCCTCATCATCCACATAGATGTGGCACACGCCCTCGCCGGTGCGGATGACCGGCACGCTGGCTTCTCCGGCCACCGCCCGGATCAGCCCCGCGCCGCCCCGGGGGATCAGCACGTCCACATATCCGTCCAGGTGCATCAGCTCGTTGGCGGTCTCATGGCTGGTGTCCTGCACCAGGGAGATGCAGTCCTCCGGCAGGCCCGCCTGGGCCAGGGCCCGGCGCATCAGCGCTGCCACGCAGCGGTTGGAGCGGATGGCCTCCTTCCCGCCCCGCAAAATGCAGACGTTGCCGGATTTCAGGCACAGCGCCGCCGCGTCCACGGTGACGTTGGGCCGGGCCTCGAAGATGATGGCAATGACCCCCAGGGGCACCCGCCGCCGGCCGATGATGAGGCCGTTGGGGCGGGTCTCCATCTTGTCCACCCGGCCGATGGGGTCCGGAAGGGCGGCCACCTGCCGCACGCCGTCCACAATACCGGCGATGCGCTCCGGGGTCAGGGTCAGGCGGTCCAGCATGGCGGGGCGCATGCCCGCCTCTTTCGCGGCGGCGACATCTTCGGCGTTGGCGGCGAGCCATTCGGCCTGACGCTCCGTGAGAATATTTGCGATGGCCTCCAGAGCGGCGTTTTTCTTCGCCGTCCCGGCGGTGGCGAGGGTGTAGCTGGCGGCCTTGGCCAACCCGCCCTGCTGCTGTAGTGCGGTCATAATGATCCCCCCGATTTTTATAGATTAAGAGATAGGAGATAAGAGATAAGAGATAGGAGGAGACAGAAGATAAAATATCTTTTATCTCTTATCTTTTATCTGAAAGGAACCTCGTCCCGATATCCTGCCCCTCCACAATGCCGTAGAGGTCCTCCATCCGCTCGCCGTTGGTGATGACCATGTCGCACCCGGCGTTCATGGCGATGCGGGCGGCGGAGAGCTTGGTGGCCATGCCGCCGGTGCCCCGCCAGGTGCCCGCGCCGCCGGCCATCTCCAAAATCTCCGGCGTCAGGTCTGTCACCTGATGCAGCAGTCTGGCGTCCGGATGGGTCTTGGGGTCGGCGTCGTACAGCCCGTCGATGTCGGAAAGCAGCACCAGCAGGTCCGCCCGGCACAGATCCGCCACGATGGCGGACAATGTATCATTATCGCCCAGCACCTTGTGGTGGCCGGTCTCGATCTCGGCGGAGGAGACGGAGTCGTTCTCGTTCACCACCGGGATGACGCCCATCTCCAGCAGGGCGGAGAAGGTACTGCGCAGATGCTCCGCCCGCTGGGGGTCCTCCACATCGTCGCCGGTCAGCAGGATCTGGGCCATGGAGCGGTTGTATTCGGAGAAGAATTTATCGTAAATATGCATCATCCGGCACTGGCCCACGGCGGCGGCCGCCTGCTTCATCCGCAGCTCCTTCGGCCGCTCCGCCAGTCCCAGGCGGGCGGTGCCCACGGCGATGGCGCCGGAGGTCACCAGAATTACCTCGTGGCCCGCGCCGCTGAGGTCCGACAGGACCCGCACCAGATGCTCCATGCTCCGCAGGTCCACGGCCCCGGAGTCATGGGTGAGGGTGGAGGTGCCCACCTTCACCACGATGCGCTGTTTTTGCTGTTCCACGGTCAGATCCTCCCGGTATGTACTAGAATAATAAATCAGTATAGCATGACGCGGGCGAAAAAGAAACCCCGGGCCGCGAGTACTTTTCATAAAAATGCAGACAATACCGGGGAAAGGGAGGGATACTATGACTGAAAACACCAAACCCACCGAGCCGGGGCGGGAAAACGACTCCGAAAACAAGGACGCCGTCCAGGGCATCCTGGACTTCGGCTCCGCCCTGACCCGGACGCCCCACGGCACGGTCTACTGCCTGACCATCATCGGCCAGATCGAGGGCCACAACACCGCCGCCAATACCGCCAAGACCACCAAGTATGAGCATGTGCTGCCCCTCCTTGCCAAGCTGGAGGAGAGCGGAGAGGTGGACGGCGTGCTGTTTTTGCTGAACACCGTGGGCGGCGACGTGGAGGCGGGGCTCGCCATCGCGGAGCTCATCGCCGGGATGACCAAGCCAACGGTCTCCATCGTCCTGGGGGGCAGCCACTCCATCGGGGTGCCTCTGGCGGTGGCGGCCAGGCGGAGCTTTGCCGTGCCCAGCGCCGCCATGACCATCCACCCGGTGCGCATGAGCGGCACCGTCATCGCCGCGCCCCAGACCTACAACTACTTCCAGCGGCTCCAGGAGCGGATCGTGGCCTTCGTGTCCGGCCACAGCCGCATCAGCGGCGAGGATTTCCAGGCGCTGATGCTGAAAAAGGACGACATGGCCGCCGACGTGGGCAGCGTGATCTACGGCGAGGAGGCCGTGAAACTGGGGCTGATCGACCAGGTGGGCGGCCTGGCGGAGGGGCTTGCGTGCCTGTACCGCCAGATCGATGAACGGCGCTGAACAGGGCTGCCGGACAGGGCGGCGTTGTCTGCATCCGGTCAGGAATGACATGTTTTCGGACTTCCGGAGAAAAACACAGAATATTGCCGGGTGAGCATTGACATTTTTCGGGATTTTGTTATGATGGTATCCTATAAACTCCTCAGCCGGGGGGCTGAAATACGGAACAAAGAGGATACTGCCCATGCTCACACTGGATCAATTCAAGGAGGCCCGCAGCGTACTGCAGGGCGTGATCTCCAAAACCAACCTGGTTTACAGCAAATACTTCTCCGAGCTTTGCGGCAACCAGGTGTACATGAAGCCTGAAAATCTGCAGGTCACCGGGGCCTACAAGATCCGGGGCGCTTACTATAAGACCACCAAGCTGACGGAGGAGCAGAAGGCCCACGGCCTCATCACCGCCTCCGCCGGCAACCATGCCCAGGGCGTGGCCTACGCCGCCCAGGTGGCCGGGGTGAAGGCCACGGTGGTCATGCCCACCACCACGCCGCTGATGAAGGTCAACCACACCAAGGAGTACGGCGCGGAGGTCATCCTCCACGGCTCGGTGTTCGACGACGCGGCGGAGCACGCCATGCTTTTGGCGGAGGAGCGGGGCATGACCTACATCCCGCCCTTCAATGACCTGGACATCGCCTGCGGCCAGGGCACCATCGCCTATGAGATCTTCCAGGCCCTGCCGGATGTGGACGTGATCCTGGTGCCCATCGGCGGCGGCGGGCTGGCGGCGGGTGTGTCCACCCTGGCAAAGCTGCTGAATCCCAACGTAAAGGTCATCGGCGTGGAGCCGGTGGGGGCCGCGTCCATGAAGGCCTCCATCGAGGCGGGCCATGTGGTCACCCTGCCCTCCGCCGTCACCATCGCCGACGGCGTGGCGGTGCGGACGCCGGGGGATGTGGTGTTCCCCTATATCCAGCAGAACATCGACGAGTTCATGACCATTGAGGACAGCGAGCTGGTGGAGGCCTTCCTGGACATCATGGAAAACCACAAGATGATCGTGGAGAACGCGGGGCTTTTATCTGTGGCGGCGCTGAAGCACCTGGACTGCAAGAGGAAGAACGTGGTCTCCATCCTCTCCGGCGGCAATATGGACGTTATCACCATGTCCAGCCTGGTGCAGCACGGCCTCATCAGCCGGGGGCGGGTGTTCACCTTCTCCGTCATGCTGCCGGACCGCCCCGGCGAGCTGCTGCGCGTCGCGGAGATCCTGGCCCGGGAGAACGGCAACATCATCAAGCTGGAGCATAACCAGTTTGTCAGCATCAACCGCCAGAGCAAGGTGGAGCTGCAGGTGACCCTGGAGGCCTTCGGCAACGACCACAAGGCCGTGATCCTGGAGGCGCTGCGGCAGGCGGGCTATGAGGCCAGCCTGGTGGGGCCCAAGAGTATTTACAATTGATTGCGGAAAGCGCCGCCGGAGGAGACGCTCCGGCGGCGGATTTTCCTGGGAAAAGTAAAATATACTTGACAAAATGCCTGTATTAAATTACAATGACACCATCAAGAAATGCATCCGCCGGCACGGTGAACCTCAAGCGCGGCGGGATAGGGCTGGTAATTTTCAACATTTACGCGGCCGCGGCCAATGATGATCCGACCGGGGAGGACAGGGAATGAACTTCTGGATTGTACTGGCGCTGATCTTCGCCGTCTATTTAGGGCTGGTGCTCTGGTTCTGCCACCGGGAGCGGATCGGAGAGCCGCGCTTTGACGAGCGGCAGGAGCAGGCCCAGGGCGTGGCCTACAAATACGGCTTTTTTACGCTGGCCGTTAGTATTTGGCTCTTTACCCAGCTTGCGGAGGCGCTGCCCTGGCTCGGCGCAGAGGCGGGGGGATTTCTCTGCCTGAGCTTTGGCGGAACGGCGTTTGCCATGACGGCGGTTTGGAAGGACGCCTATCTGGGGCTGGATAAAAAGCCGGAGCGCACCGTGGCGGCCCTGGCGCTGGGCGGCATCGGATCCTGGGCCTCAGCGGGTTTTATCTCTGGAAAGAGGGGCTGCTGGTGGACGGCACGCTGAACCTCTGGGTGGTGGTGGCGGTGATCAGCGCAGAACTCCTGCTGGTCCTGGCAGCCTTTCTGTACAGGTGTTTCCGCGCGCGGCGGGAGGAGGAAGCATGAAGAATCTCCGCCTGAAATCCGCCCGGGCGGCCATGGACATGAGCCAGCAGCAGCTGGCGGACGCGGTGGGAGTCTCCCGCCAGACCATCAACGCCATCGAAAAAGGGGATTACAACCCCACCATCAAGCTGTGCGTCGCCATCTGCCGGACCCTGGGCAAGACCCTGGACGAGCTGTTTTGGGAATAAAACTTCATGTGCGCAGAGCCCATTGTGAAACATGGCAAAAGCCGCATGAAGTTTTTGCGCATCATTTTCGGCTGCCCTGAAGGGGCGAGAAAATGGCGCATCGTATAGTTTGCTATGCTTTTGCATAGCAAACCCCGGGGGGATCGCGGTCCCTCCGGGGTTTTGCGCTTATCTGGTCAGGGTCAGCCTGAAATCCGGGCCGTCCTCGGCGACGGACACCTGATAGCCCTGGGAGCGGGCGAAGCGGGTGATGTTCTCCACAGCCACCTGCGCGTCCGCCAGGACCTCCAGCTTGGCCGGAGCGCCGTTTTGCAGCGCCTTCTGCACCATCACAACGGGGATGGGGCAGGAAAGACCTCTGGTATCGACCATTACGCAGCCTCCTTTCCGGGGAGATGGGCCACGGAGACGGCCAGCAGCACCACAAAGCCGATGACCACGGCGGCCATGCCGGCGGTGCCGATGCCGCCCACCGTGTAGACGCCGTCCACAACGCTGTCGGCGTTGCCGGCCAGGCCGAAGTTATGGGCCACGGCGGCGCCGACGATCATGCCCAGCACGGTCACGGCGGAGTCGCCGTTGCCCTCACCGGCCAGGATCAGCTGGCGCAGGGGGCAGCCGCCCAGCAGGATGGAGCCCCAGCCCGCCAGCGCCATGCCCAGGAAGGACCACAGGTACTGGCTGTGGGCGATGGGCTGGGAGACGGCGGAGAGGTTGTAATTGCCCAGGATCAGGTTGCCGACGGTGACGGTGACCCAGATGGCCACAAAGCCGGTGAGCAGGTTGAAGTCCCGGAGCATGAAGGCGTCCCGCAGGCCGCCGGCCATGCACAGGCGGCTGCGCTGGGCCATGACGCCCACCGCGAGGCCCGCGATGAGAGAGACCACCAGCGGCGCGTGCATGGAACCGGGGCCCTCCTCAGAGAAGCGGAGCAGGGCGGGGAAGGCCGCCAGCAGCACCAGCAGCACCACCATGACGCCGGGGAGCATGAAGCCCTCGCCGGTGGGGACGGGATAGGCCCGGCCCAGGGAGAAGCCCTTTTTCAAAAAGACCACGCCCACCAGGATGCCGGCGAGAAAGCCCAGCAGGCCCGCCACGGCGGTCAGGTCGCCGCCGCCCAGGCGGATGACCATGCGCAGGGGGCAGCCCAGAAAGGCCAGGGCACCGATCATGACGAACAGGCCCAGCACAAAGCGGCTGGCGGGGGAGGAGCCGGCCTTGGCCCGGAACTCCCTGGCGGCCAGGGCCGCGATCAGGGCGCCCAGGACGATGCCGATGATCTCCGGACGGATGTACTGCACCTTGGCGGCGCTGTGCAGGCCCAGGGCACCGGCGATGTCCCGCTCGAAGCAGGCGATGCAGAAGCCCATGTTCTTGGGGTTGCCCATGGCGGTCAGCACCAGGGCCGCGACGCCCACCACCACGCCGGTCAGCAGGATCAGACCGTGCTCCCGGAACCAGTTTTTCTCTTTCATACACACACTCCTATCGTTGTTTTTTGAAAAAAATATCGAAGAATAAAAAGAAAAACAGCTCAGACCATCCGTTCATAATACCCGGCGGCGTCAATGCCCGCCTCCTGAAAACGGGCCTCCAGGGTGGGGCGGAGCTCCGGCGGCGCGGACCAGGCGATGCCGCAGTCGGAGGTCACGCTTCTGGGTACGGAGATGAGACGGCCCTCCAGCGAGAGCTTTCGGCACAGCCGTTCCGCCGCCATGGCGCCGGCGGTGGTGTGGAAGGCAACCACCAGGCGAAGCTGCTTCTCCCGCACAACGATCCCTCTTTCCATCCAAACCATTATTCTTTTATGAGAATAACACATGTCCTGGAAAAAGTCGAGATCTGTTTTGAGTATCACGCGGAAAAGGGACGGGGACCGGCGGCGGATCTCCTCTGGACAGGGCGAGTTCCCGGAAAATCAGAGGAAATACCGAAATTTTTCCACAGGTTGCCCCATGAAATCCCTCCCATGGAAAACGGCTCCCGAATTGGGAGCCGTTTCAGGGAGGGCAGTCAGGGATCGGCGGGGGCCAGGGCCGCCTGCAGGCGGATGGGGTCGTCCGGGAACCGGGGATGCTCCGTCAGCTCCCCCAGGACCTGATCGAAGACGGCGGGGTCCGCTTCCCGCTGGACCCGGAGAAGGGCGGCGAGGGGCTCCTGATATTCGCCCCGGGCGGAGAGGTACAGCCGCATCATGCACAGGTCCCGGACGGCCTGGTCATTGCCAACGGCGGCACGCTCCAGGGCGGCGTGGAGAAGGGGCCACCAATTGCTGATGTAATGGGTTTCCAGGACCGCCCAGTTGTCCTTGGTGAACAGGGACACGCAGTCCAGCAGATCCATGTCGTCCACCGTATAGCTATAGCGAAGATTTGAGAGCAGGTGATCGATCCGGCAGCTGGCCTCAATGTAGCCGCGGTTGGCATCGCTGACCAGGGTAAAGCTCCCGGGCAGGATCTCATCGCCGTAGAAGTCTGACACGAATGCCCGGGCGGCCCCCAGGGGCAGAAGCAGTTCCGGGCGCCCGCCCGCGTCGCAGGCGGCCTGAAGCTCCGCGTAATACTCCGCCGCGGGGACGCCGGTGTCTGGGAAATACGGGCAGACGCGGCCGCAGACGTCATATACCCGCTCCACGCACCAGATGCCGCCCTCACCCTGCCGGACCGGCTGGGAGAGGACCAGGATGTCATAGGTATGTGTGTCGCCGTCGATGACAAAGTCGGTATAATAGTTCACATAGGCGTGCTTGCCCGCATAGGTGAATTCCCGGCTGAGGAATTCGGATTCGTCAAAGGGGGCGAGACCGTTGCGGGCAATGATATCGGCGCAGACCTGTTCGCCGATGCCGCACAGGACCTGCCATTGGGCCCAGTCCGGGCTCTCCCGGTCGATTTTGCCGCCGCGGTAGTACCGGCAGTCCGTGGGCTCGAGTCTGGCATAGTACCAGCCATCGTCTTTGGCGAAGACGGTGACGCCGTCGCTGTTGAAGCCCTCGCCCTCGTAACTGGAGAGGTGGCGCTCGTAGACGACCTGGTCAAAAGCGGCGACGGCGAAGAGAAAGCCAACGCCGTCAACGCTGCCGTGGTCTGCCTGATGCGCCTGTGCGGAGGCCTTTTCACTGACGGAAAGCAGGGGAAACCAGTGGCCGTCCGGGTCCTCGGCCGGTTCCGCGTCGGCGGCCCTCTGGGCCCTGGGCAGCAGCGGCCGCCAGTTGGAGGCGGTGTCTGCATCGGGAAAGTCCCGCGTTACGATGAGCTGGTCCAGGTATTCCTCCGGCAGGACGATCTCCAGGCCGCGGGGGCCGGTCTCCGCCGGCGGCACGGTGTTTTGCCGTTGACCGCAGCCCGCCAGCAGGAGCAGGCAGAGCAGCGGGAGCAGGAGCTTTTTCAGACGGTACATGGCAACATCCCTTTCTGCGCGGTGAGATCCGTTGGTTTGCTCTTCATGATAGACTGGAACCGGGGCCTTTTCCCCCTCATGCAGTGACAAAAAGGAACAAAGCGGAAACAATGATGAAATTTTGGATTTGCCTTGAAAAGCAGCTGTTTCTTTGCTATATTATTCTAGTTATAGTATGTTGAGCTGACAGAGGTGGAAACGTGTATTTAAAAGCATTGGAGATCCAGGGCTTCAAGTCCTTCCCGGACAAGACGGTCCTGAATTTCGGCGAGGATATCACCGCCATCGTGGGCCCCAACGGCTCCGGCAAGTCCAATATCTCCGACGCCATCCGCTGGGTCATGGGCGAACAGAGCGCCAAGGGCCTCCGGGGCGCCAAGATGGAGGACGTCATCTTCGGCGGCACCGAGAAGCGGGCCCAGGTGGGCTTTGCCCAGGTGACGTTGGTCATCGACAACACGGAGCACATCTTCCCCACCATGGAGGAGAGCGAGGTCTCCGTCACCCGCCGCTACTACCGCAGCGGCGAGAGCGAGTATTACATCAACCGCCAGTCCGTCCGCCTGCGGGACGTGACGGAGCTGTTTCTGGACACCGGCATGGGCAAGGAGGGCTACTCCATCATCGGCCAGGGCAAGATCGACGAGATATTGTCCGCCAAGAGCGGCGAGCGGCGGGAGATCTTCGAGGAGGCCGCCGGCATCTCCAAGTTCCGCCACCGGAAGGAGGAGTCCGAGCGGAAGCTGGAGCGCACCGAGGAGAACCTGGTGCGCATCAACGACAAGATCGCCGAGCTGGAGCTCCAGGTGGAGC
>ENA-UOJC01000432-UOJC01000432.1-human-gut-metagenome-genome-assembly--contig:-C104-NODE-432-length-73651-cov-18.928434_pt1 | contig 73651 bp, 64 predicted proteins | sample MGYA00242339_ERZ723886 | MGnify/ENA metagenome assembly ERZ723886 | reverse complement strand
TATACCATATAAACGCAAAAAAGCCCAGCCGTTGCTGGACTTTTTCGACAGACTGTGAGCCCCGAAAGATATATCTTTCGGGGCTCTCAACGTCTGCGGATTTTCCGTTTAAATTTATCCGAAAAAAAGTAAGCCTACAGCTCAAATAAGCTGTAGGCTTTTGGTGGACGATACAAGACTCGAACTTGTGACCTCCCGCACGTCAAGCGGATGCGCTACCAGCTGCGCCAATCGTCCATTTTCATCGGCAACGGTTATTCTACCCGATGCCGATGGATTTGTCAACACTTTTTTTCAGTTTCTCACATAAACCGTGCATTCGGCGGTTTTTCCGTAGCACGAGAGGACGACCTTCATCGTTCCTGCGCTTACGCCCGTCACGGTGCAGGTGCCGTTTTCGTTGGTCGTCACGGTCGCAACGTTCGGGTCGGTCGATGACCACTGATACTCGGCAGTGACCGTCATCGGGAAGTGAGAGCCTGTGAGCGTTATCGACTGGCCGGCCTGGATCGCAAACTCCGTGCAGGGATTTGCGTAGGGGCTGCTCATCGTGACCGAGGTTATCTCCGGCGTGGGAGTCGGAGTCGGGGTCGGAGTCGGGGTCGGAGTCGGCGCGGCAGAGACATCTGCCGGAGGCGTCGGCATAACCGGAGCATTGGGATTGTCCGCATTATCGAGGCTCACGGTTATCATGACTATGAGCGCCGCTATGATGGCAACGATGAGTATCGCGCCGAAAATAAACTGCCATTTGCGATTATCGCCCGCTCTTTTATTTGCGGCCGTGCCTTTGACGGCGCTGGGCGTTGTGCCGGGAGCGCGGCGGCTGTTCTGGACTCTGCGAGTGCTGCACTTGGGACAGCGGCGGCGCATTGCGGAATACTTCTCTCCGCAGCGGCGGCAGGTCACCTGAGGAATCAATGCCATATATGCTCCTCCTTATTGCTTGATATCTTAAATATAATACAATATTATAGCTTTCCCGTCAAGTATCGCACCCGGCAAGCCGGCGGCGGATATACTCGGCAACGTCGTCGGCGGCAATGCCCAGAGCATAGGCCAGCTCGCCGTGCAGCATGCGCTCGGCCGTTTTGAGATACTGCGCATCGACATTGTGGAAGTGCTTTTTCTGATCCTTGAGCGCCTCGCGACGGCGATACAGCATTCCGACAAGCTGCATGAGCTGCTTGCGGCTGCCGTTTTTGACGATATCGTCGCAGACCGTTTTGCGCTCGTTATCGCTCGTTATCCAGTCAAGCGGCTCGTTCGCTGCCTCGTCGATAAGCGCGTTTGCCTCGCTGCCCGTCAGCACCGGGCGGAGCTTATTTGCAAGCTTTTCGCTCGCCGTCGGCACATAAACAGTGCTGCCCGGATCGTCGATCGGGCTGAGGACATAGTACTCGCCCTTCGTTTTTCCGAGCTTGAGCATGCTTATCTCCTTGACCATGCACACTCCCTGCGTTCCATAGACAACCGTTTGACCAACCGCCAGCATTTTTTCGACCTCCAAAAAAATTGCGCCGCTTCATGCGGCACCACAAAAGCTTTTATCCTTAATACATTATTAACATATATTAATATATCACATTTTTAATTTTGTTGCAAGGAAGAAAAAAATAGTATATAATAATCGCTTGTCAACAAACAAAACAAAAGATTGGAGTGTTATTATGAAACGCACTAAGATCGCTCAGATATTTGCCGATGCGGACAGCTTCGGCGGCAAGGAGATAACCGTCTGCGGCTGGGCGCGCACCATTCGCGACATGAAGAATTTCGGCTTTATCGAGCTTAACGACGGCTCGTGCTTCAAGAGCCTGCAGGTCGTGCTCGAGCGCGAGAAGCTCGATAACTACGACGAGCTTGCGCACCAGAACGTCGGCGCGGCGTTCATCGCCAAGGGTGAGCTTGTGCTCACGCCCGACGCGAAGCAGCCGTTTGAGCTGAAGGCGACCGAGGTCACCGTCGAGGGCGCATCCACCCCCGACTATCCGCTTCAGAAAAAGCGCCACAGCGTCGAGTTTTTGCGCACGATCCAGCACCTGAGACCGCGCACGAACCTGTTCTCGGCAACCTTCCGCGTCCGCAGCGTTGCGGCGCAGGCCGTGCACGAATTTTTCCGCAATAACGGCTTTGTATATGTCCACACGCCGATCATCACCGGCTCCGACTGCGAGGGCGCAGGCGAGATGTTCCGCGTGACCACCCTCGACCTGAACGACCTTCCTCTGCGCGAGGACGGCAAGGTCGATGACAGCAAGGATTTCTTCGGCAAGGTCACGAGCCTTACCGTTTCCGGCCAGCTCAACGCCGAAAACTTCGCCATGGCCTTCGGCGATGTTTACACCTTCGGCCCGACCTTCCGCGCCGAGGTATCCTACACTCAGCGCCACGCCGCCGAGTTCTGGATGATCGAGCCCGAGATGGCGTTTGCCGACCTTTACGACTACATGGACAACGCCGAAGCGATGGTCAAGTACGTCATAAACACCGTCATCGAGCGCTGCCCACAGGAGATGCAGTTTTTCAACTCCTTCGTGGACAAGGGGCTGCTCGAGCGCCTCGAGAACGTCGTTTCCAACGAGTTCGGCCGCATAAGCTACACCGAGGCAGTCGATATCCTCAAGAAAAGCGGCGAGAAGTTCGACTTCCCCGTTGAGTGGGGCATCGATCTGCAAACCGAGCACGAGCGCTACCTGACCGAAAAGGTCTTTAAAAAGCCCATCTTCGTCACCGATTACCCCAAGGATATCAAGGCGTTTTACATGCGCGCAAACGACGACGGCAAGACCGTTGCCGCAGCCGACTGCCTTGTTCCCGGCGTCGGCGAGATCATCGGCGGCTCGCAGCGCGAGGAGCGCCTCGACGTTCTGCTTGCACGCATGAACGAGCTGGGTCTTAACCCCGACGACTACTGGTGGTACCTCGATCTGCGCCGCTACGGCTCCTGCCGACACGCAGGCTACGGTCTGGGCTTCGAGCGTCTGGTCATGTACCTCACCGGCGTTTCCAATATCCGCGACGTCGAGCTTCATCCCCGCACCACCGGCAACGCTGATTTTTAGAGGCGATTTGACGCACCTACCAATACGGTTATCTCTGGTAGCCCGGTTCGGGACAATGGAATAAACCGTGACTGCTACGCAACCCGGTAGTGCGGTGTTGAGTTTTGCGGTGCCCGGTGTCGAAGGTGCAGACAAAACCGTGTTTGCCTCGCACTTTTTCAGAGGCGCTTTGGCGCAACCCAACACATTTATCTCTGGTTGCCCGGTTCGAGGCAATGGAATAAACCGTGATTGCCACGCAACCCGGTAGTGCGCTGCAAAGTTTTTTGCCGCACCACAGTGGCTCACCTGTCAAGGGGAGCAGGCAGCTTTGCTGCCGAGGGGTTGAAAAAACTATTCGCTATCAGCTATCAGCTCTCCGCTGCGGCCAACGGTCGCTCGTAGGGAACGGATTTATCCGTTCCGTTGTGATGGTTTTGCCGGTAGTTCCCGGTCGGGCAACCGCAAAAACTGTATCGGCATCAGCGTTGATGCGCAATTAAAAATCCGTGCGCTTGCGCACACCGCAATTATTCATTATTAATTATTCATCATTCATTATTCATCGGGGCGGTCGCAGACCGCCCCATTTTTGCCTTCCCCTGCGTAGCTTGAGGTGAAGACTTTTTAGAGGCGCTTTTTTAGAGGCGCTTTTACATTGTACCGATACATTTATTGCGTCAGCCCGACCGGAGGGTGCAGGCAAAACCACAACATACGGAACGGATAAATCCGTTCCCTACGAGCGACCGTTGGCCGCAGCGGAGAGCTAATAGCTGATAGTTAATAGTTTTTTTATTCAACCCCTCGGCAGCAAAGCTGCCTGCTCCCCTTGACAGGTGAGCCAATGAGGTGCGGCGCAAAACTCAGCTGCGCACTACCGGGTTGCGTGGCAATCACGGTTTATTCCATTGCCTCGAACCGGGCAACCGCAAAAGCCGTATCCGTAGGTGCCCCAATTCGCCTCTAAAAAACCTTGACGAACGTGGGGTTTTGGTGCATTATATAATGTAATTATGCATACGCAATACTGAAAGGATCGGAACATGCTTTTTGCGATCATTGCCGCGGTGATACTCATTGCGGATCAGTGGCTGAAATATTGGGTCACGGTTAATATAACGCTCTCGACCGGCTCGCAGGAGCTGATCCCGGGCGTGGTGAAGCTTGTTAATATCCACAACTCCGGCGCGGCGTTCGGCCTGCTTGACAATGTTGACTATGCGCGCTGGATATTCCTCGCGGTAACGGCGGTGTTCGTCGTTGTGATCGCCGTGCTGCTGGTCAAGCGCGTGTTCGACTCGCGCTTTGCGGTGTGGTGCGAGGTGCTGTTTCTCACGGGCGCACTCGGCAACTGCATCGACCGCGTTTTTCTCGGCTATGTTGTGGACATGTTCAAGCTCGAGTTTGTCAACTTCGCGGTGTTCAACATCGCCGACGCGGTTCTGGTCGTGTCGTGCCTGATGTTCGTGATATATGTTTTCTTCGGCTCGCGCGGCGACGATGACGAGGACGACGAGCCTATAAAGGTCCGCCCCATGCCGCGCAGCACGTCTGCAGACCCAGTTGACGATTTTGCCGACATTTTCGGCATAAGCACCAAGGCCGCCGAGCAGACCGCAGAGGCTCAGCCGCTCAAGCCCGAGGAGAGCAAGCTTCCGCCTATGCACGATGCGTTCTGGGACGATTTCGGCCCTGCGCAGCGCACCGCCGCGCCGAAGCCTGCCGAAAAAGCGCCGGAGGCAAAGCCGAAGTCGGCAGCCGATGCCGGCGAGGACTTCAGCATTGAGGATATTCTGGCCGAGTTTAAGGATCTGTAATGGATTATTTGGATGATAACATCATAACGATAACAGCACAGGAGAGCGCCGAACGTATCGACGCTCTCCTTGCGCGCTGTGTGCCGGAGCTTACGCGCAGCGCCGCCGCGCGGCTGATCGAGGACGGCGCAGTGACCGTCGGCGGACGCACGGTCAGAAAAAACTACAGGTGCGCGCCCGGCGACGAGATATGCCTTATCATGCCCGAGGCCGCCGACTGCGAGCTGAGGCCGCAGGATATCCCCATCGACGTTGTGTACGAGGACGACGATCTGCTGGTCATCAACAAGGCGCGCGGCATGGTCGTCCACCCTGCCCCCGGCCACCCGGACGGCACGCTCGTAAACGCGCTGATGTTCCGCTGCGGCGACTCGCTGTCCGGCATCGGCGGCGAGAAGCGCCCCGGCATCGTGCACCGCATAGACAAGGACACGTCGGGACTGCTGATAGTCGCGAAAAACGACTTTGCGCATCTGGCGCTGTCGGCTCAGCTTGCCGACCGCAGCCTGTCGCGCGTGTACGAGGCCGTCGTGCGCGGCGGCATGCGCGAGGATTCGGGCACGGTTAACGCGCCCATCGGCCGGCACCCGACCGACCGCAAGAAAATGGCCGTCACGCAGAAGGGCTCGCGCAGCGCGGTCACGCACTGGGAGGTCATCGCGCGCTATCGCGGCTACACGCACATCCGCTGCCGGCTCGAGACCGGCCGCACGCATCAGATCCGCGTCCACATGGCGCACATCGGGCATCCCCTGCTCGGCGACGCGCTTTACGGTGCACCCTCGCCCGACAAGGGGCTTAGCGGCCAGTGTCTGCACGCGCGCGAGTTGAAATTCATCCATCCGCGCACCGGCGAGCATGTCGTCGTATCCACCGATCTGCCCGAGTATTTCACCTCCGTCCTCCACCGCCTTTTTCCGGAGGCGAATTGACGCAGTCACCAATACGGTGATTGCCGGTGCCCGGTGTCGAGACTGCGGAGGAAACCATAGTTGCCTCGCGCTACGTTAGTGCGGTGTTGAGTTTTTTGCCGCACCACCTTTTGTCTTCCCCTTGAGGGGAAGGCAAAAAAGAGGGACGGACTGTGACCGCCCCAATGAATAATGAATGATGAATAGTGAATATTGAATAATTATGGTGTGCAGCCTTTGGCTGCACTTTTTTAATAGCGCCTTTGCGCTGTTGCCGATACGGTTGCTGCGTCAGCCCGACCGGTGAGTGCAGGTAAAACCGTGACACACGGAACGGGCAAGCCCGTTCCCTACAGGGGTGCGGTGCAAAACTCAGCTTGCACTACCGGGTTGCGTAGCACGCACGGTTTTGTCGGCACCTTCGACACCGGGCTACCGCAATAACCGTATCCGTAGCTGCATCAATGCGCCTCTAAAAAAGCTTTCTGTATTCCGTCGGCAGACTGCCGACGGATTTTTTAAACTCGGCGGAAAATTTGCTCTGATTTTCATAGCCGACGCGCTCGGCGATCTCGGCAATGCTCAGCCCCGTTTCGCGCAGAAGCTCGGAAGCAAGCTCCATGCGGTGCTCCTTTATGTGCGCGGCAAGCGACTTGCCGTAGACGGCCTTGAACATCTCCTTGAGCGAGGACGGGTTAATCAAAAACCTGCGCGACAGCTCGTCGATGGTGTATCGCCGGTCGAGATTTTCCGTCAGAAGATCGTGCACACGGCGTATGGTGTCGAGCTGCTCGGCGGTGTATCTGCCCTCACCGCCCGTCGGCGCGTCGAGCCCCGGAAGCTCCGGCACGCTTTGGATATCGCCGCCGCTCTCCTCCGGGCAGGATATCTCCATCGTCTTTTCTATCATAATATGCAATAGCCTCACCTGCTCGGTCGGAGCAGCCTTGTAGTAGACCTCCTTGCCGTCGCGGCGGCTGATTATAAGCCCCGAATCCCTGAGCTGGCGCAGATGATGCGACACGGCCGGGCTTGTCATGCCCGTCAGCAGTGATATATTGACAACGCACTGCTCGCAGTGGCACAAAAGCCAGAATATCCTCACGCGGCTTGAATCGGCAAGCAGCTTGAATATGTCCGACACCGTGCGGAAGCTCTCGGTTTTCGCAACGTTATCGCGCAGATGCTCGCTTATCTCCTCGCCGTGATCGTGCAAGACGGCTTCGTTTTCCATCGTCGTTACTCCATTCGGAAATGATTTAAGCCCATTTGGAAGTTCATTGCCGCGCGGCATTGACTTTTCGGCTCGCAATTATTATACTGCAAGCAGAACGATTAAACAACTACTTAATTGTTGAATTAAATATGTATAGGAGAAACCATCATGAAAAAGACTTATAAGATCGAAGTAGACTGCGCAAACTGTGCAAATCTCATGGAAGAGGCAGCCGGCAAGACCGAGGGCGTCGAGAAGGCCGCAGTCAATTTCATGACCCAGAAGATGACTCTTGAGTTTGCAGAGGGCGCGGACATTGACGCCGTCATGAAGAACGTCGTCAAAAACTGCAAAAAGGTCGAGGACGACTGCGAGATCTATCTTTAATGCGAAAACGCCCCTTCGAGGGCGTTTTTAAATCGGTATGAGGATGAAAATTTATGAATAAAAAGCAGAAAAAAGTACTTGTGCGAATATTGATCGCCGCGGTGCTGCTCGCGCTGCTGAACCTGGTTCGGCTCCCGGAGCTGCCGGAGGTGCTCCTGTATCTTGCCGCGTACCTCGTCATCGGCCATGACGTTCTGCGCAAGGCCGGCAAGGGCATTTTAAACGGCCGCGTTTTCGACGAGAACTTCCTGATGGCCGTTGCCACGATCGGCGCGGTCGCGCTTGCGATAATAAGCGGCAGCGACGACTTCAACGAGGCGGTGCTGGTAATGCTGTTTTACCAGGTCGGCGAGCTGTTCCAGAGCTACGCCGTCGGCAAAAGCCGCCGCAGCATAGCCTCGCTGATGGACATCCGCCCCGACTACGCAAACATTGAGGTTGACGGCAAGCTCGAGCAGGTCGATCCCGACGAGGTCGAGACCGGCAGCGTCATCGTCGTGCAGCCGGGCGAAAAGGTGCCGATCGACGGCGTTGTTATCTCCGGCAGCTCGACAGTAAACACCAGCGCCCTGACGGGCGAGAGCCTGCCGCGCGACATTGCCGAGGGCGACGAGATCATAAGCGGCTGCATAAATCTCAGCGGCCTTATCCGCGTGCGCACGACAAAGCCCTTCGGCGAATCGACCGTGTCGAAGATACTGGAGCTTGTTGAAAGCTCCGGCTCGCGCAAGTCGCGCTCGGAGCAGTTTATCTCGCGCTTTGCAAGGGTCTACACCCCCATCGTGTGCTACTCGGCGCTTGCGCTTGCGATACTGCCGCCGCTTGTGCGCATCGTGTTCATGGGTCTGGGCGGCGACTGGACCGACTGGATCTATCGCGCGCTGACCTTCCTCATCATAAGCTGCCCCTGCGCGCTGGTAATCAGCATTCCGCTGAGCTTCTTCGCAGGTCTGGGCGGCGCGAGCAGCGAGGGCGTTCTGATAAAAGGCTCGAACTATCTGGAGGCTCTGGCACAGACAAAGACCGTTGTTTTCGACAAGACCGGCACGCTCACGCGCGGCGTTTTTGAGGTCAGCGGCATCCACCACTGCCCCATCGAGGACGAAAAGCTGCTTGAATACGCAGCCCTTGCCGAGTGCGCCTCCTCGCACCCGATCAGCAAAAGCCTGCGCGAGGCTTACGGCAGGGAGCTTGACCGCAGCCGAGTGAGCGATATCGAGGAGATAAGCGGCAACGGCGTTATCGCAAAGGTAGACGGCCGAACGATAGCCGCCGGCAACGACCGCCTGATGCAGCGCCTCGGCATAGATCACAAACCCTGCCGTAGCGTCGGCACGATCGTGCACGTTGCCATCGACGGCGTTTACTCGGGCCACATCGTCATCTCCGACGTTGTAAAGCCCAGCTCCGCACAGGCGATAGCTGAGCTTAAAAAAGAGGGCGTCGGCAAGACAGTCATGCTCACAGGCGACACAAAGTCCGTTGCCGACAAGGTCGCAGCCGACCTCGGCGTTGACGAGGTGCACAGTCAGCTCCTGCCCGGCGACAAGGTCAGCGAGGTCGAGCGCCTGCTCGGCGAAACCACCGGCAAGGCAAAGCTTGCCTTCGTCGGCGACGGTATAAACGACGCTCCCGTGCTCTCGCGCGCCGACATCGGCATCGCAATGGGCGCAATGGGCTCGGACGCCGCCATCGAGGCCGCAGACGTTGTGCTCATGGACGACGATCCGCTGAAGATATCCAGAGCAATAAAAATTTCGCGCAAGTGCATCCGCATCGTGTACGAAAACATCGTTTTCGCCCTCGGCGTTAAGTTTGCCTGCCTGCTGCTGGGCGCGCTCGGCATAGCCGACATGGGCGCGGCGATCTTCGCCGACGTTGGCGTAATGGTCATCGCCGTGCTCAACGCAATGCGCGCGCTGCACTGCTCGAAATAAATAAACATCACAAAATCCGCTCCTAGGCCGACTGACATAAGAAAACATACGGTTTTGAAACGATCTTTTTCGCTCCTGCGGCGTCCAAAGCCTTGAGAATACGTCAGTATGCTCTCGGGCTTTGTCCTTGCAGGAACAAAAAACCTCTGCTTCAAAACTGCACAGCACCAAAAACGACGGAGCAAGTGCGAGGTCGAGGCGCGGCGGCGCAGGCATACTTTGTGTATACCAAGCCGTCGCAACGAAGGCATTCGTGCTTGCTCCGCCTTTTTTGGCGTGTGTTTTCTTGTGTCAGCCGGCCTTTCGGAGCGGATTTTTTATGCTCTGTATGTCATTTATGAAGCTTTTCCTGCACAGAGCGTAATATAGCTGACGGTTTTAAGATTTTTGTGCAATATCTGTGCGGTAATCTGAAATTTTTGCATTTTTCTTTGATTTAAGTAACTAAAATCACTATTATGCAAATTCGGCTCGGTGTCCTGATTTCAGGCATCCGGCTCGATTTGCCTATTTAATTGCCCGGATTGTCAGACTAACATCATAATCAAACAACGAACAGTGCAGGATATCCTGCACACATGGAGGAATGACAATATGAACAAGAAATTTGCAAAAACGCTTGCAATGGTTCTGGTCATTGCAATGCTTCTGTCCCTCGGCTCGTTTGCCTTTGCGGACGCGGACACAACGACGGCAGAAAAGGGCAACGATTACCCGATCGTGCTCGTCCACGGTCTGTTCGGCTGGGGCGGAACCGAGATCGCAAACCTTAACTACTGGGGCGGCTTTTCCAGCCTTCAGGAAATGCTCACCGGCGCAGGCTACGAGGTCTACACCCCGTCGATAGGCCCCGTTGCGAGCAACTGGGACAGAGCCTGCGAGCTGTACGCCTACCTCGTCGGCGGCACGGTCGATTACGGCCAGTACCACTCGGCGCAGAACGGACACAGCCGCTACGGCCGCACCTTCAAGGGCGTTCTGCCCGAGCTTAACGACGCCGACAGCACGCTGAAGATCCACCTTGTCGGCCACAGCATGGGCGGCGAGACGATACGCATGCTCGCGCAGCTTCTTGAAAACGGCGATCCCGACGAGATGCGCGCAACGACCGACGGCAGCATCAGCAAGCTCTTCACCGGCACCTGCCGCCACTGGATAGAGAGCATCACCACCCTCTGCACTCCGCACGACGGCAGTCAGTATGACGGCAAGGTCTACAACGAGGAGGAGCCGCTCGTTCACCGCTTCGTGGCTGCTCTTTCCGCCGCAACGGGCATGAACATCAAAGAGGAAAACCTCGGCCTTGACTTCAAGCTCGACCAGTGGGGTCTTGTCCGCGAACCGGGTGAGAGCTACGAAAGCTACATTCACCGCGTTGAAAACAGCAACCTGTGGAAAGACGACGTGAAAGATCTGAGCGTTTACGACCTGTCCCCGGACGGCGCGGCGGTGCTCAACTCCTACGCCAAGGCGCAGGATGATATCTACTACTTCTCCATTGCCTGCTCTGACACCTACCGCAGCGCGGTTTATCCGCACCACTACCTGCCCTACAGCAACATAAATCCTCTCATGGTAAAGAGCGCGACCTACATGGGCAGCTACAAAAACTACGCCGCCGGCCACGTCAAGATTGACGAGAGCTGGTGGGAAAACGACGGCATCGTCAGCGTGCGCTCGGCGCAGTATCCGCACGAGGGTTCTTCTGATCGCTATAACCTCAATTACGGCACCGAAAACGGCGTTATGACCTTCAAGGACGTCACCGAGAAAGGCGTTTGGAACTACATTGAGAAGATCGAACGGACCGATCACATCAACATGGTCGGCCAGATCACGAACACTAAGTATCTCCAGGGCAAATTCTTCGAGATGGCTGCAATGCTCGCAAGCATCCCTGCCGACGGCAGCACACCCGACACTCCCGATGTGCCGGCAAGCGTTCCCTTTGTCGATATCGTAAACGGCAGCTTCTATTACGACGCCGTCGTTTGGGGCTATAATAACGGCATAGTAAACGGCGTTGACTCTACGCACTTTGCGCCCGACGCAAGCTGCACCCGCGCGCAGGTCGTGACCTTCCTCTGGCGCGCGGCCGGCAGCCCGGAGCCTAAGTCGATGAGCACTCCGTTTACCGACGTAAAGTCCGGCAGCATCTACGAAAAGGCCGCCGCATGGGCCTATGAAAACGGCATCGTCAAGGGCACGACGGAAACAACGTTCGTGCCGAACGCAACGGTAACGCGCGCTCAGTTTGTCACCTTCCTGTGGCGCTATGAGGACTGCCCCTCGTCGAGCATCGCAAATCCGTTTTCCGATGTTTCCGAAAGCTCGGTGTATGCTCCGGCAATACTCTGGGCAGCCGAAAACGGCGTCACCGTCGGCACCGGAAACGGCACCTTCGTTCCAAACGGCGCATGCACACGCGCACACGTCGTAACCTTCCTTTACCGCGACCTGGCAAAGTGAAGAACGAGTTAAGCACGAAAAAAATCTCTCCCGACCGGGAGAGATTTTTTCATATTTCGCTCGATTTGTGGATGCCGGTGACGGAGAACTCGACCCATTCGGCGACGTTTGTCGCGTGGTCGCCGATGCGCTCGAAGTATTTTGCTATCATCAGAAGATCCAGCGCGTACTCCGCGTCGCCGCTGCCGGAGCGGATCATTTCGATAAGCGCGGTTTTCATGCTCAAAAAGCAATCGTCAACCACGTCATCGTGCTCGATAACGCTTTTTGCAAGGGCGAGGTCGCGCTTATTATACGCCTCGATGCTGTCGGTGACCATGCCGATGGCGGCCTCGGCCATGGGGCGCATGGCGGCGCACTCGCTGCCGGTCTTGCCGCCGAGGTGCGGAATTATCTCGGCAATATCGCCTGCCTGGTCGCCGATGCGCTCAAGGTCGGTTATCATTTTAAGCGCGGCCGATATCTGCCGCAGGTCGCGCGCCACGGGCTGCTGCTGGAGCAGAAGCCGCAGGCACAGCGCTTCTATATCGCGCTCGTACCGGTCGATCTCAAGGTCAAGCGGCGCGAGCTTTTTTGCAAGCTCCGAGTCGCCCGAGAGCAGCGCCTTTGCCGAGTTTGCTATCGCCTCCTCGCACATTGCGCCCATAAGCGTGAGCTTTTCGCCAAGCTCCTTGAGCTGGGCATCGAATTTGCTTCTCATCAGCCGAACCTCCCTGTTATATAGTCCTCGGTGCGCTTATCCGAAGGCACGGAGAACAGCTTTTCGGTGTTATCATACTCAACAAGCTCGCCGAGCAGGAAAAACGCGGTGCTGTCGGAGATGCGCAGCGCCTGCTGCATGTTGTGGGTTACGATAACGATGGTGTAGTTTTTCTTAAGCTCCGTTGCAAGCTCCTCGATCTTCGAGGTCGAGATGGGGTCAAGGGCGCTGGTCGGCTCGTCCATGAGCAGCACGTCCGGCTCGACGGCAAGTGCGCGCGCGATGCACAGTCTCTGCTGCTGACCGCCCGACAGACCGAGGGCGGATTTTTTGAGTCTGTCCTTTACCTCATCCCAGATCGCCGCGCCCTGAAGCGAGCGCTCAACGATCTCGTCAAGCTCGGATTTTTTGCGCACGCCGTGCGTGCGCGGCCCGTAGGCGACGTTGTCGTAAATGCTCATGGGAAAGGGATTGGGCTTCTGGAACACCATGCCGATGCAGCGCCTTAGCTCGTTTACGTCCGTTCCCGGAGCGTAGATGTTTTTATCCTTATACTTTACCTCGCCGGTGATCTTCACGTCCGGCACGAGGTCGTTCATGCGGTCGAGCGTTTTTAAAAACGTCGATTTGCCGCAGCCGGAGGGTCCGATGAGCGCGGTTATGCTCTTTTCGGGTATCTCCATGTTTATGTTTTTAAGCGCCCGGGTCCGGCCGTACCACAGGCACAGATCGTTTACGCTGATTATGCTGCTCATATGCTTCTCCTCTTCTGATAGTACTTGCCGACAAGCGTTGCGACAAGGTTTATGATAACGGTCAGCGCCATGAGTATCGCGGCGATGGCGAAGGCTATTTCAAAGTCGCCCTGCTCCTTGGCGTAGACATACAGCGCAACGGTGAGCGTGGCGCCCGCGCCGGACAGGCCGTCAACGAAAATGTTATAGATATTGTGCGCAAAGCCCGCGGTGAACAGCAGCGCTGCCGATTCGCCCAGAATGCGGCCGACGGCGAGGATGCAGCCTGTAATTATGCCGTCCACGCAGCCGGGGAAAACGACGGTGCGGATAACGCGCCACTTGCCGGCTCCGAGGCCGAACGCGCCCTCGCGCAGGCTCTGCGGAACGGTTTTGAGGCTTTCCTGAGTCGTGCGCATAACGGTCGGCAGGTTCATGATGACAAGCGTCATGGCGCCGGCCTGCAAAGATGTCTGGAAGCCGAGGAAGTTGCAGAAAAACAGCATGCCGACAAGGCCGTAGATGATGCTCGGAATGCCAGAGAGAGTCTCGGCGGCGTATTCGATAGCGCCGACGATGCGGTGGTTGCTCGCATATTCCGTGAGATATATCGCAGCGCCAACGCCCAGCGGCAGCACCCACACGAGCGTTCCGAGGACGATATACAGCGTGTTGAGTATATCCGGCAGAATGCCGACGGAGTCCGCGAGGTAGCTCGGCTTTGTCGAGAGAAACTCCCACGATATATTCGGAATGCCCCTAATGAGCACATATGCTATTAAAAACAGCACCAGTGCCGACGTCAGAAGGGCGCACAGCCCCGAAAGGCCGCGCATAACAAGCTCATAGGCCCTGCGCTTTGCTTTTACGTTTTTATTATCCATTCGATTTATCCCTCTTCAAAAGGAAGTTGAGCGTTGCGTTTATGAGCATGATAAACAAAAACAGCACGAGCGCGATCGAGAAAAGCGCCTGACGCTGAAGGCCCGAGGAATAGCTCATCTCGCTTGCAACGGCCGTTGTGAGAAATCTTACGCTCTGGAAAAGCTCGGGCATGTTCGGCGCGTTGCCGGACACCATCATAACGGCCATCGCTTCGCCGATGGCGCGGCCCACGCCGAGGACGACCGCCGCGGCAATTCCGCTTTTCGCCGCCGGAACGGACACGCGGAAATACGTTTCCGTCGGCGTTGCGCCGAGGGCAAGCGACGCATCCTCGTACTCCTTGGGAACGGCCTCGAGCGAGGTCATGGAGACCTTGATTATCGACGGCAGGATCATGATGGCAAGCACGATCATCGCCGCCAGAAGGCTCGCGCCGTCGGGAACGTTAAACACCTTGCGTATGCCCGGAACGAGCACCATCATGCCCACCAGGCCGTAAACGACCGAGGGGATGCCTGCAAGCAGCGACACCGCCTCAACGACCACCGCGCGCACGCGCTTATTGGCCATTTTCGCAAGATACACCGCCGCCATAAATCCCACCGGCACGCCGAGGACAATGGCTCCGGCGGTGCCGTAAACGCTCGTGAGGATAAACGGCAGGATGCCGTAGCTCGGCTCGGCGGCGGTCGAGGCCCACTTTTTGCCCAGCAGGAAGTCAGGAATACCGATCTCCTTAATCGCCGGAATGCCCGAAACGATGAGGTAGACCGTTATCAGCAAAACGCTCGCCACCGTCACAAGCCCGAGGACAAGGAATATGCCGTGGACTATATTTTCAATGAGATTTTTCGTTTTTAGTTTCATATGAACAACATCCTACACATACAAAAAATAAGCCGACGTAAACCGAACCGCTGCCGGTTTTCGTCGGCTTAATTAATTACTTCGCTACGGGGACTGCGCCTGCTGCGGAGATAACGTCTGCTGCCGCTGCGCTTGTTGCGTAGTCAAAGAACTTCTGAGCTGCTGCGGAAAGCTCGGTGCCGTCCTTGGTCACCAGAACGAAGGGGCGCTGCACTGCGTAGCTGCCGTCGGAAACGGTGGCCTCGGTGGGAGCGACTCCGCCGACGGAGAGCGCCTTGACGGTGTCCTTAACAGATGCCAGGGAAGCGTAGCCGATCGCGTTGGGGTTGCCTGCAACGGTGGTGATCACGTCGCCGGTGCTGGTCAGCTCCTGACGGTACTTGCATGAATCCTTGGTGTCGGTGATGCTCTCAAAGCCGTCGCGCGTGCCGGAGCCTGCCTCGCGGCCGATGAGGACGATCTCTGCGTCGTCGCCGCCGACGTCCTTCCAGTTGGTGATCTCGCCGGTGTAGATCTTTGCGATCTGCTCGATGCTCAGGTCGGAGACCTTGTTTTCGGGGTTTACGATGATCGCAATGCCGTCGAGCGCGAGGACGGTCTCTTTAAGGCCGGAGGCCTTCTCGTCGTCCTTCAGTGCGCGGGATGCAAGGCCGATATCGCAGCGGCCTTCGCTGACTGCGGTGATGCCGGAGCCGGAGCCGGTGGGGTTGTAGCCTACGGTGATGCCCTTGTTGTCGGCCTGGAAAGCCTCGCCGAGGGACATGATGACCTTTTCCATCGAGGTCGAGCCGTCGGTGCTGACTGTGCCGGTCACTTCGGCGTTGTCGTTGTTAGCGGTGCTGCCGTTGTCGCTCTTTCCGCATGCGGCGAACAGGCTGAGCGCCATGAGCGCTGCGAGAACTAAACTTATAAGCTTTTTCATTCAAAAAGCTCCTTTCTTTTTTTCGTTTGATTTCCGGGTACATCCTTAGATTATGCCCCTTTTATCAAATCCGAAAGCAGCCTTTTGTAAAAAGAATTTAAAGCCAAGCAAAGATTGGCGGCCGAAAAGCATTGACAATGGTTTCTTTTTTTGTAAAATAAATTACAGTAATATAAGGAGGTGCTCCCCACATGAAAAGCAGGGAGCTGAAGACTGTTCTCATCGTCATTGCAGCGATAATCTTCGCATACGCCGTGGTTTTGTTTGTTCTGACGCAGGTTCAGACCTCTAAAATGGACGATCACTTTGCCCGCGCCGAAAAGCAGGTTTTCTCGCTCGATGCGGAGAAGATCACTTATATCGCCGTGCAGAACGGAAACGGCGAGCTTTACGAGTTCACCGGCGGCGAAAAAGCCGCGGCGATCGATAAGCTCAACTCGTTCGAGGCCACGAAGATCCGCGGCATGTGGCACATCGAGACCGGCGGCTGGACTTACCGCCTTATTATCGAGGATGCCGACGGCAATTCCGGCGACTATCGCCTGTTCGATAACAGGCTCATCTGCGGCGACGTCAGCCTGCGCGGCAGCGACGGATACTTTGACGATCTCATTAAACATGTAAGCCTTGATTAACAGCACAAAAACCGCCCCGATCGGGCGGTTTTTGCTGTATTTTGCTTACTTTGTTTTAACGTAGCGGTTCATCGGGTGGACCATATACTCGTTATAGGGGAATTTATCGGTCGTGACGTAGCCGGCAGGGGCGTCGATGAGCTGCGGAATGCGGTTTACGAGCGTTGCGCAGGTAAGCTCGACGGTCGCAGGCTTATTGACGATGCAGGTCGTGTCCGGCTCGCCGTAAAGCGTCCACACGTTTTTGTCGAACTCATCGGGATTGAATATCTTGCCGACGCACTCGGTGACGAGGGTGATGCCCTCCTCGGTCTCGGTCGTAACGATGGCGCGCATGCCGGTCGCGTCGCCGGCCTTGACGACCATTCCGAGCGTTTCGGATTTGAGATCGACAGAGTCAACGCAGGGGATGCACTTCTGCGTCTGTGAGGTGATGTGCAGATCCATCTTGCTGCACAGCCATCCGTTCTGGTTCCACATATACGACGGAACGTATTTGCCGCTTTCGACAAGCTCCTTCATCTCATCGGAGGGAGTTTCGTTGTAGCAGCCGATGGTTTTATTGAACTCATCGATGCTCAGGCCTGCGCCGTGCCCCTCTGCAAGAGCTATGCCGTAGTCCTCGACATTATACCAGCTGCTGCCCTCGATCTTGGTGATCTTATGCGAGGAGCCGGCGAGGTTTGTTACCATCGTACCCCAGTACAGGTCGCAGTAGCCGACGCCGGTGAGGGTACAGCCGCCCTCCTTGGCGAGCCTATCGAGCTTCTCGGTTATTGCAGGAGAGGAATTCCACGGATACAGCGCTTCCTCGCATGTGGTTATGGCGTTAACGCCGTGTTTTGCGCAGATAGTGAAGATATCTTCAAGCTCCGCCACCGTGCTGCGCGTTGCGATTATGCACACATCGGGCTTGAGCTCGCCCATGCGCCTGTCGGTATCGGCAGAGTTTTCGACCGCGACTCCGACATGGGGGAAGCCGTCGCCGATTATTTCGGAGACATCTTTGCCGATGTGATTTTTGTTGCGGCAGAACGCGCCGACAAGCTCCCCACCGTGCTCAAGGACGTAACGCATAAGATAACGGCTCATTTTGCCTGCACCGTACTGTACTACTCTGATTTTGCGATCCATTTAATTGCCTCCTTGTTTTAAAAAAGATTTGGTTATTAATTTAACAACCTTATGGTCACATTATAGAGTATTGCCTCGGCGCAGTCAAGTTAATTCTTCCCAAAGAGTAAAATCTCTGTGAATAAAATAATTATTTACTGTTGCCAATCGTTAAAAAAGGTGTATAATATACATGTCAGTCGATATGACATTTAAACTGACGAGAGGTAAGTATGTCCCTGGATGAACTGAAAACGCAGAATATCCGGACCGTTACGGAAAAAGCACTTGTATGCTTTATTAAAAACGGCATCACAAATACAAAGGTCTCGGAGATCGCAAAGACCTCAGGACTTACCGAGCGCTCCGTTTACCGCTATTTTCCGACAAAAAGCGACATTGTTATTTCCGCTGCCTTCTGCTACTGGGAGCGCGCCAAGGAATACATAGCTTGGGAGCTTGACACGCACGACTATGAGCATTTAAGCGGCATCGAGCAGATATCCATAATACTTAAAAGCTACGCCAATATACTCTTCATCGACCCGGAGGGCATCCGTTTTTCGCTCGACGCCGAGGTCGCGCTCTTTAACGCCGGAAAAAACGACAGGGTCATAAACCGCCCTCCCGATAAATTCGAGGAGTACACCGGCCCGCTCTCGCAGGCGATCGTGCGCGGACTTTCCGACGGTACGGTAAATCCCGAAGCGAACATAAAGCAGCTTTATTACAACGCATATGACTCCATTCTCGGGCTTATGCAGCGCCTCACGGTAGGCGTGCCGAGCGTGAGCGAGCTTGATGCGCGCGAAAGGCTGTACGCGATGTGCGAAATGTTCACACGGGCATTCGCCGCAAAAAATGTCGAAATATAGCATAATTGCAGACCTGTCGGTGCGGTGCACCGACCATTAAATAAAAAAAACATAAAAACGGAAGGGGAAAAACATGAATTCCAAGTACAACGCTCTATTTACACCCTGGAAGATCGGCAATGTCGAGATACCGAACAGAATAGTTCAGTGCTCTATGGGCGGAACGTCCCTGTTCGGCTGGATGGAGCCGAGCCACCTCGACAAGGAAGCGGCATACTTCCTGCTCAACCGCGCGCAGGACGGCGTCGGCCTTATCCTGCCCGGCATGCAGTGCATCAAGGATCCCATCGGCGGCCGCTGGCTGTATCAGAACAACAAGATGTTCAAAGACCTTAAGGAGTACATGGTCGAGTTCCACAAGACCGGCTCCAAGCTCTTTATCCAGCTGGCAGCAGGCATGGGCCGCTCGATGGCTATAACAAAGCCCATGGTAGCTCTGCTCAAGCACCCCATTCTCGGCAAGCTCGCAAGCCCGGTAGCCGACCTTGACTACATAACCGCTTCCGCTTCCGCAACGCCGAACCGCTGGTATGACGAGATCAAGTCCCGCCCCATGACCATCAAGGAGATCCACGATCAGGTCGAGGCATTTGCAAAGACCTCGAAGAAGCTCATGGACGCAGGCGTTGACGGCGTTGAGATCCATGCCGTTCACGAGGGCTATCTGCTCGACCAGTTCACCATTTCAAACATGAACTACCGCACCGACGAGTACGGCGGCAGCTTTGAGAATCGCTTCCGCTTCCCGGTCGAGATCGTTCAGGCGATAAAGGCCGCCTGCGGCGATGATTTCCCCGTTTCCCTGCGCTACTCCGTTGTTTCCAAGACCAAGGACTGGGGCAAGGGCGCCATGCCTTACGAGAAGGACTTCAAGGAGTTCGGACGCGACATGGAAGAGTCCGAAAAGGCCATAAAATATCTTGCCGACGCAGGCTATGACATGTTCAACTGCGACAACGGCACCTACGACGCATGGTACTGGGCCCATCCGCCTCAGTATATGCCCGACAACTGCAACCTTGAGTATGTTGAGCATATAAAGAAATTCACCGACAAGCCCGTCGTGTGCGCAGGCCGCATGGATCCCGTGAAGGCCGCCGAGGAGATCGAGGCCGGAAAGCTCGACGCTGTCGCGATCGCGCGCCAGAACCTTGTTGACCACGACTGGATCCACAAGATCAAGGAAGGCCATGAGGACGAGATAAAGCCCTGCATCCGCTGTCACAACGGCTGCTTCAACATGGCCAAATTCGCAGGCACCCCGAACGTTCAGCACTTCAACGACTCGATGCATCTTGCGCGCTGCGCGCTGAACCCGACCACCATGCAGCACACGCGCTACAAGATCGTGCCCACCAAGAACCCCAAGAAGGTCGCAATAATCGGCGGCGGCATCGGCGGCATGGAGTGCGCCCTCGTGCTCAAACAGCGCGGCCACATCCCCACCATCTTTGAAAAGACCGACGAGCTTGGCGGCCTGTTCCTCACGGCATCGGCAATGACCTTCAAGGAAAACGACAAGGAGCTTATCCGCTGGTATAAAAACGAGATCGAAAAGCAGGGCATCGACGTGCGCTTCAACACCGAAATCAACGACCTCGGCGTGCTGCGCGGCTATGACGATATCATCGTTGCAAGCGGCTCGGTCCCGCGCATGATGCCCAGCATCAAGGGCTTTGACAAGGCGCTCACCTTCACCCAGGTGCTCAAGGACAAGGTCGATGTCGGCGATAAGGTCCTGTTCATCGGCGGCGGCCAGTCCTCCTGCGAGGCGGCTTACGATATGCTGCTCAACTTCGGCAAGCACCCGATAATCGTCGAATACGCAGGCGACCTCGTTGCCGCTCAGGCGACCTGCCTTGCAAACACCTCGTTCCTGCGCGACGCTATGGAATACCACAAGGTTCCCGTTTACCTGCACTCGACCGTTACCGAGATAACGGACAAGGGCTGCACCGTTAAAAATGTCGAGACCGGCGAGACCACCTTCGTCGAGTGCGACAGCGTTGTAAACGGCATCGGCTTTGTTCCCACTCCCGTCGGCGGCAAGGGCAACAAGAAGGCCTACCGCGTCGGCGACTGCGTTGCCATCGGCAACCTGCGCACGGTCATCTGGCGCGCATGGGACGTCTGCATGAAGATATAGTTCCAAAGCGGCAAAAAATAAGCTGCGCCGGGTCTCCGGCGCAGCGATCAATTACGCAAATACGCAATATATCTTCGTTTTGAATATGGAGCAAAAAGTTAACAGCAGACCCGGGGCGCGTCATTTCTGCCGCCCCGGGTCTCAGCGTATCAAAAAAGTCATAGACTTTTTTGCACGCTTCAAAAACGCCACATTTTTTGTGAAAACAAGTTTTCACGAAAAATCTCGCTACGCTCGTCAAAAAGTCCGTACCGGACATTTTTGATGGCTATTAATCCAATCACGAGTGGGGCCTTTGCCCCCTCGAGCTCCCCTGCTACTCTATTATCTCTCATTTGCAGCATAGTTTTTTGACAGTCTAAGACCCGAGGCGGCGAAATGCGCCTCGGGTCTGTTTTTTCATTTCATTTCACACAGGCGCAAGCATAAAATTCATGCGTTTTCCGGAAGATGAGACTTGCGCTGCTCCATTGGTATGTAATGCCCTTTAATGCTGACTGCGCGGTAGGCGGGACGCATGATGCGGCTGCACGTCAGCAGCTCCTCCATACGGTTGGCACACCAGCCGGCTATACGGGCGGAGGCAAACAGCGGCGTGAATACATCCTGGGGAATGCCCAGCATGGTATACACAAGGCCCGAGTACATATCCACATTTGCGCACATGGGCGTTGCGTCGCGGCGGCGCTCCTGCAGCAGCGGAATACCCAGCTCCTCGACCTTCTGCAGAAGGGCAAATTCCTCAGCGTAGCCCTTGATCTCGGCCATATGCTGCGCGTATTTCTTCAGCAGCTCGGCACGGGGGTCGGATATGGTGTACACCGCGTGGCCCAGTCCGTACAGCTTGCCGGAGCGGTCGCCGGCTTCCTTATTCAGCAGCTTTACCAGATAGTCACGGATAGAGCCGTCGTCATGCGGGTCAACGTTCTCCTTGATATAGCCGAACATCTCCATGACCTTGGCATTGGCGCCGCCGTGGAGAGGGCCTTTGAGCGAGCCGACGGCGCCGGCGATCGCACTGTATGTGTCAGTTCCGCTGGAGGTCATGGCACGGCAGACGAATGTGGAGTTGTTGCCGCCGCCGTGCTCTGCATGGACCATCAGCATCATGTCCAGCAAATGCGCTTCTTCCTCTGTGTAGTTTGTGTCCGGCCGGATCATACGCAGGAAATTCTCCGCAGTGGACAGCTCGGGCACGGGGAAATGGATATGCAGAGAGTCGCCATGGAAATAATGGCGCTTCACAGCGTAGGAATTGGCAACGATCGACGGGAAGCAGCCGATGAGCTTGACCGACTGCAAAAGCAGGTTCTCGATGGAGGTGCTGTCCGGATCAGGATCGTAGGAATACAGGCTCAGCACGCTGCGCGCCAGCTCGTTCATCATATTGCTGCTGGGGTGACGCATGATCATGCCCTCGGTAAAGCCGTCCGGCAGCTTGCGCGCCTGACTCATGATGCCGTTGAAGCGGGCAAGCTCATCCTGCGTGGGCAGATAGCCCATGAGCAGCAGATACGCTACCTCCTCGAAGCCGAAAGTGCCGGCCTTGCGGTGCGCCTCAACGATATCGTGCAGCTCGATGCCGCGATAATACAGCCGCCCGGGGGTGGGCACTCTCTGGCCGTCCTGCAGCAGGTAGCCCTGTACGCTTCCGACCTTGGTGACGCCGACCAGCACGCCGGTACCGTCGCTGTTACGCAGGCCTTTTTTGACCTCGCCGTGATAAAACTCGTCGCCAATGGCATATTCCTTCTGAATTCGGTGGCTCAGCGGCTCCGTGTAACGCTCCAGAATATCGGTATCCTTTTCAGCCATGATGCCTTCCTTTCCCTCCGCAGTGCCTGCGGGTCTTTAGATTTAATGGTCTGATTATAGCGCGGCGCAGAGCGCTTTGCAAGATAAAATTTTTAAAAATTCATAAAACGCCAAAAAATTTCATTAAATCGAGGCTCCCACGAGCAAAAATGCAATAATTATGTTTTTAACTTTCATTTTTCAGTTGCAATCCGAGAATAATCTGCTATACTGATACATTGTAATTGTAACATCAATAACGTCTACAAAATTTCTCCTAAAAGGAGCGTGACCATATGATTAAGCTTCAGAACAAAGGCGTCACCCTGCAAGGCGGCGTGCCGACGCCCGCCGAAGCCGTCTTTCCTGCCGGCCGGGACAAGACCATGGCTTATCAGATCCTCCGCCGCCATGACAGACCCTGCGGCGACGGATCGATGCACCTGACATTCGACAGTCTCATTTCCCATGATATCACCTATGTGGGAGTCATCCAGACCGCCAAAGCCAGCGGCATGACTGAGTTTCCGGTGCCATATGTGCTGACCAACTGCCACAACAGCCTGTGCGCTGTCGGCGGCACCATAAACGAGGACGACCATGTGTTCGGCCTGTCCGCCGCCGTGAAGTACGGCGGAGATTATGTGCCGGCCAATCAGGCGGTGATCCACCAGTATGCGCGAGAGATGATGAGCGGCTGCGGCCGCATGATACTCGGCTCCGACAGCCACACGCGCTACGGCGCGCTCGGCACCATGGGCATCGGCGAGGGCGGACCCGAGATCGTAAAGCAGCTGCTGCGCAACACATATGATATTGCCGCTCCTGAGGTGATCCTGGTCTGGCTCACCGGGCAGCCGCCCCAAGGCGTAGGGCCGCACGACGTGGCCATCGCGCTGTGCGGCGCGGTGTACAAAAACGGCTTCGTAAAGAACAAGGTGCTGGAGTTTGCAGGCCCTGCCGTATCGCAGCTGCCCATGGACTATCGCATCGGCATCGACGTTATGACCACGGAAACCGCCTGCCTCAGCTCCATATGGGAAACCGACGACGCCGTGGCGGAGTACCTTGCCATCCACGGCAGGCCGGAGACGTTTACCGCGCTGCATCCGCAGGACGGCGCGTACTACGACGGTATGATCACCATCGACCTCAGCCGCATGGAGCCTATGGCCGCGCTGCCGTTCCACCCGTCCGAGGCCGTGACGCTGCGCGAGCTTATCCACGATCCGGGCGACCATCTGCGCGAGGTGGAAAAGCGCGCCGAGGCCCAGTTCGGCGGCAAGGCCGGACTGCATCTGACCGATAAGCTGGTAAACGGCAAGCTCATGGTAGATCAGGGCATCATAGCCGGCTGCGCCGGCGGCATGTATGACAACATCGCCGAGGCCGCCGCCATTCTGAACGGTCACGACACCGGCAGCGGCTATTTCTCCCTGTCGGTATATCCGCCCTCGGTGCCGGTGAATCTGGAGCTTATGGAAAACGGAGTGCAGCAGTCGCTGCTGGCTTCCGGTGCGCTGTTCAAGCCCTGCTTCTGCGGCCCCTGCTTCGGCGCAGGGGATGTACCTGCAAACAACGGCCTGTCAATCCGCCACACCACCCGAAACTTCCCCAACCGAGAGGGTTCAAAGCCCTCGGACGGTCAGCTTGCCGGCGTCATTCTCATGGACGCGCGCTCCATTGCCGCCACAGCCCGAAATCACGGCGTTCTCACCTCGGCAGCGGACGTGGACTACATGCCGCCTGCGCCGGTGCAGCGCCGCTTTGACCGCAAGGTATACGATCGCCGCGTCTACTTCGGCTTCGGACATGCCCGGCCGGACGCGCCCTTGAAGTACGGCCCCAACATCGCCGAGTGGCCTGCCATCCCGGCTCTGGCCGACGATCTTCTCATGCAGGTGGCTTCCGTCCTGCGCGACGAGGTGACGACCACCGATGAGCTTATTCCCTCCGGCGAGACATCGTCTTATCGCTCCAACCCCTTGAAGCTTGCCGAATTTGCGCTGTCGCGCCGCGACCCGGATTATGTGCCGCGAGCCAAGGCGACGCAGGCTCTTGAGGCCTCCCGCGCCGCCGGTGCGGTGCCTCCGGCGCTTGAAGAGGTGCTGAAATCTTTGAATTTGCCCGAGAGCGCGTTGGCGCGCATGCATATCGGCTCTGTCATATTCGCCAACAAGCCCGGCGACGGCTCGGCGCGCGAACAGGCCGCTTCCTGCCAGCGCGTTTTGGGCGGCTGCGCAAACATCTGCTATGAGTTTGCCACAAAGCGCTATCGCTCCAACTGCGTAAACTGGGGAATGCTGCCCTTTACGCTGGCCGAGGGCGCAGCGTTTGACGGCGACGCCGGCGACTTTGTCTATGTTCCCGGCGTGCGCGAGAAGCTTGCTCGGGGCGACGAGGAGTTTCCTGCCGTTCTTGTTCACGGCGGCAAAGCGCAGTCGATCACCCTGTATCTTAAAAACACGAGCGCCGAGGAGCGCGAGCTGCTGCTCACCGGCTGCCTTATGAATCACTACGCCGCGCAGAACAGGAGGTAGCTATGGAAAAGATCAAAATGCCGGTTCCCATTGCCGAGCTTGACGGCGATGAGATGACCCATATCCTTTGGGGGATGATAAAGGAGCAGCTTATATGCCCCTTTGTCGAGCTGAACACCGAATACTATGACCTGTCGCTGCCCAACCGCGACAAAACCGAGGACGCAGTGACCCATCAGGCGGCGGAGGCGATCCGGCGCCTGCACGTCGGCGTTAAGTGCGCGACCATTACGCCCAACAACCAGCGGCAGGAGGAATACGGCCTCAAAAAGCTTTGGAGATCGCCCAACGCCACCATCCGCGCGGCGCTCGACGGCACGGTGTTCCGCACGCCGATACTTATCTCGCGGATAAAGCCGGTGGTCGCCTGCTGGGAAAAGCCCATCACCATCGCCCGTCACGCATACGGCGATGTGTACAAGGCCGCGGAATACCGCGTTCCCTGCGCCGGTAAGGCCGAGCTTGTGTTCACCGACTCGCACGGCACGGAGCTGAGCCGCCAGACGGTATTTGATTTTTCCGGCCCCGGCGTTTTGCAGGCCATGCACAATCGGGACGACTCCATTCTGGCCTTTGCGAGAGCGTGCTTTACCTATGCGCTGGACATGAAGCAGGATCTGTGGTTCTCGGCCAAGGACACCATATCCAAGGATTACGACCAGACCTTCAAGCTTCTGTTCCAGAAGGTTTTCGACGAGGAATTCCGCTCCGCTTTCGAGCAGGTCGGCCTGCAATACCGCTATTGCCTTATAGACGATGCGGTCGCCAGAGTGATCCGCTCCTCCGGCGGCATCATCTGGGCCTGCAAGAATTACGACGGCGACGTGATGAGCGACTTCATCGCCTCCGCATCAGGCTCACTGGCCATGATGACCAGTGTGCTCGTTTCGCCGGACGGCAACTTCGAGTACGAAGCCGCCCACGGCACGGTCACGGCGCATTTCTACCGCTGGCGCAAGGGCGAGAAGGTCTCCACAAATCCGATGGCCACCATGGCCGCATGGGCAGGCGCGCTGAAAAAGCGCGGCGAGCTGGACGGAAACAGAGAGCTTATCCGCTTTGCCGACTGCCTGTACCGGGCCGGACTTGACGTGTTTGAGGAGGGATATCTCCCCAAGGATCTGGCGTCCCTGTGCGATCCTGCCGCTGTGCGTGAGATACCGGACACCGAGCGGCTCATATCATTGATCCGTCATCGGCTGGAAGCACTGCTGGGAGAATAAAATGGACAACGAAGAAATGAAGCGCTCCCTTCGGGAGCTGTGCCGGATAGAGAGCGTCGCCGGCATAGACGTATCAGACGATGCGCCATACGGCGCAGGCTGCGCGCAGGCTCTGGACTACGCGCTGGCATCCGACTGATCTATGCATGATTTCAAATCGCCGCATTTTCCGCGGCAAACGCAAAACCGCTGTGAGCTTGACAGTTCACGGCGGTTTTTTTAATTATTCCGGCTTTATGCTCGTGCGTATTGACAACGCCTGTCCGATGCGTTAAAATATTAACACGCCCGAAGGGGCATAATAAAAACAGATCATTTTTCATATCAAGAAAGGAGAAACCTTACTATGGCAAACAGAATCATGCTCAACCAGACCTCTTATCACGGCGCAGGCGCCATCAGCGAGCTGCCAACCGAGGTGAAATCCCGCGGCCTTAAAAAGGCACTTATCTGCTGCGGCCCCACCCTTCTGCGTCACGGAGTTATCGCCCGAGTGACCGACGTTATGGACGCTGCCGGACTGAGTTACGAGATATATTCCGATATAAAACCCAATCCCACCATCGAGAACGTTACCGACGGCGTTGCGGCATTCAAGGCAGCCGGCGCGGATTATCTGATCGCCATCGGCGGCGGTTCCCCCATGGACACCTCCAAGGCCATCGGCATCATAATTAACAACCCGGAATTTGCCGACGTGCGCTCCCTTGAGGGCGTAGCGGACACAAAGAAGCCCTGCGTTCCCATTATCGCCATCCCGACCACCGCCGGCACCGCAGCCGAAGTCACCATCAACTATGTCATCACCGATGTTGAGAAAAAGCGCAAATTCGTCTGCGTCGATCCTCACGACATGCCCATCGTGGCGATCGTCGATCCCGAAATGATGAGCTCTATGCCCGCAGGTCTGACCGCTTCCACCGGTATGGACGCACTGACCCACGCCATTGAAGGCTACACCACCAAGGCGGCATGGGAGATGACCGACATGTTCCATCTTGAGGCTATCAAGCTCATCTCCACCTACCTGCGCGGCGCGGTCAAGGGCACCAAGGAAGGCCGCGAGGGTATGGCTCTCGGCCAGTATATTGCCGGCATGGGCTTCTCGAACGTCGGACTTGGCATCGCCCACTCCATGGCGCACACACTCGGCGCCGTTTATGATACTCCGCACGGCGTCGCCTGCGCGATGATGCTGCCGATCGTTATGGAATACAATGCCGACTGCACCGGCGAGAAGTACCGCGAGATCGCACGCGCAATGGGCGTGGAGGGCGTTGATTCGATGACTCAGGCCGAATACCGCAGGGCTGCAATCGACGCAGTCAAGAAGCTCTCCAAGGATGTCGGCATCCCGGAGAAGCTGGATGCTCTGAAGGAAGAGGACCTTCCCTTCCTTGCTGAAAGCGCATACGCCGATGCCTGCCGTCCCGGCAACCCCAAGGACACAAATCCCGCAGAGCTGACCGAGCTGTTCAGAAAGCTGATGTAAGCCGATTCAGGCTTATTGCCGTCCGCCGTCAAATTACGGCGTGCAGATACTGCAAATAGCAAAACAGCGGCCCGTTTTCAAAAGAAACGGGCTGCTGTTTTTTGCCGTTGTCCGCAGGAAGCGCCCACATCACAGCAGAAAAAAATTACCGTGCAGATATTGTATCAACAACGGTAACAGCTTTGGCATGTTGCACCAAAAAAGCATTCAAAAGCCTTGCCATGCAGATTATGGGGCGGGCAATTTTTTCTGATTCTTTTCATAATGCTGTCTCCTGCCGCGCTGGAATAGCGGTACGGCTCAAAGTGTTATGTGTTCGGTCAAATAGTTTCGTATGACGAAAAGGGGGACAGCGCGGCTTCGGGGCGAATGCCCGTCCGCTGCGCTGTCCGATGTTCGCTTATGGGTTTTTGCCGGCGGCCTTGCTATTCCGCAAGGGCGCGCCAGATAAAGGTCACGATCTGCGCTCTCGTGCAGTTGTCGTTGGGGCTGAACGTGGTGGTGGTGCCCTTGGTGATGCCGTTCTCCACAGCCCAGTTGACAGCCTCCTCATAGTAGCTGCCGGAGGGCACATCCACAAACACGCCGGTCTGGGAGTTGCCGCCGGCCTTCATAAAGACGACCTCAATGGTGTGGTTCTTCTTCACGTTCTCGAAGGTGTAGGACTTCACCGCGCACATCCCCAACCAGCATTTTTAGCTATTTTTCGGCTCTGAAAGCGAAAAAAGGGCCTCGGTGCAGTCCAATTGACCACTCCGAGACCCTGAATTACCCGTATTTTGCTTGATTTTCGCTCATTTTGTATGAAATATTGCAAAAACCTCACTTTTATCGTGGTAGACAAAAGTGAGGCCTTTAGTGGAGCAGGGTACAGGAGTCGAACCTTTTCTGGTTCAAATCCACCCACCGCTAACTTTTTCCGACTACTTTGCTCCGTGCATTTGCCCCAAAAGGTGCGCGAGATTTTTGGTCCGAAAACGTAAAAAACCGGCCCCGGTCTGGCTATGATTGCCATTCCGAAGCCGGTTTTCTCTGATTATACAGTATTTTGGGCCGTTTTTGCCCTGAAAACAAGAAAATTGCCTGATTTGCCCCAAACGGTGCGTAGAGGCAGGGTATTTGCCCCAAAAGTACACCAGCGGGCTGCTCTCTCATTCGTCTAAACACTCAGGGTAACGCCACAATCCATCGATCACGCGAGGAAGGCTGGGGACTGTAAAGGGTAGCTGGAAAAAAGAGCTCATCTGAAAGGATGAGCTCTTTTCTGAAACAAAGGATGTCGCGTTCGGGAGCTTACTCTGACACCATCTTTTTCTTGTCCTGATTTCTCACCATGAGCCATCTGACGGTGAGCACGAGGAATACGATGCCGCCGGTATAGCCGCAGTAGGTCATGATGATGTTGACAAGGGTGGCGTAGGGGATGAACATATCCACTATAAACACGCCGATGCCGGCAAGAACACAGGCGAGCTTATACTTTACGGATTTCTCGTCTTTAATAAAGGTGGAAACACAGGTCCAGAGCATGGGGCAGAAGGTGCTGTAGATCGAGAGGAGAATGATCACGGCAAAGACTGCGCCGAGGATGCCGGAAGCGGAGCCGAAGACCTGATTTGCGATAAGGAGGTTGGGGATGGCTGCCTGAGATGACTCTGCAATGTTTCCGAGATGGCACAGGCCGAGGATGCCGACGGTCACTGAGATGGCGGCTGCGCCGATGATGCAGATGACGGTGGTGTATTTTTTCTTATAGCCGCTCAGCTCCTTGCCGATGCTCGACATATATGCGGCAACAAGGAGGATAGAGCATCCGCCGAAGGAGAGACCCGCCAGCACGGGGTTTGCACCCGCCTGAAGAACGCTGACCTCACCGGAGCGGATCAGCTCGATGCCGTTGGAAATGCTGGGGAAATACGTAAAGGCTGAAATGACGCCGAGTATAAAGAGGAAGGTCACGACCACGGGACCTATCTTGCCGATGATGTTCACGATGCCCTGCAGACCAAGCACCGCAGTTCCGACTGCAAGCACGATCGCAATGGCGTAGCCTATCCAGAGCGGAAGTCCCCACTGCTGGAAAAGAGTGTTGCCGAAGCCGGAGATCATAAAGAAGAAGCAGCATGCATTAAATATCCATGCGAAAGCAGTGAATATCTTGCCGACGACCTTTCCGCAATAGAATTCACACACACTGGCAAGGTCTGTCGTTCCGTGGCGTCCGGCATAGGTGTAAGCCATAAAGCAGCAGAACATGACCACGAAGTTTACAACAGCCACGGTGATCGTCCCGCCGACGGAGCCCCAGCTCGAAAAATACTGAACGGACTCCTGTCCGCTCGCCGTTCCCGAGCCTATGAGATAAGCCAGCAGAGCACCTGCAAAGGTTATAAGAAGACCGGGGCGCATTTTTTTGTTTTCCATTAGAATTCCTTCTCCAATCATTAATAATAGGAAGACCGGCTCCATCCCCGCTTGCCCCTGCGAAGATGAATGACTGAAAAGAGAACTCAGTGATTAGTCCACTATAATGTAATTTCGGCTCGATAAATCCATCATATACTATTAGTTTTCTTCTGTCAACAGAAAAACCGTTTTAATTCAGGAAAAAATCTGTAATTGTTATAAATCACGCCGGTATCAGATCGCATTTTTTAGATAGTTTTTATTAAACATTCTGCTTGCATAAAAATCGGAAATCTAATATAATGAAAAAAGTAATAAATAATGTTCATATATGATAATGCAGTGCGATCAGCCGATCCAGCCGCAGTCAGAGCACATCTATTCTTTAAGAGGTATACCAATGAATGATTTTTCCGCGCTTGGCGAACGCCTGAAGGCAATAAGGGACAGCCGTAACTTAAATCTGAGCGATGTATCCGAGCTCACCGGTATCAGCAAGGCGATGATCAGTAAGATAGAAAGAGGCGAATCCGTGCCGACCATCACCACCGTCTGGAAGATAGCAAACGGTCTGAAGATAACTCTCAACGCGCTCTCAGGTGATGCAGAAAGCGGATATGCCGTAAAAAGCATCGCCGAAATGACCCCCTTGATAGATACCGACGGACGCTTTCAGCTCTACAATATCTTCCCCTTCTCCCCTCTTGACGGTATTCAGGTCTTCTACGGCCGCTTCAACGCCGGCTACCATTACCAGCCGTCCATGTTTATCCATGAGAGCTCAAGAAAGGAATACTGCATCGTTTTCGAGGGTGAGCTGGATGTCGTTATAGGCTCGAACACATATCACATGGAGGCAGGCTGCGGTATAGATTTTGATTCGCATGAGGAGCACGGCTACATCAACAACGGTCAGAGCGACGCTCTCGTCTGTTTTCTCCTGATCTGAGGCGCATTTCTTAAACAGGTTAATATTTAAAGTACATCTGTGTAATCTCTTATTTGAGATTGCACAGATTATTTTTCTCATATAGTAAATTTTCTGTTGACAATAACAAGAGACAGTGATAATATGGTCTCACATAGGAGAATTCGGTCGAAATTTGTCCACTATATTGACTGCATTATCCTTTGCTCGGCTTACACGAAATACCGGTCTGCGGGTCTCCCCTTCCTGCCTCGGCAAGAGCCTGCCCGTCTTCCGCCGCAGTGATCCGGAGCAGACAGCCGGTCAATCTTTCAGACGGTATCTGAAAAATAATAAGGAGAGTGATATCTTGAAGACTATAGCGGTTTTAGGCACGGGTAACATAGCTCAGACGATCTCCGTCGATATGAAGGCCCGTGGGCACGAGGTTCGCCTGTTTGCTCCGCAGTACCTTTTCTCTCGTATACGCTTCATTGCTGAAACTCACGAGATAGAATGCACCGGTGCATTCGAGGCAAAGGAGACTATTGATGTCGTCACCTCCGACATCGACGAGGCTGTCCGCGGCGCGGACTACATCTTCATATGCGTACCGGGCAATCGCCACGAGGAATACGCAAAGCTTCTCAAGGGACATACGACTGCGGATCAGATCGTTATCACCTTCAACGGCTGCATGGCGTCTCTCATCTACAAAAACGTCTGGGGCGACGACGATACCTGTCCCGTTTTCGTAGAGTCAACGATACCTCCGTTCAGCACCAGAAGAGTGGAGCCGGGTAAGGTTCGCATGTTTGAGCGCCATCTGGCACCGATCGCATTCTTCCCTGCGTCGGCAGCGGACAAATATTACGACCGGATCATCGCTGACATTTACGAATTCCCCGGCAAGTTCGAGGACGTTCTGGAGTGCGGTCTGAGTCTCGTCAACCCGACGGTACACCCCGGTCCCTGCCTTGTCAATCTGAGCAATATCGAGAAGCCCGATTTCACCTTCTTCCTGTATGAGCACGGCTTCCAGCCCTCCGGACTCAAGATCGACGTGCTTCTGAACAAGGAGAGGCTCAGGATCGGTGAGGCCTTCGGCTACAAGATCCACGCACTCGAGGATTTCGCCGGCGTGGATACCATCGACTCCTGGGAGCCCATGTACGCCATGGGACACGGCTGCCATGCGCTGACCTCCATTGCTGGCCCGAACGATATAAACTACCGCTATCTCACCGAGGACATTCCCATCGCCCTCGTCTGCTGGGCATCCATCGCTGACCAGCTCGGCATTGAGACGCCGATCATGGACGCGGTGATAACGCTCATCGGTGTTGCACACGATACGGACTGGTTTGTAAACGGCCGCACCGCCGAAAAGCTCGGACTTTCCGGCAAGACCATCGAGGAGATCAGCCGCTACGCGAAGACCGGCAGGTTCTGATAACAAAAAAACTTATAAACTGATATATCGGATAATTAAAAAAAGAAAGGAACAGCAAACATGAGCAAGAGTTTATTCAGAGAGCTTCTGGACAAGGAAGCATCCCCCGCACTTGGCTGCACCGAGCCTATGATGTTCGCCTTGGGCGGCGCCATCACCCGTAAATATGCACCCGGCAAGGTACTGAGAGTCGATATGGTCGGCTGCGGTCTCATGGTCACCGGTGTTCAGGCTGTCGGCATCCCCAAGACCGGCGGCAAGACAGGCGCATTTCTGGCCGCCGCTGTCGGTATAGTCAACGGTGATGTCGATGCCTGCAAGGAAGTCCTTCGCAATGTCACGCCCGAGGACGTAAAGTCCGCTGAGGAGCTAGTAAAGTCCGCCACCTTTACCCTCGACATGGACAACAGCACCGGCAAGCAGGTATACTTCAAGCTCACCCTGACCACCGATCAGCACGTTGCCACCGTTATCTTTGAGGACGAGCACCACACCTGGACCTATCTCGAGGTAGACGGTGAGGTCGTGGTCGATAACCGCAGACCCGTCGGTGAAATGCTCATTCCCGCAAACGACATAGACTGGAACGAGTTCACGATTGAGAACGCTTACAACTGGTGCAAGACCGCTCCCATAAGCGAGTTCGGCCGCGCAAAGGAAGCAGTCGAGATGAACTACATCGTCGCTAAGGACGGTCTGGAAAATCCCCGCGGCATGGGCATACAGACCGCAAAGGTCCTGCAGGACAACGTAAAGAGCGGCTTTGTTGCTGACGATGAGATCACAGAGGTCCTCATCTGGGGTACCGCCGGTGCCGATGCCCGTATGGGCGGCAGCGACTATCCCACGATGGTCAGCACCGCAAGCGGCAATCAGGGTCTGATGGTCGTCATGGGTCCCTGGGCAAGTGCCAAGTACCGCAAGATGAGCGATGAGGACGGCTACCGCGCAGTTGCATTCGCTCTGCTCATGAACACCTACATGAAGTATCTGTCCAAGGAATACGTATACATGCCGCCCACCTGCTCCTGTGCGACCACCTCTGCACCGGCCGCTGCCGCAGGCGTGGCATTCCTGCACGGCCTGACTCCTCAGCAGATCAACGACATGCTCTGCACCTCTCAGGTACAGATGTGCGGCGTCGTCTGCGACGGTGCAAAGCCGTCCTGCGCATTCCGCATGTTCGTTGCTCTCTTCGGTGCTCTTGAGGCCATGATGATGGCGGAAAAGGGCATCCGTGCCACCAACGTCGAGGGCTTTGTCCACGACGACCTGAAGGTCACTCTCGAGAACATCTACCGTCTGCAGCATGACGTTCTGCACAACAAGGTCGATGCCATCCTCTGGGATATAGTCAAGGAGCAGAAGACCATCCACTGATACTAAACAGGCAAGTATACTCAGGAGCTGTAGCAAAATGAAAAATTTGCTACAGCTCCATTTCTATGCAGAAAAGGAGGGAAAGAAGCATGCGAGCCTGTGGGTCAATCTTTTGTGTGGTTCTTTGGCCATTTATTCTCTGCTTCGTCCGGGTAAGCTAAATCAATCTTGCGGTTCAAATCCACCTACCGCCGCCTTTTTCCGACTACTTTGCTTCGTGCATTTGCCCCAAAAGGTGCGTGGGATTTTTGCCCTGAAAATGAGAAAAACCGGCTCCGCTGCGGTCAGATCGACCACGGCAGAGCCGGTTTTCGTTGATTTTACAGTATTTTGGGCTATTTTCGCCCTAAAAGCAAGAAAATTGCCTGATTTATCCGGTAGACAAATCAGGCAACTTATTTGGCAAATCTACCACTCGTGGATACAATGCACCATGTTTTGACGGCGTGGTGCATTGTTTTATGGGTTCAATTTTGATTCACCGGGACACTGCGGACGGAAAGGACAGAATATAACCTGCTTTATTGTTCAATTCCGCGATATCCATGTTTTTCTGCATTCCCAAGCAAATAAAGGAACGCAAATGCAGGAATTCGTAGTAGATCTTTACCGCACTTTGTGTTATGAACTCCATAATCGTCCGCTTTCTTGGTTATAATTATTGCTGCCGACGATTCCTCACACAATTCTACGATCGCATCATCATCCGCAATTGGCGCACCTTCTCTGTATTTAACTTCAATGAGGATGTTTTTCGTATTAGGATAGTCCACCACAATGTCAATTTCTTTGCCTTTTTTTCCACCTCTAAAATAGCCCACCGAAGTAGCATATTGATAGTAAAACGCCGCAACATGCTTGTAAACAGCCGTTTCAACAATCTTTCCCATCTCAACAGGGTCCGTCAAAACAGAATCATCCATCAAAACCGCATTCCGAATTGCCGCATCGGCGATATAAATTTTAGGACGCGCCTTTAATACCTTTTTCCCTACCATATCAACCGGCCAACTCTGATAAATCAAATTTGCACTTTCCAGATACTGAATATAGTTTTCTACAGTTGTGCGAGATACACCGTTCAGTTCTTTCGTAAGTGCCTCGATCGATACAATTTCCGAAGATACATTGCAGAGGTATAAGAAAATTCTCTCCAGCTCCGTTGCGTTACGGATATTGTACAGTGAGGGAAGATCACGCTTAAGAACTTTATCCACAACATCTTCTCGCATGATCTGCTGCGCCATCAAATCATTGTCAGCCAATGCCAACTCCGGAAAACCGCCAACCTGCAAATACCGCATAAAATGATTTTGAACCTTGGAAAGCTGCATCATAATTTGAGTCCGCTCAATTTGACTTTTGTGGAGCAGCGTTGTTACTTTCAAATCGGAGGCAATATTGGGGCGATCCAAGTTCAGCAGTTCACAGTACTCATAAAAAGACATCGTTGGGACTTGTATAACGGTCCAACGACCGGCACCACTTTCTCTGCTGCCCTTCATCAACGCCGGACTGGCAGAGCCGGTTGCAACAACACGTGTATTGGGTTGCGTATCATAGATGATCTTTAACCATCGATCCCAGTCCTGTGCGTACTGCACCTCATCAAAGAAGTAATAGACATCCTGCTCTGCATAGATATTTTCATGATAGCACTCCAGAACATCCTGAAATTGGCTGAGCTTCAGCATAGGATGATCCAAAGAAATAAAAACAATTTTCTGCGGTGCCACACCTGACTTTAACAGCGCTTCGATCATTTGGTATTGGATGGTTGTTTTTCCAACGCGTCTTGTCCCGGTCAAAACCACAGAGCGGCGAATTCCTTTATCCGTCAACCGCTTCATCGCTTCGTGGAATGCAAACCTCTTGTAGGTTTTTGACATCTGCGGGCTAACTGTCCCGGTTTTCCACCACGGATTATAAGCACTCAGAACTTTGAGGATGCTCTCTTTTGTTGTAATCGCCATTGAGATCAGCTCCTTTTTCAATATAATATCCGCAAAATCAATTTTTGTCAAGGATTATTGATAGTATACTATGAATGTTTTCCTAAAAATATTGATTTTTCTGCTGAAATCCGCATCAAAAACTATTTCCGTTCCAGTTTTCAGATAATATTTTCGTGGAGTCAGATTTCTGAGGCACACTTTCGATCAAGCAATAGCGCAATCAGTTTTTGCTGTTTGCACTTTGGTATTTCGTTTGCTGATTCAAGCAAATTTTGACGAATCAGCAAAGAGACTTTCCATATTTGAAATCATACTATCAATCTTTATCGCAAGAAGCAGTCAAATCATTCTGCCATTCTCTTATAATCGGAAGCAAATTCCGCAAGCAACTGATCCGTATCCGCCAGCATCTTTTCATGGGAAACCTTTGCGGGTTCTTCCGCAATCGTAACCGCAAAGGGCATCCCCTTTGCCCGCACAAAAGCGTTGGCGAAGATATTAAAGGCAGTGGAAGTGGTCATGCCCAACTGACCGCAAATAGCGCTCATTTGTGCCTTCACCTCGGAATCCATGCGAAAAGTCATATTGGTATCCATTGCGCTCACCTCTTTGCACTACTATTATAGTGCATATTATGTGCAATGTCAGCCGGGTTCATTCAGGCTTCATTTTCTTTTGTTACCTCGGCAGACCTATATCTGCGCCGCGCAAGATCGTCCACGCTGTTCACAAATGATAATTTTCTGATAACTCTCCGCCCTGCCATTGACTATCCCAGACCCGGCAACATTTAAAAAAGCCTCCCACCCATCCAAAGGATTAATATTAGAACTGTAGAAATCAAGCCCACACATTTGGCATTGCCATTTGTGCGGACTTGATTTATTTTCGCTTGAAGGGGGTCGGCTTATAGTTGTTTTTTACAAATCCTTAAGTTCAACCCTCTAAATACAGGCTTTTTTTGACAAGCTGAAGGGACTGCTGCAAAACACAAGTTTTGCAGCAGTCCCTTCTTAAACCATGTTTCCTTTCGCATCTTCTGATAGCTACGCTATCAGCCGCGGACATTATTGCGCATTACCTTTACCTTGTCATATTCGCCGTTGAAATAGTAGAGAGCATTGTCCATGCTGTACTTTGCAACGAGATAATCGGAGGTTTCGGAATAATAGCCGCTGTGAGGAGTCAGCAGAACATTCTCTCGGCCAAGCAGCTTGCAATCGGACAGATCGGGGTTCTCGGACTCGAGCATATCGAGCGCAGCACCTCTTATGAGGTCGTTATCAAGTGCCCAGACGAGTGCGTCGTCGCTGACAAGTGCGCCGCGGCCTTCGTTGACGATGATGGGGCGCTTCTTCATTTTCGCGAATGCTTCCTTATTGAACATATGGAAGTTTTCGTCGGTCAGATTCATGTGGATGGAGATAACATCCGATTCCGCAAGCAGTGTGTCGAAATCAACAAGCTTTACGCCCAGCTTCTCTGCGATCTCGGGAGGCAGGAACGGGTCGTAAGCGATGACGGGCATACCGAAACCCTGAGCCTTGCGTGCAACGGACTGACCTATACGGCCGAGACCGGCAATGCCCATGACCTGACCCTCGATGCGCTTGAGGTGCATATCCTTTGCAACAAGGTAATCCCAAACATGATCCTGCTGAACGCTGCGGTCGTAAAGACGAATGGCACGCTGAAGATTGAGCATGAGAGCCATTGCGTTTTCGGCGGTTTCCTGAGTGCAGTAGTCAAGGATCGAGCATACGCCGATACCCTTTTCCTCGGCGTATTTGAGGTCGACCTCGTTGTAGCCGGTGGACTGGAAGGAGATTATCTTGCACTTTTCGAGCGCATCTATCTCCTTTTTGCCGAAGTAGACATAGCCGTTGATGATTATATCGGCGTCCTTGATCTCTTCGTAAAAAGCGCTGTTGTCTTCGCTGTGCTCGTCGTAGACAGCGATTTTCAGCTCGGCGCCCTCGGGGCAGCAGGACTGCTCGACGCCGATGTATCTGTCCTTGGTGTAAGGAACTTCTGCGAGAACGATTTTCATATCCTTTGTCTCCTACTATTATATTATTTCTTTGTTTTCCCTAAGTGAGGCGATCTCCTCGGGACTGTATCCCAGCTCGGTGAACACCGCGTCGGTGTCTTCGCCTATGCGCCCGGTCGGCGTATATTCACGCATACCAAACTCCGAGAATTTCACCGGAGGGCACGGCATCATGACGGTCAGACCGTCTTTGAATTCAACAGGCATCACATATTCATTGTCGATTGCCTGTCGGTCACGATAAACATCGCGGATGCTGCGCATAAGCTCGCAGGAAACATTGTTTTCCTCAAGCAGAGCCAGCCATTCGGCACTGGACTTCGTCTCGATGACCGCGTTCATAGCCTTCACGACATCCACGACCGCATCGGTCTTGGCAAGATTTTCGAGGGTGAAGTACTTTTCGTCGTCGAGCATCCAGTCAAGTCCGAATATTTTTGCTATCTTAGCCATGTCGGTTTTATACTCGTTGTCGCAGACAGCGATGTATTTGCCGTCTGAGCACTTATAAAAATGGTAAAACGGGTCTGCCGGGCGGAGAGGATCGTTGACATGCTCGCCGCCAAAGGGAGGCTGATGCGAAACGACGCCTATCGCGTTGCACCAGATGCCGCTTGCCTCCAGCGAAACGCTGACGAGGGTTCCTTCGCCGGTGCGCTCTCTGCCAAGAAGGGCAGTGAGCAATCCGGAAAAGAAGACGGAGCTTGTCGCCATGTCGCCGAATGCATAGGTAGGCGTAAACGGAAACGCCCCCGGCTCCTGCCAATCGGCAAGCGGGCCGTTTCTGAGCCAGAAGGCGGTCATATCAAAGCCGGGCTTGGAGCAGTCCTGCCCCTTCAGGCCGAAGCCGGAAAAGTGACCGTATATCAGGTTCGGGAACTTCTCGTGAAGCAGCTCCCAGCCGAAACCAAGGCGCACAAGCGAGGGCATACGGACATTGGTAAGAAAAATGTCGGCTTCCGAAAGAAGCTTGTACATTGCTTCAAGTCCGCCCTTGGATTTGAGATTGATCGAAACAAATCTCTTGCCGCTGTTTTGTATCGTAAAAAGCGGATTTTTATAATCCTCGCAGACCGTCATTTCAAATTCGCCGCAGCGGCGATGGTTATCTCCGGTCAGTCCTTCGACCTTTATTACCTCCGCGCCGTAGGCGCAGAGCATTCGACCTGCCGTGGGGGCTGCAACAACCGTTGCAAGCTCTACAACTTTTATGCCTTCAAGAGGCAGCTTTTTTGCGTCGGACATTTTGTTTCTCCTGTTTTTATATTATATCAGGCGTTGGGGTTCTGAACGAGCTTGAAGACCTTTTCCGGCTGGCCGTTTATATAGTAAACGGCGTTTTCGGTGGAAATACGCTCGCAGGCCTCAATCGAATCATCAGAGTAGAATGCGCTGTGGGGTGTAACTATGCAATCCTCTCTGTCAATAAATGGGCAGCTTTCAAGATCGGGGCTTTCACTTACAAGGACATCAAGACCAACAGCAAGAATTTTGCCGTCGTCCAGCGCCTCGAGCATCGCCTGCTCGTCAACCTCTCCGCCGCGCGAAACATTAAGGAATATAGGCTTTTTCGCCGCCATCTTATCAAATTTTTCGGCATCGAAAAAGTTGATGTTGGTATCGTTAAGGTTCATGTGGCTGGACACAACGTCGGAATTTTCGAGCAGATAGTCTATGCTCACCTTTTTTGCGCCGACCTTTTCAAAGTCACTGTCGGGAACAAAGGGGTCGTTTGCAATAACGTTCATGCCGAAAGCCTGTGCGCGTGTTGCAACCGCCTTGCCGATCTTGCCGAGACCGACGATACCGAGAGTCTGTCCGTAAACGCCCTTTATGCCGAGAGTTTCCAGGCTTGCAGTCTCCCAGACCTTTTCTTTGTTGACACGGCGCTGAAGATACGGAAGCCTTTTGCGCAGCGCAAGCATCAGCATGATCGTGTGATCGGCAACTTCCTTTGTGCAGTACTCGCCTATGGCGGAAACCGCAATGCCCTTGCTCTTTGCATACTCATGTGCGACAAAGTTCCAGCCGGTAGCCTGAACGGAAATTATCTTGCAGTTTTTCATGTGATCGATCGCGATCTCGTCGATGGGTGCAAATCCGGTTATGACAGCATCGCAATCGGAAAGATCCTTGTAGTACTGGTCAAGATTATTTTCGTCGTAAACAGCAAAGCCGACCTCAGTGTCCTCGGGCATATAAGACAGCTCGGTGTCTATATTTCTGTTTCTTGTTTCGGGGTATTCCGCAAAAACTATTTTCATGTGGATCTCCTTTCTTTAGATGCGCATCAGCGCACAGCAAAGAACATCTCGGCTTTTTCTTTTTCCTCCGGTGTTTGCTTATGCTTGATACAAATGATCAGATAAAGTGCGGCAGATATGCCAAATGCCGGCCAAATAGCGTCTATGCCGAATATCGGCAGAGTGCTGATCTTTCCGCCTATATACCATGCCACTGTGATTACCGTGGATGAGATCATGGATACGAACGAGGCGCTGGCGCATGACTTTTTCCAGAAAAACGCACATACACTGGGCAGGAAAAGCCCTGCGGAGTTGATGGTGAAGGTTATAAGAAGCAGGTTCATTATGTCCTGGTTGAACCATCCGAATAATGCGCCTGCCACACCGACGAGTACAGAACATATAAAGCCAATGTGCATGAGATTCTTTTCGCTGATATCTTTTTTTATAAACTTTTGATAAAGATCCTTCGTGAGGTTTGCCGACGCCGTCAGCACGGATATGTCTGCCGTAGACATGATCGCGCATAATATCCCCACGAGGATAAGTCCCTTCAGTCCGTGCGGCAGAACATTTACTATAAGCATAGCAAGAACATTGTTTGAAGATTCAAGCTCCGGCAGAAGCAGCTTGCCTGCCATTCCGAGATATGTGCTTGCGCCGGCAATGACAAGAACGGCGATTGCCGCATATATCGTGCCGAGACGGGCGCTCTTCATATCCTTTGCGGCAATGCAGCGCGTGTAGCTGTCCATACTGGTGAAGAACGACAGCATTGTAGACAGCGCAAGTGCGATTATTGTACCCCAGCCCCATGAGCCGAGGTCAAAGTAGCTTTCCGGAAGCTGCGAGAAGCTGAGACCGTTGTCCTCTAAGACCGTGCCTACGACAGGAACACCTATGACAACAACGCCAAGAATAAGCAATATCATTTGCAAAACATCCGTGTATGTTACGGCGAGCAAACCGCCGGTGGAAACATAAAAGACAATGACCGCAGCGGCAACCACATAGCAGATCTGAAGATTCCAACCGGTAAGTACATTAAGAATCGAGCCGCCCGCAACAAATTGAGCTGCTGTATAGCCTACCATTGCCAGGATCGTTGTTATGCTGCACATAATGCCGGTTTTTCTGTCATATCTATTGGTCAGCAGCTCCGGCAATGTTATATTATTAAGCTTTTCACTTATGCGTTTTATCGGAGCAGACATGGTGAACGCAAAGACGATGCATCCTCCGGCGATTGCAACGACATACCAAATGCCGGTTATTCCGAGACTATAGGCATTGGATGATGTGCCTATAACGGAAGATCCGCCTATCCAGCCGGCCATCCAGAGCGCACCTATTTTGAGTGCTCCCATAGATTTTCCGCCGACATAATAGTCGTCCACACCCTTCTGCTTTCTGCTGGAATACAGGCCGAGGAAAATCATAGATGCAAAGTACAGCAGAATAATTGCTATATCTAATTTGTTCATTGCCACATCTCCATGTTAACCTGTTAGAATAAATATGACCCACTTTTTCAAAAGCTCTTCCGTTTATAATTATACGGGAGAGCTTTTGATAGGTCAATTAGACTCAGAGTGCAGCACCTGCCTTGAGGCATTCGGAATTTTTGGGATTGAATTTTCCCTTCTTTGCAAAATACGCGGTAACCTGCTCGTCAAGCTCGTCAACATTGAATATGCCGGTGTGAGCAGCGACGGCGCCGAGCAAAACAAGGTTTGCACCCTTCGGGTTTCCGTGCTCAAGAGCAACCTCAGACATAGGGACGGAAACGACTGTTATATCGTCTCTGTACTTTCTGTCGGCTTCGACAAGCGAAGCGTTGACAAAAAGGTATCCGCCCGGCTTTATTGTGGATTCGAACTTATCGACAGCGGGAGCGTTGAGTGCGCAAACTATGTCGGGGTGCTTTGCGACGGGGCTTGCGATCGCCTTGTCGCTGATCTTGATTGTGCAGTTTGCGGTACCGCCGCGCATTGCGGAGCCGTAGGAGGGATACCATGTGATCTCCTTGCCCAGACACATTGCGGAGTGGGCGATTATAAGTCCGGTCGTGAGGACACCCTGTCCGCCGAAACCAGCGCAGATCATCTCAGTCATTATTTTTCTCCTCCTTTACCTACGAATATTCCAAGCGGGAAGTACTTGGTCATTTCGTTATGCACAAACTCCTTGGTCTTGACCGGGGAGAGATTAAGGTTGGTCGGGCAGGGGCTGAGCAGCTCTACCATGCTGAAGCCGTCGCCGTTGAGCTGATGCTCAAATGCCTTCTTTATGAGCTTCTTTGCATTCATCATGCCTGCCGAGCCGACAAGCTCGCCGCGGGCGGCAAACGCAACATCCATGGTCTTTACAAGCTCAAGTCCACTCAGAGTACCGTAACGGCTGGGGTCCTTGCCCTTGGGAGAGGTCGCGGTCTTTTCGCCGGGCAGAGTGGTGGGAGCCATCTGACCGCCGGTCATGCCGAAAACGCTGTTGTTGATAACAAAAACGCAGATATTGTCGTTTCTAAGAGCTGCATGAATGGTCTCTGCCATACCGATGGAGTATGCGGCGCCGTCGCCGAGATATGCGAACACGGGGCACTCGGGGCGGATGTGCTTTGCACCGACAGCGGTGGGAATGTCACGACCGTGAGCTGCCATGATGGTGTCAAAATTCCAGTAGTCTATGTGGAAGGAGCAGCAGGCAACATCGACGACCGCTATGGTCTTTTCCACGATGCCAAGCTCTTCGGCAACTTCGCCGATGAGGCGGCTTGCAAGACCGTGGCCGCAGCCGGGGCAGAAGTTTTCGGAAGAGAATATGCATTCAGGTGCTTTGAGTTTCATATTATTTGCCCTCCTTTTCCAAAACGAGCTTTGCTTTTGCAACGATATCGTCGCTTTCCGGAAGGCCAAAGTAGGTTCCGTAGAATTCGACCGGCACGCGCTGCTTGACTGCGAGCTTGACATCGTCGACCATCTGACCGAGAATGTTCATCTCGACAGTCATGAAAACCTTTGCGTTGGGGCAGGCGTCAAATGCCTTTACCGGGAACGGCCAGAGAGTGATCGGACGGATAAGACCGATCTTGAGGCCCTGCTCGCGGGCAATGTCAACTGCTTCCTTTGCTATGCGGGAGCTTATGCCGTATGCGACGAGAACAAGCTCTGCATCCTCGGTGTTGTAGCTTTCCCAGCGCTGCTCGTTTTCTTCGATAGTCTTGTACTTATCGGTAAGATACTCAACATAGTCGGGTCTTGTGTAGTAGGTGTTCTGAACCTTGCGCGGTGCATCGCCGTGACGGCAGCCGCGGAGCGCCCAATCGAAGGAATCGATGTCATGCTCGTGCATTTCGGGCAGTTCAACGCCCTCGACCATCTGACCGATTGCGGCATCGGACGCAACGAGCACGGGATGACGGTATTTCTCTGCCAGATCAAATGCCACCGGCATCATGTCGCAGTTTTCCTGGACGCTTGCGGGAGCGAGAACGATGGTGTGATAATCGCCGTGTCCGCCGCCGCGGGTAAGCTGCCAGTAGTCGCCCTGAGACTGTGCAATGTCGCCGAGACCGGTGCCTATACGCATAACATCAATGATGACTGCGGGCAGATCGGCTGCGACAAGGTAGGAGATACCTTCCTGCTTGAGGGAGAATCCGGGACCTGCGGAGCTGGTGAGCGCTCTTGCACCGGCAGCTGCCGCGCCGAGAAGCATGTTTATACCTGCAAGCTCGGACTCGGTCTGCACAAATGTGCCGCCGACTTCATCCATGCGCCAGGACAGATACTCGAGAATCTCGGTCTGCGGAGTGATGGGGTAGCCGCTGTAGAAACGGCAGCCTGCGCGTATAGCGGCTTCGGCAAGGGCTTCGTTGCCCTTCATAAGTTCTTTAGACATTCTTGACACCTCTTCCTTTAAACCAGAATTTCAAAGACTCTGTCCGGACATACTCTGTAGCATGAGCCGCAGCCGACACAAAGCTCGTCGTCAACCTGAACGGTGTCGTAGCCCTTGTCGCTGATGTTGCCGGTGAAGGAGATTGCCTTCTTGGGGCACTCTGCAACGCAGTAACCACAGCCTTTGCAGTTTTTGATGTTGAGTTTTACCTTACTCATAGTTGCTCCTTTATCATAAAAAAAGAATTAGCTTATCAAGCCTCCGCAGCGGCTGCCGCAGCAGCATTGCGGGCGGAAACCTTCTTTGCCTGAATTATCGCACAAACAGCGGCTATGACGCCGAGAGCTGCCGTGGCAACACCATACAGAAGAATCTTTCGGTATCCGAGGTCGCCGCTCGCGTCGATCCAGTTGCCGAACATGGTGTGGACAAACATATCGGGGATATAGCCCACAAAGGTGGCAATTGCAACGGCGGTTGCCGAAATGTGGGTCGGGATGCCCATCTCAGGCTGAATGGAGAAATAGGTACCCTTGCACAGGAACATTGAAATGCCGACGACAAGAAGCAGGACTACCAGAAGACCAGAGCCTGTGCCGGCGGGAAGTACCAGAAATACACCGACGGATAACAGGCAGGCAAGCTGACCGAGCAGCTGCTCTTTTGCAACGGACTTGAAGCCCTTGTCGGCAATGTATCCGCCGAGGGGACCGCCAATAAGGCGGCAGCCATATGTTCTGAATGTTCCGACCGAAGCTGCAAGCGCTGCGGACATACCGAGAACGCTCGTGCTGTACGGTGTCAGATAGCTTGCAACAGCCGAAATGGTAACATAGCACCATACCAGAATTGCCATGATCCACACGCCGGGGATCTTGAATGCCGAAACATAGTCCTTAACGGTGATCTTTCTTGCCTTCTCTTCCTCAGACACGCCGTACGCTGCATCCTTAGGCATAAGCACGGCAACAAGAATACCGGACACAACGGAAAGACCGCCCATAAATGCGAGTGCGCTTCTGAAGCCGGTAACAAGGTCGCTTCCGCCGACCACAGCCATAACGCCGATCATGATGAAGCTCAGCAGCAGGGAAGCAACGCCGTTGAGAGCCTCAAAGATGCCGTAAACACGCCCCTGCTCTTCGTCGCTGCCAGTCATTCGGATGCCCTTCATTATTGCGGGCCAGAACGCAAAGCCGCCTGTCAGACCCATAAGCAGCCAAATTATAACCGCCATGGTGTAGCTCTTATAGGTGAACATGAACAGGAAGCTGAGCGCCGCCTGACCGAAGATCGACACAAGAAGAACAGGCTTGGGATTAAACTTGTCGCCTATCCAGCCGCCGGGTAGATACGAAATAGTGCAGCAGATGCAGTAGTAGGTCATAAGTGAGCCAAGCTGCGCGTTGGTGCAGCCCATAGCAGCGATCATCTGATCGTAGAAGCTTGATTTCATGTATGGCATAACATACATGAAACCGTACGCGATTCCGAGCGCAAAAAGCAAAAAGAATCGCTTAGTGTTCTTTTTCATTGTTCTCTCCTTTTGTTGTTATTTTCTCTAATCTTTTTTGTTCGATCTCTTCGATCGGCAAAAGCACATACCGCCAGGCGGGGCGTCAAAAACCAGGCAGGGAATCTGCCGGGGAAAAAGCAATTATTAAGGTAGGAAAAGAGGTGGTGCCATGCGTATGCGCTTTTGCCGATCGAAGAAAAATGCGTGAACAGAGGAACTCCTCTGAATGTAAACTTCACCTCCGCAAAATAGAACATCGTTCTGCAATACAGGAAAAATTTTAAGAAGCTCACGCTTCTTAAACACTCATCTGCTTATTGACCTGCTGGCGAAAAACTACATATCGAGAGCCCGGCATCCTCAGGTCAGGCAGTGTTCTGCATTTCAGAACCTGGTTCTGGAATATCCTCAAAAAATAACGCTTCCTATTACTTATTTGAATACCTCTATGAAAGTTTAGCACATGAAGTACCGCTTAACAATTGGCAGATAAGACAAATTGCACGAGCGTTTTTTGTGGGGAATCACAAATTTCGCTCGATTTCGTGCACACAATTTGTTAAAATTTTTGCAAGCTCCGGGATTTTTGCCTCAGCAAGATGCGCAGTGGGACCGCTGACGCTCATTGCACCGAGCACAGAGCCGTCGAAAGAGAGTATCGGGACGGCAACGCAGCGAAGACCTATGGCATATTCCTCGTCGTCAACGGAATATCCCCTGGCTCGGATGACAGCAAGCTCGTCGCGCATTTTGTCCGGCTCGATTATTGTTTTTTCCGTCTTGGCGGACAGAGGTGAAGACAGGTATTCGTTTATAAACTCTTCCGGCATACGTGAAAGCATTGCCTTTCCGGAGCCTGTGCAGTTGAGATTGTCATAGCTGTTGCGCAAGGCATCGGAAACATAAGGCCGTGTTCCGACAGGCACTGCCGTGTCAATATAATAAAGCTGATATCCGATAGGAACCGTAAGATGTGCGATTTCTCCGACCTCGTTTGCCACCATATGCAGATAAGGTGCGGCAATGTTACGGAAGCTATATCTATCCGCCGCCAGGCGTCCGAGTCTGACAAGCTTTTTCCCGAGGTAGTATTTGCTTGATTCCGAGCTTTTTTCGAGATATCCCATAGCGTTGAGGGTGGTAAGTATATCATAGGTATTGCTTTTATATAAACCCAGCTTCTCGCTTATCTCGGTAACGCCGAGCGGCTGTTTTTCGGCAAAGCAATCGAGTATGGTCAGTGCTTTTTGCAGGCTTTTTATCTTTATTTCTCCTTTGTCGCTCGTCAAACCGTTTTCCTCCTTCAAATTGAGCAGTCGTATCTTAAATATTCTAAACGAAATTTGGCAAAAGTCAAGCTTTCTCGATGTCGCAGCCCGAATTTGGCGCTGTATCTGCACATTTTGTCTGCGAAGCACAATAATGTTAAAAAAATAATTATTTCCTATTGCAAATCATTTTAAATGGTGTATAGTGTGTGTCAGTCGGCATGACATTTAGATGAGAGGTAGCTATGTCCCTTGATGAACTAAGAACACAAAATATCCAAAATGTTACGGAAAAAGCACTTGTATGCTTTATTAAAAACGGCATCACAAATACAAAGGTCTCGGAGATCGCAAAGACCTCAGGACTTACCGAGCGCTCCGTTTACCGCTATTTTCCGACAAAAAGCGACATTGTTATTTCCGCTGCCGCCCGGTTCAGTGTCACCCCGGTGCTCTGGCAGTTATTCAAAAGCTGTGATACCCAATCGTCAACGGAATGGACATTATCCATAATATCGATCTCCCCCAGAAGCTCCAATCTGAAAAGCGAGCCGGAAAAGAATCGGCCCGAAGCTTATTGCGATTTGGAGATAGCGGTCAAACAGCATCCATATGCGTTCAAAATCATTCGCTGCGCAGATGAATTCTTCAAAGACGGTGTCACGCTCAAGATATACATTTGCAAGGGTCTTGCTGATTATATCCTTCTTTCCAGAAAAGGTGAGATAGAAAGTTGAACGCGCTATCCCAGCCGCCTTGCAAATGCTGTTGATCGAAACATTATCATAGCCGAGCTCTCTGAAAAGCGGTATCGCTGCATCGATTATGATTTTTTCGTATTTTGTGATGTCCTTTGCCATAGCAATTCCTTCTATTGAGAGTTATGCCATGTTTTGTATGATTCTGATTATTATATTTCAAAGCTTTGCATTTTGTCAAACCTTTTTCGGCGGAGGAGGCAGACGCGTGCATTAAATGTAGTTGCGAAGCTTGAATGCGTTTGTTTACGTTTGTTATAATACTGATTAATGAAGAAAAGTCTTGAGCGGCGCTTGCGGCTCGGTTCGGAAAGGCAGGGAGTTCATTTATGAAAATCGGTTCGTTTGCAAAAGAATTTGATGTTTCTATTGATACTGTAAGATACTATATAGATGTCGGTCTTCTCACACCTCAGAAGGACGGCAAAAATTATATATTTTCCGTGCGTGATGTCGACGACATGAAGCTCATATGCACATTCCGTAACTACAAATTCTCGATGTCATACAACTCGTCTTTCGGTCACTATATGGCACACGACTACTTCTTAGTAGACCGACAAGCCTTATCTGCTCCTTACGCAAGTTGTTGTACCTTCTCACGACGCTGTTATTCAAAGAGCGTTCTTCTTCGTGTCCCTTTACTCGATTATTTCCAGGAGCTCAGAAACTTCCTTGCGATGCGGGGCACTCTTCGCCGGACTTAGCGGATAGCCAATCGCAATCAAACTTGCAGCTCGTTCGTTTTTTGGCAGCGAAATGAACGGACGGATTTTTTCTTCGTCGAATACTCCTAAAATGACGCTGCCGATTCCCTTGCCGTATGCCGCCAAACAGAAAGTTTGCGATGCCAGACCGGCATCGAACATCTCCCAACGGTCTTTTTTGGATGTTGAATAACTACCGTCATCCTCGCGACCGCTCATGCTTGTCACAACCGAAACAACGACAAGTGCTTTACAGCGCATGATCGTCTTGGCATTATACTCATAATCCGTGCAGTTCATGGCAATTTTTGCTTTTAAATCAGAATTCTTCACTACATGATATCGAACAACCTGTGTGTTTGCCCAGGACGGAGAAAACCGGGCTAAATCAACAAGCTCGTCCAAAACGGCATTGTCAATTTCCTTGTCAGAATATTTTCTGACGCTTCTTCTGTTTTTAATACATTCTTCAATCTGCATGATAATTCCTCTCTCAGTTTATACGGATACTGTATACATTCAAAAAAACACTGTAAACCTTATAAAAACGAGGTGGAATCCGCTGCGGAACTCCACCTCTGGCAAAAGATGTGTAACGACCTATAAAATAAGCGGGCCGGAGAACTGTTGTGCTGCTATTAAATATTAAACATATTAAACGAATTTCACTGCAGTATTATTTTAAACCGTCTTCGGTTTTTACAACAGCTTCGCCCTTTTCAACAACAACTCCGTCCTGGTTGGTGATCACAGTATCAATATAGACTCTGTAGCGCTCTTCCTTTACTTCTCTTACAGTACCGGTAATTGTCAGTGTGTCGCCAACGAAAACAGGTGCAGTGTACTTAACCAAGAAAGAGCAATCAACGCCACCTGTAGGCCAAGCGGTAAGCAGAGCGGAAATACAGCAGTCCAGGTAAACACCGTGTACTATATTTCTTCCATATATCGTCGTCTTTGCATATTCCGGATCGGTGTGAATTGGATCGTGGTCACCAATCAAATCCGCAAAAGAAGCAACCAGTTCCTGAGTTATCTTGCGAGTAATGCTCTTTCTGTCACCGACATTAAAGTCATGAATTGTGGGGAAGTTAGGCATAATTATACCTCCAAATTGTTATTTTAAACCTGCTTAAAACTTGTTTTTCACGTCCTTCTTCTTTAAAATTTATTTGAACGTTAATAGTTCTCAATATATAAGTTAAACTTCCGGCAATTATTTGTGCGCCAACGCTTCACAAACCTGTTTATTACTTGAGCATGGCAATCATTTGGTCGCAGACTTCGTCCATATCTCCGACGATGCCGTAGTCGCAGTAGTTGAAAATGGGTGCGGAGGCATCCTTGTTGACGGCGATGAACTTTTCCGCGTCAACGCCGGTGACATGGTTGACGGCGCCGGATACGCCGAAGCCTATATAGAGCTTGGGCTTTATCATAACACCGGACTGACCGACCTGAAGCTTATAGGGGAGAAGCTCACGGTCGACCACGGGTCTTGTACCGGCAAGCTTGCCGCCGAGAAGCTTTGCAAGCTCTCTGTATTTGTCAAGGCTCTCGTCCTTTACGCCGTTGCCGACGCAGACGATAGTCTCGCAGCTGCCGATATCGAGCTCCGGATCAAATTCGTTTGCCTTGTAGCCGAGGAGCTTAGTCAGGATCTTTGCGGTGTCAAAGTCGATGTGCTCCTCGATGAGCTCAAAATCATCCTTTTTGCCGGTGGGGATGGCCTTGAAAGTGCCGGGGCGGATAGTGCCGACCTGCGGACGCAGAACGGGAATGGTTATGACTGCCATGATCTTTCCGCCGGCTGCGGGCTCGACAAATTCGATATCGGTGGTTTCGGGGTTGTAAATAAGCTCGGTAGCGTCACTGGTGCAGCCGGTTTCAAGACAGGCTGCGAAATGCGGAGCGAAATCCCTGCCGTTTGCCGTTGCGCCGATAAAAATGGCGGAGGGATTGTACTTCTTTGAAAGCTCAACATAGAGGTTTGAGAAAGCCTCCGTATTGTAGCGCTCATATCCGGTGCCGGACACCACTATAGCGCCGTCAAGGCCGCAGTCCCTGAGCTTATTGAGCTCAGACCCAGGAATGCCTCCGGCGATGACGCCGATGAGCTTATCGCCTGACTGATCGCAGAGCTTGCGGATCTCGCAGCACAGTTCAAAGGCAACAGGGCATACCTTGCCGTCAATGTGCTCTATATGCACCCACATATTTTTGTAATCATGTTTATCCATGTCCGAACCTCCTTAGTCATTGATAAGCTTCATGAGCTTTGCGACCGAGGCTTCCGGACTGCCCTCGTCGATTATCATACCGGGTTCGGGCATGACGGGCGGGAACATACGGGGTACCTTGGTGGGGGAGCCGGGATCGCCTATACGTCCGCGGTCAAGCCCGGGGATATCGTCGGCCGTTATCGTGGTAATGACGGCTTTTTTTGCGGCGAGTTTGCCCTTGAGATTAGGTATACGCACGGGATAATTGATCTTTTCCATGGTGAAAAGGCAGGGCAGCTTAACTTCAAGAGTCTCAACGCCGTCCTCGAGCTCGCGCTCTGCAACGACGGCCTTGGCCTCTTCGTTAACGTCTTTTATCAGCAGCGTACCGGTGACCTGAGCAGTTCCGAAACGCTGGGCAAGCTGCGCTCCCATCTGACCGGTCGCGCCGTCAAGAGATTCCTTGCCGCAGAAGATCATATCGTACTTATCCTGCGTGTTTGCAGCCGACAGTATCGAATAGCTCGTTGCAAGAGTGTCGGCGTTGCCGAAGGCGCGGTCAGTGACGAGCACCGCCTTGTCGGCTCCGACTGCGAGGCACTCGCGCAGGGCAGCCTCGGCATTGGGAGGCCCCATGGTTATCAGGGTGATCTCACCGCCGTAGGTTTCCTTTACCTTCATTGCCGCTGAAAGGGCGTTTGCATCCTGCGGGTTGAGTATTGCGGGCACTCCTGCACGGATGAGGTTACCGGTCTCGGGATCCATGCGCATCTGATCAACGTCGGGTACCTGCTTTACGCAGCATAGTATTTTCAGCATCAGTCTGCCACCTTTCCTGGATTGAGTATGCCTTGAGGATCAAGCTCGGCCTTGACGGCTGCAAATTCACTGCGCGCCTTTTCGCTGAGGAAGGGCGCCTTTGCGTAGCCAATGCCGTATTCGCCGCGGATATCGCCGCCGAGCGCGGCGCACTTTGCGTACACTGCGGGGGTGAATTCATTCAGTATGGCGGTGAACTCATCCCTGGTTCCGTCAAATGCAGCGTGGATATGCATACCGCCGCTTCCGACATGCGCATAAGCCATGACCTTGAGGCCCTTTTCTTCGCCGCAAGCCTTGACCGAATCGACCATTTCAGCAATATTCTCGGCCGGAACAAAAATGTTGTACTCGAAGGAGTTTTTTGCTCCGCTTTCCATTGAAGTATGGAATGCGTCGTGCGCGGCCCACATATCGCGCTTCATAGTGGTAGTGTCGCCGACAAGAATATCAAGACATTCGAGCTCTTCTGCAAGCTCTGCAACGGCCTCCATCTGCTCCATGACGTTATCGTCATCCTCGCCCTCAAGTACTACCATAAGGGTCGCTGCGACTCGCTCTCCGTCCATTTCGACCGGGAACACGGGATTGCCGGTGACATTGCCGGAAAACTCGACCATGTCCGTATCCATGTACTCTACCACTGCCGGTGCGCAGCCTGTTCCGATGACCGTGGTCGCCGCCTTTATGCAGCTTTCCGTATCCATGAACGGCAGAAGCAGTATGGCGTCAGCCTTGGGTTTGTCTATGAGCTTGAGCGTCAGCTCGCAGATTACCGCAAGAGTTCCCTCGCTGCCAATGACCGCTTCATTTCCCGCAAGCGTCGTTATGCTGCCGTCTGCAAGGACTATGACAGCATCGAGAACATAGTCTTTCGTGCTGCCGTACTTCACCGCGCACGGGCCGCCCGCATTGGTCGCCGCGTTGCCGCCGATAGTCGCGGTCTTCTCACCGGGATCGGGGGGATAGTACAGACCGTGCTTCTCGGCTTCCGCTTTGACATCCTGAAGCAGGACACCGGGCTGGACGCGCAGTGTGCGCTCTTCTTCGTTGAACTCAAGGATCTTGTCCATGCCTTTGACCGACAGGACAACTCCGCCCTTTACGGGCACTGAGCCGCCGACCTGACCTGTGCCAGCTCCGCGTACCGTTACCGGCACGTCGTTTTCGCTGCACAGTTTCAGCACTGCCGCAACTTCCTCGGCACTTTTGGCCTCCACGACCGCCTCAGGTGCAAAATTCCCGCCGGGATACTCGTCATGGCAGTAGTCTGCGCCTATCGCATCGCCGGTGAGAACACTCAGCCCGAGTTTCTTAATTTCATCAATCATTTCGTAACTTCCTTTTCTTGGTTTTGCTTCGTTCAAAAATATTTATCTTCCCATTAGCGCATATCTTATATAGAGATTGCGAGACAACTCACGGTTGACAGTAGAAGCGGGCCCGTGTCCAGGATATATAATCAAATTTTTATCCAGTTCTGCAAATCTTCGCAGCGACTTCATCAAGTCCTTTTCATTGCCTCCGGGAAGATCCGTGCGTCCTGCCGAACCGGCGAACAGTGTGTCTCCGGTAAACAGTGCATTTCCTGCATTGAGCATTACAGAGCCTTTTGTGTGCCCGGGGGTATGCATTACATCAATGTTTATATTTCCAACAGCAACAACATCACCTTCTCCGTAGTGGCGCAAAGGTGAAAATGCACTTACGGTAGGGTACTGCTTACCCATGTCATACTCGACTTTTTCCTCGGGGCAGTCATCTGAGTGACAGTATATTGGTAAATCGGGCCATTTTTTCTGGAGCCCGGGTATTCCGAGAATGTGGTCATAGTGACCATGTGTAAGCAATATTGCGACAGGGAACAGGCCTTTATCAACAATGCACCGGGCAATCATTTCGCCGTTATCCGCCGGGTCTATTACCACACATTCGCCTGATTCAAGGCTCAAAATGTATGCGTTAGTCTGATATTCTCCTAAGCATAGTGTTTCAATGTTCATACTGTTTTTTCCGCCCCTTCATAAAAAGCACAATGGAAAACGGGTTATTTGTTGCGGAACACAGGAGCTCTCTTTTCGGCAAAAGCCCGGGTTCCTTCCTGCACATCCTCAGAGTCAAAAGTAATACGGGTCAAGTAGTTTTCAAGCGACATATGGGCTTGTCCGCTCAGCCCATCGGCATTGTTGAGAAGGCTCTTTATCGCTCTAACGCCTATCGGAGCTTTCGAGGCATATGACCTTGCCTGGTCCTGCGCACACTGCAGCAGCTCGTCGGACGGGGCAACCTTCTGAACAATGTTCATAGCAAGCGCCTCCGCTGCGCCAAATGTATCACCCGAGAACATAAGATGCTTCATGTGGGGCAAAGAAAATCCTCTGCCCAAAACAAAAGTTGTGCCCCAGTTAGCGAACATTCCGAAATTAATTTCAGTAAAGCCAAATTTTGCGCGCTCACCGGCAACGACATAATCTGCCATCATTGCGAGAACAAGTCCTCCGCCGAAGGCATATCCGTCAACAGCCGAAATAACAGGAGCGGAAAAGTTGCGTATCTTATCCATGGCCGCTCTGGCAACAAAGTTTTCGTGAACGGCTTCATCCGAGGTTTGAGGACCTTCTTTTACATCATCGCCGGCTGAAAACGCTTTTTTGATCGCACTTGTCAGCACAACGGCGCGAACCTCGTCTTTGTTTACAAGCCCCTCCAGGATGTCGAACGTTCTTTCAAATTCATCAAACACCTTCAATGTGAAAAGGTTCAACGGCGGTCGGTTAAAAAACACGGTTGCTACTTTGTCAGTCACTTCGGTGTACATGGTTTCCATATCAATTTTCATTGTTCATGTATTAAACTAAGCAAAGTTGACTTAATTTTTTCCTTTCCGATATAAATAATATCAAATTAATCTAAACAATAATTATTAAAGCAGATCAGCAAGCACAGGCAAAAGCTGGACGGCATCTCCGACGAGCGTATAATCAGCCTGTTCAATAATCGGCGCTTTTTCGTCCTTGTTAATTGCAAAAATGACATTTGCCTGATTTACGCCGACCATATGCTGGATTTGACCGGATATACCAATTGCCATATAAAAACTCGGCTTGAGCATGCAGCCGGATACGCCGATATAGCGCTCTTTAGGATACCAGTGCTCTTCTTCGGCAACGGGTCTTGAACAGCCAACTTCGGCACCAAGCTTTGCAGCAAGCTTCTCGGCATACGGAATGTTATCGGCGCTCAGAAGTCCTCTGCCAATTCCGACGATTTTCTTGGACGCCGCAAGATTAACCGACGACACTTCAAGTGCTCTGGTTCCGAGCTGCTCAATGGCAGCAGATTTTTCGACCGAAAGCGGACTCGCTTTTGCTTCGTTTGCCTCGTCGGACGCCTCAAAAGCACCCGCACTGACAACTAAGACCGCCGGGTAGCCGCACCGCTCGGTTTTAACCGCGCTGCCGCCGAACACAAGTCTTTGCGTTTCAACCGAATCATCGGCAAACTTAACCGAAGCCGAATCGCACATCGGGCTGACACCCAGTCTCACCGCAGCGTATCCGGCAACGAGTCTGCCATCACGACTTGCTTCACATATTATTACGTCGCTGCCCTGCATGGCATCAACTACATTCTTAAGAATACATGCTATCGAAACTCCCTCATATCGAATAGTCTCATCTGCACACCCGGTTTCGCTTGAAGAAGTAACAAGCACGACTTTTCCGCCAAGGGAACGCGCCCCTGCGGTGAGCTCTTTTATACTATTTGAATCATTGGCAAAAACTATTGAGTTTTTCATTTTCATCAACCTCCCGAACGCCTCAGATGTATTTCTTTATGTTTTTAACAAATTCGTCAATACCGTTCTCGTCGCTTGCTTTAAACACGAGCTTCTTTCGATCGGTTTTTTCGGGAGCCAGGACAGAAACAGTTTCGCTAACGGCTGTCTTTGGTTCAAAATCAGCTGCATTCCAAATCTCGGCAGGCTTCTTGCCGGCTGCCATAATATCCTTCATTGAAGGAATTCGCGGCCTGCAAATGTCACTTGTAACGGAAACCACTGCTCTTCCGGAAAGCTTGAGAAGCTCGGTATGATCGCCGTTATTACGCTCTACAATCCATGCACCGTCTTCTGCAGATATTTTATCGGCTCCATTAATGGTGGGAACATCCAGCATCGCACCAACCATGTTGCCAAGCACCTGAGAGTACATATCGCTGCTGCCCTCGCCGAAAATGACAAGATCAACATCACCGATTCTGTCTATTGCCTGAGCGATGAACGATGCAGTAGTGATCGCGTCGCCGCAATCTTCCGCCTGCACACCGTAAAGCTTTGCCGGGCCTCTTGAAAGTGCCGCTTTTTTCATTTTGGAATTCGTCAGCACATCTCCGGCAACAGTCAGCATATCGACCTCGGCATCGCCTATCTGCTTTCCAAGGAGCATTGCAGCTTCGATTGCATTGAGATCATACTGGCTTACCGTCCATTGAGCTGCGTCCTGGTTCAGCGTGCGGTCGGCATTAACAGTGATTTCGCTTTCTTCTTTTACATACTTGAAACAAACAAGGATTTTCATAATTCACCTCATAATGCTTTTTTAAATTCTTCACAATAATATAGATTGCAATTTACGTGCCAGAATGCGCGAACAGCGTTTGCAAAAATATGTTTTTATGGTAAAGTCCATTGTAATTAATATATTAACTACAATGGACTTCTTTCATTTATCTGTTTTTGTATACAGGATCGCGTTTCTCTTCAAATGCAAGGGAACCTTCCTTGCAATCTTCAGACATATAGGTAGCACGATCACACTTGCGTTCAAGCTCCAAACCTTCCATAATATTCTGATTCATATAGAAGTTAACCGCTTGCTTTGTCATACGGTTTGAAACAGGCGAATTATACGAAATCTTATTTGCTAAATCAATTGCTTTATCAAGAAGCTGTTCCTGTGTAAAAACCTCTGTAACAAGGCCGATGGACAGAGCATTTTCAGCTGTGATTTTCTCTGCTGCGAACATAAGACGCTTTGCCTGCGCTACGCCGATTATGCGAGGCAGACGCTGAGATCCGCCCCATCCGGCGATCATGCCAATTTTAGTCTCGACAAGACCCATTTTTGCATTGTCAGAAGCAATCCTGATATCGCACGCAAGCGCAAGCTCCAAACCGCCGCCAAGAGCATATCCGTTTATCGCCGCAATTGTCGGGCACGGGAAATTTGAAAGGCGCGTAAGTATGCCTCTTGACCAAACATCAGACTCGTCAAGCTGGTCGATTGTCGGGTCGCTATATTCGCCGACATCTGCACCGGCACAAAAAGCCTTTTTCCCTTCACCGGTAAATATCACGCAGCGGAGATCGTCTTGCGTTTCGAGTTCGCCCATAACATCTCTAAGATCTCTGAGCATCTGAGCGCTAAGGAGATTCAGGGGAGGGGCAGATAGGGTTACAACTGCAATTTTGCCCTTAAGTTCACACTTGAGAGTGTTAAATTCTGCTTTCATTACATTCACCTCGTCAGTCCTGGACTATAACGCCTTTTTTATAAAGTTCTGCAATTTGACTTTCAGAATAACCAAGATCCTCAAGAATAGCATCGTTATCATAACCGTGAGTGGGCATAGCACGCCAGATCTGGGGAGGATTGACCTTGAATCTGGGAACAATGTTAACTCCCTTGTAAGTTTCGCCAGTCATAGTATCCCATTCAACAAACATCTTTCTGGCAGTGTACTGAGGATGATCAGGAAGATCAGGGAAGCCAAGGACAGGGCTGCATGCAACCTTGATCGATTCAAAATATGCTTCGTGCTCAGCATTCGTCTTTGTCAGCATATATTCATCAATCTTCTGTGCAATCAACGGTGCCTTTGATGAGAGCATCGGGATATAGGACATAGTAGTTGGATATTCTTCCGTTCCATAAAGGTCCTCAAGACCAATGTCTGTAAAGAATTGCTTGAGCTGATTGACTCCCAAGACGTTCATCAGCAGGAAGCCGTCTTTGGTTTTATAAACGCCAACTGCCATTTGTACAGGATCCTTATCACCCGGGCGGTCATAGATAATACCGTCATTAAGGTAGTCCACGATGTTGTAAGTCTCAAGTCTCATAAGGACTTCCGTCATAGCGATGTCAATGCTTTCGCCTTTGCCGGTTTCTCTTGCTCTGGTCAATGCTGCCAGTGTTGCTGCGCAACCATATACAGCCGTGAACAAATCGCCTACATAGGGATAGCCGGGAATCGGGGGACCGTCGGGCATTCCGTTCTGGCTCATATAGCCGCTCATCGCCTGAGCGATTCCGTCAAAGCAGGCACGGTTAAGATATTCCGGGTCTGCATCTTCCTGACCATATCCGGAAATTCTTGCTATGACAAGCGACGGATTGATTGCCCAAAGGAACTCATCTGTTATGCCCTTCTTGATAAGGCTCGGGCCTTTGCCGGCTGTCAGGAAAACATCTGCATCAGCTATTAACTTTTTGAATACTTCCATTCCCTCGGGGCTGAAAATGTCTAGAGCAAGGCTTCTGTCGTTTCTGTGGTCGGCTTCAGCTTGCCTATAGTTGCGAAGCGGATCTCCGCCGTTTTTGGTGCTTTCGATCCATATGACATCAGCACCCCATTCTGCCATCAAATGAGGACCAAACGGACCTGCAACCTGAACGGCAGAAAACACTACTTTTACACCTTGCAACGGTCCGGCTTTCACGGGACGGTGTAAATTATTGTTTACATTCTGCTTAATATATGGCATAATTCACCTCCGATTTTTGCCAAAGCGAAAATTACTTGTACATCTTTACGATTTTTCTGCCAAGAGTGCGCGCCATCATCTCGTCAGTGCCGCCGGATATTCTGGAAGCTCTGCAGTCACGCCATAAGCGAGCTACTCTGTGCTCGGCGCAGATGCCTACGCCACCGAGAATTTGCAGTGCATCGTCGCACACTTCCTGCGCTGCCTTGACGCAATAATACTTGCACATGGCTGCGTAGCCCGGCTCGAGCGTTCCGTGGTCGCACTTGTATGCGCCCTCATATACCATGTTGCGCATATTCTCGATTTTGCAGGCCATATCGACCAGCTTCTGTTGGATAATGGGCTGTCTGGCTATCACGCTGCCGAACTGAACTCTCTGATTCGCATATTTTGCTGCATCTTCAAATGCGCAGAGTGCGTAGCCGTAGGTATAAAGTGCGGAAATAACGCGCTCGACATTAAAGTCGCTTTTCTGCATATCAAAGCCGGCGCCCTCTTCTCCGAACATATCGTCAAGCTCAATCTCGACATTATCAAGATAAATCTCGCATGCGCTGTTCGTGCGAAGGCCGAGCTTGTCAAGAGGAGATATCTTAATTCCAGGCAGATTTACGGGGAAGAAGAAGTTGGTGTATTTACTCATGGTCTCAGCGTCAAGGGCTGTTATGATCATGTACTCCGAGATGAGTGCATCAGTGGCGAAGGTTTTGTGGCCGTTAATGTATATTTTATCGCCATCAATTCTGTATGTGGTCTGCATTGCGCCGAGGTCGGAGCCTGCGCCGGGCTCGGTTGCTGCATTGCACACAAGGACTTTGTTTGTTGCCATAAGCTCCTGAGCGATCTTCTTCTGCTTTTCGTTGCCCTCACGCAGAAGCACGGGGTAAGTGGTTGACGCCCAAATGCAAGCTGCGTTTCCACCGTATCTGAGAACCTCTTCCCAGCATGCGCAGAAAGTGGTAAACGCATCTTCCTCAAGGCCGCCGTACTCGGGGGGGTTGATCATGGAGTGAAGGCCAAGCTCTCCAAGAGCAATGCAAAATCTCTCGGGGAATTCGTGCTTGATGTCACATTCGTTGAAGTATGTTTCCCAGTTCTCGCTTGCCATAAGATCTCTCATGGCCTGTCTGAGCAGTTCCTGATCTTCGTTAAAAATAATTGCCATGTTTTTTACTCCTTTTGATTTGTAATTTGCTATTCTTCTTACTCTTCGGTTTGACGGATGGTTGACGGATCCTCACCATTTCCCCACACTCTTCGCATATCTTTAAAGTTTGCAACTATAAGGAATATTGCGACGATAAATGAAGGAACGCCGGCCCATATCATAGCGTTCTTGACCGTCTGAAGTCCGCCAACATAAAGAAATGCCAGGGTCATGATACCGGTCAGAATGCACCAGCCGACACGACCGATCTTTGAAGGCTCCTCGTTGTCAGGAAGGTTCGGCTGTGCTGCCATCGCGTTGCCGTAAACGCTGGACTGAACGAATGTCCACGCAGAGAGGAATGCATATATAAGAATTGCCGCGAGTATGACTTTGCCGCCGGGGAGAGTGTTTATGACGTAAATGATGGCATCATAAGGACTTGCGTTGTACATTGCTATAAATGCTTCAGGATCGCCTAGATAGGTGGCGATAGAATAGTTGCCTACGGTCCAGAAGAAAATGCCGCAGCCTATTGCGCTCGCAACAACAGTGCCGATAACGCATTCGCTTACTTTACGGCCCTGATACAGTCTGCCATAATAAAGGCCGGAACTGATTATGGGAGCGATGAACATTATGTTGAAGAACATCGTCCAGCCCTGAGACCAGCCGGAATTGTCTGCCGCGCTCGTATAGAGTGTCATCTGGAAGAAATGCTGAAGCTGCCAGCCGATGGACTCAACAGTGTTGTTGATGATAAAAGTTGTTGGACCGACAACGACAACAAATGCGCAAAGAGCAAAGAATATAATAACACGAACGTTATTGGCAAGAGTTACTCCTTTGTAGAGTCCCGAATAGATTGTGATCGTCATTGCAAGCGTAATAAGAATGATAATGACTGCCTGCGTTACAAGTCCGCTGCTTATTCCGAATACCGCAGCAGCAAATGCGGCAATTATGGGGACAGATACACCAAGAGAGTAGCCGGAGTTTGAGAGAATAACGCCAACCATGTAAAGATAGTCAAGCACTTTGCCAAGCGGTCCGTTGGCTCTTTTCCTTCCGATGAGGCCTTCGCATGCTGCGCCGACGCGGGATGTGTTGCGCTTCATAACGAACATAAAGAAAGCGTATGCTACACCGGCAACGGCATAAATGCTGAACGGAACAACACCCCAATGAAAAGAGCCGTAAGTGGATGCCCACCTGAGCGCCTCGGTGCTGAAAGGTTCTACGCCGAACGGAGGGCCGGAAAGGTAGCTGTAAAATTCAAGGAACACCCAATAAACAAGGCTTGCCGAAGAACCCCAGACGAAAAGGTTTGCGTAAAAAGAGAACGTGCTGGTCTTAGGCTTGCTGTCGCCGAATCTCTTGTTGCGGTATTTACCTACTACGAGCCATATGCAGATGAAGAAGCATACCAGGCAGAACAGAAGCCACAGCCATCCAAAGCTGTTGTTTATCGCCCAGAATGTTTTTGTCATGAATGCATCCATTGCTTTTGGGAAAGCAAAAATTAAAGATGCAAATGCCAGGATCGTGATGACTGCCGGTATGACTACTGGCCAGTCAACTACACTGCTTTTTTTAACAGAGTTTTTGTCCATTTCATCTTCTCCTTTTTTATATTGTTTTTTTAATAACGGACAATTTAATGTGTTGCATTTTTCATGCCAAAGCGCAAATCGCCTCCTTTTTAACAGCCTTTAATAAAGCCGAACCGCAAGTGTCAGCTTTTTCACAAATGTGTCAAGCCGGAATTTACATTACGTCTTGCTTTTCTCAACGCAACGGCGCTTGTCTGCGATTATTTCAATCGACCTTGACAGATTTTCTTTTTTGTTTAGAATAGAACGAGTGAAATAGTTATTTGTTCGTCAAGCGCAATTTTGGATACCAGTCAAGATAAACTATACATATACATTGTTCAATTCGAAATTGAAAGGATGGTAACAATGATACTCAAAGAAGAAACACGTACGATTCTCGATACTCTGGCCGCTATGGGTAATTACGTTGAAGTAGTTGATAAGAAGGGGGTATACATATACTGCTCGGATAACATTACGTATGAAACCGGCTCTGCCAAAGACTTGATAGGCAAGCACATCACACAAGCCTTTGATCTTACGGATGAGACCTCTGTTCTTATGCACACTTTAAAGACCGGTAAGCCGCAGAGAGATGTTTTCCTCCACTACAAGACTCGCATGAGCAACCGGGAATATTACTGGCTTTATAATGCTTTTCCGATCATTATCGATGGCAAAATCGAAGGTGCACTTGCAACCTACCGCGAAATTGATTCAATAAAAAACGTGATGCAGTGTTGGAACGCAATACCTTCATCATCCAAGTCCGCACGAGGGAATCTTTGCCGTCGTAATGGCGGACTGTACAGTTTTGATGACATCATCACCAAAAACGTGAAAATGACACAGGCAGTAGAGCTTGCCAAAAAGATTTCAATCAAAGAATCCTCTGTACTGATTGTCGGAGAAACCGGAACAGGTAAGGAGCTGTTTGCACAGAGCATCCATTCAAACAGCGAAAAAAGCAGCCAGCCTTTTGTTGCGGTAAACTGCGCAGCTATACCGAGCAACCTCCTGGAAAGTATCCTTTTCGGAGTTGCAAAGGGAGCGTATACCGGCGCTATCGAAAAACGCGGTTTGTTAGAGGAAAGCTCAGAAGGGACCATTTACTTGGACGAGCTTAATTCGCTTGCTCCGTCCTTACAGGTAAAGCTTTTGCGCGCACTCGAAAGCAAAACGATCCGCCGCGTCGGAGGCGACAAGGAAATACACATCAATCCGAGAATCATAAGCTCTCTTAACACTTCGCCCAAAGCGCTGATTTCTTCCGGTCAGCTAAAACCCGACTTATATTACAGGTTAGCCGTTATAACCATAACCATTCCGCCTCTGAGAGACCGCAAGAACGATATTCCGCTCCTTTCCGCAAGCCTGATCGCACAAATTAACAGCAAAATGGGGACCGATGTTGTCGGATGTTCGGATGAAACTCTTTCACTTCTGGACAACTACTCATGGCCGGGAAACGTCCGCGAGCTTAAGCATGCGCTTGAATATGCAATCACGATTATGGATGAACATGAAAAAATCATCCTCCCCGAGCATCTCCCGGAAAACATCGTTGAAAGCAGTCAGCCGACAGGAGAAGAGCAATCGGGAATCTCTCTTCAGACTACTCTTAAAAAATATCCTATCGGCGACTACAAAACGGTCCGTCAGGAAGCTCTTGCTGATTTTGAGGCCTATTTCAATTGTGAATTTCTAACTCAGGCTCTCACCGAGTATGATTGGAACATTTCAAAAACCGCAAAAGCCCTCAATATATCACGGCAGCACTTGCACGAGCTGATTAACAGGTACGATCTAACCTCTATTTGAGCAGCCCCTTTTTTATCTTGCCGGTGCTTGTCCTTGGAAAATCATCGCAGAACTCTACGATCGACGGGAGCTTGAAATCGGCAAGATACTTTGAACAATAGCATATTATGTCTTCCGGTTTCAGCTTTGCACCCTGCTTAAGCATCACTATCGCTTTAACAGCCTGACCCCGCAACGAGTCGGCAACCCCGATTACTGCCGCATCGGCGATAAGCGGGTGAGTTGTCAGTATGTTTTCAACCTCGGTGGTTGATACGCTCTCACCCGAGCGCTTTATCATGTTGTTATGACGGTCGGAGAAATACAGCCATCCGTCCTCGTCAAGATAACCGTCATCTCCGGTGACAAACCAATCCCCATGGAAGCATTTATCCGTTGCCTCCGGATCGTTGTAGTAACCTACGGCCAAGCTTCTTCCGCGTACGCCCTTTATTTGAATGCTGCCAACCTGCCCGGCTTCAAGCTCTTTTCCGTCCGCTCCCATTATCCTCGTTTCATAACCAAAAGCGGTTTTGCCGACAGAAGGCCATCTTTGCTCGCCGAACACAGGGGCGCATGTTACGCAGGACACCGTCTCCGTAGAGCCGTAGCAGTTAATAAACTTTACGCCAAACCTTTCTACGAATGCATCCTTTTCCTTCGTGCTCATTCCCATCGAAAAATACACATATTTTAACGAGTGTTCTTTTTCCCACGGCTGCACGGGCTTTGACATGACGGTCCTGACCAGGAATGGCATCATATCCGCGACATTTGCCTTGTATTGGCAAACCTGCCGCCAATAATTCGTTGCGCTGAATCGCTCCGCTATAACGACCGTCGCACCGGTCACGAGGGCAGACATAACCGCCATGTACTGAAAATCTATATGGAAGCAGGGCATGGTAGTGAAGAATCTGTCATTTTCATTCAGATTACATTCCCATGCATGTATCAGCCCGGCAAAAAGGGCGTTGCAGTGCGTCATGACTACACCCTTCGGAGATGATGTCGTTCCGGAGGTGAAAAGAATCTCGGATATATCGTCGCTGCTTATCTGCCGCGTCTCGGCAAGCTTCGTCTCGTATTTAGCGATAAGCGCAGAAAATTCGGGAATATCGGCTCTCGCACACTTTCCTCTGGCCACGATTACCTTGTCGAGCTTGTATGCATCGCCTTGTATATAGTTGTCGATAAGCCGACTGTCTGATACGACGATTCTTGCTCCGCTCTTCTTGAGTATGTAGTTCACCTCGGTTTGCTTATAGCCGCTGTTCAATGGGACGATAACGGCACCGATTTGTGCAAGACCGAACCAACACAGCATAAACTCCGGACTGTTGAAAAGCTGTACTGCAACTGCCTCGCCCTTTTTTACACCCAAGTCAATAAACATATTGGCTGTCTGGGATATCTTATCGTAAAACTCTCTGTATGTGGCCTGCTCAACATTACCTGCTCTATCCTCGAAAATCATAAAAAGCTTGTTTGGCCATTCTTTTGCAGCTTCTTCCCACTGCTTTTTTAAAGTTTTGTTGCCTATTATATCTGTCATTTGTATGAGCCCTCCTGCTCATAATTCTTATTGTTACACTATTATCAACTTGCAACTTGCGTGCCAACTCCAAAGCCGTACAGAGTGCGATATTTCAGAGCATATAATGCGGCTTGGCAAGGTATGTGTAATTAAACCATGAAAAGTGTAATCATCCGGTTGACAGGTGCGCCTCTCGTTTTGTACCTGCGCAAAAATGAGGTATGCTTCCTCTCTGCGGCGGGCATTCTGTTTTATAAGGATTTCCGCACAGTATTTTGGACAAGAGATGACTTTGGGCATATAAAGCACAGTGATTTTCACCAAATCAAGCCGTCATCCATCATGTACGGAAAACCGTGTTTTCAAAGCCGATTCGTGCTCGGACGGCAGGAACCGTCAGTGGGCCCATGGTTATTGCAGTATGTTTTGTCGCGTTGGCATGGATATTGCAACTTCATTTGTTAAGTTAATTACTTAGCAAATAGAGGTGCTTTAATGAAAAAAACAATCGCGTGGAGAATCTTTATTCCGTCTGCATCAATTTCCTTTATTGCCGCTATGCTGATGATATTCATCCCGGACAAGGCAAAAAGCGTTATCGATAAGGCATTTTACTTTCTCACTCATGAAATCGGATGGATTTTCTTGATCGCTGTACTGGCTTTATTTATAATAAGCCTGTATATTGCTTTTTCAAAATACGGAAAGATCAAACTCGGCCGTGACGATGAGCCAAAGCAGTATTCAAACTTTGCGTGGATCGCAATGGTGTTCACTGCCGGAATGAGCATAGCCGTTATACTTCTTGGCTTTATGGAGCCGATAAATCTTCTGTCGGTCGAGATCCTTGACGCCGAGCCAATGAGCGACAAGGCATATGAATATGCCCATATGTGCGCACAATACTTTCAGGGACCGATAGCGTGGAGCGTTTACGGTCCGGCTTCTGCACTTATTGCGTATACTCTGTACGTGAAACGCAGCAATGTTTTCAGAATGAGCGATGCTTGCTCTCCCACTCTTAAAGGGCAAACAAACGGGTTTGTCGGAACAGCAATCGATGTCATTGTTGCTATTGGTATGATAGGCGGTATATCCACCTCCCTCGGAATGGGAACTCCCGCTGTAACAAACCTTATTGAATACCTTACCGGCATTCCTCAAAGCACCACTATGACGATAGTCGTTATGCTCATTTGGGCATGTATTTTCGGGACAAGCGTTTTCCTTGGCCTGGACGAAGGCATAAAAAGGCTGAGCAGCATCAACCTGTACTTGCTTTTCGCTCTTATGTTTGTTGTTTTCATAAGCATGCCGCTGCGCCACTTTGCGTATCTTGAAGTTAACAGTCTCGGCCTGATGGTCGATCACTTTTTTGAGCTTTCACTTGGCAGCGATATCTTTGGCGACAACTCATTTTCAGAAAATTGGACAGTTTTTTATTGGGCATGGTGGATTGCGTTTATGCCGATGATGGCGCTTTTCGGAGCCAGAATTTCAAAAGGGCGTACCATAAAGCAGCTTATTCTGGGTGAGCTGGTTTATGGCGGCGGCGGCTCTCTGCTGGTATTCGGGCTTTTCGGTGCATACTCACTGCATCTCCAGCACGAAGGAATTGTTGACCTTGTAACCATAAACGCTACTCAGGGGCGTGAACAAGCGCTTATAGCCGTTCTCCAGACGCTTCCGATGTCGCAAATCATCTGCTGGTTGACGCTTGTTCTTATTTTTGTTTTCCTGGCAACCACCATCGATTCAACTTCTTACACGCTCGCCTCAGTGTGTTCCGTAAGGCTGACCGGCGATGAACAGCCGGCTCGATGGAGCCGTATGACGTGGGCGGTCATTCTTCTCTTATTTGCGCTTGGATTGGTTCTCATAGGAGGACTTAAAACAATACAGACGGCGTCCATACTCCTTGCTTTCCCGCTTTTCTTCGTTTTGTGTTTTGTTATCAACTCATTGCATAAATGTTTTAAAGCGCATGATGTAAAATAAACGCCCCTTGAACGCTTGGAGGAAGCCATCTGCTCAGCTGCGATAAGCCATGCTTGGAACGGAGATAACATGGATATTTCTTTTGATTTCAATTTATCACAAAATCAGACCATATCTCTTAACACGGTTCATTTTATGTCGCTTTTACAAATGAACACTGCCGAGCTGTCGAAATATATCAACAATTTACTTCTTGAAAACCCGGTGCTTGAATCCGACTGCCCATCTGTTTCATATTTTGATTCTGCAGGATCGCATGTGTGCAGAAATGTGGCTGAGAACAACGATACAGGTGATTCTGTCGCCCTGCTTGGAAGCTGTGAAGATCATGTCACGCTGTTTGATGACGTATGCCGCCAGATATGCGAGAAAAAAACAGCGTTGGAGCCGATAGCGTTGCGCATAGCCGCCTGCCTGGACGGAAACGGTTTTGTATCCGAGGGAGATTTAAATCGCATTTCAAGGGTGTTCGGCGAAAAGGAAACAATTGCAGCACTGGATTTCGTTCAATCACTTTCGCCTTCCGGCTTGGCCGCAAGAAGCGTCTCGGAACGCTTGCTGCTCCAGATGAAAGATCATGATGTCTCGCCGCTGGCGTTGGAAATAGTAAAGAAGCATGTTGAAGCACTGTCAAAACATCGTTATTCCTATATTTCAAAGCTCACCGGAGCATCGTTGAACGAAGTTTTAGAGGCAGTTTCCGAGATCCTTGCGTTGGAACCGTTTCCGTTTGCCGAGTTCGACGCAAAATCTAAGACGCAGTATGTTATCCCGGACATAACCTTGGATGAATATGGCGATTTGAGCATTGCAGATGAGTACATTCCTAAGCTCAGCGTAAGCGCTTATTATAAAAGGATGCTTTCGGACTGTGATGATCCCGTTGTAAAAGAATATCTCGCAGAAAAACTCAAAAGCGCTTCCTGGCTTATAAATAATCTGGTAAGAAGAAAACGGACTATTATTAACTGTGCGCATGCTATCATCAGCAGGCAAAGTGAATTCTTTGAGTCGAAGGGGACAGCACCACTCAGTCCTCTGACACAGCGTGAGCTTGCCGAGTCACTCAATGTGAATGCTTCTACTATCTGCCGTATTGTAAACAGCAAATATATTCAGTGCCCTTTCGGCACATATCCGCTATCACACTTTTTCTGTACTGCAGTGCGAACGGACAACGGTTCTGTCTCTGCCTCTCATATAAAACAGCGTATAGAAGCCATCGTGAAGGCTGAAGCTGCCGCCGACCCGCTATCCGATCAGCGAATCACCGAGCTGCTTTCCAAAGAAAACATTAAAGTGTCCAGAAGGACTGTTGCAAAGTACAGACTCGAAATGGACATTCCGGATCGAGCTGAACGGCGGAACAGATATAAGCTCACGGCAACCTAAGACACATATCAGCAGGCTGCGGACGACCAAGCTGCATCTTCGTAGGCGGAACGATTTTCCTCATCGGCGGCATGATGTTCGAGTTGGGTGAGCTGACCGCCCTGCCGCTGACCTTCGACGAAAAGCTCTGGAACGGCACCGTTTACCATGTCACCGTCCACGCCGACGAACGGGTGGTGTTTCGGTTCAAGGATGGGAAGGAAATCGCAACGAGACTATGAGAATAGGAAAAACAGGCCCGGGACGGCAGAAAAAGATTCTGCTGCTCCGGGTCTGTTCTATTTTGTCCTTTCTGTCCTTTTTGTCCTACGGTACAAGAAAAACCGTCCATATCCGGGGTTACTCCCAGCTATGGACGGTTCTATATATTTATAAATAATAATTTATCGTTTGTATTCTTATAACGATTGCAATTCTCCCAAGCCGTGCTTTGGGAACACCCGGCTGCGGCAAAATGGGGCGGTGCAGTTAGTTCTCAGCCGGAAATGTTCCGAAAATCTCTGTTTTCACGCAGAAAACGCCTGCAGAACAGCAGAAAACAAAAAATTACCGTTGCTGATATTGTATCAACAACGGTAACTGATTTGGTTGCGGAGGAGGGATTTGAACCCACGACCTTCGGGTTATGAGCCCGACGAGCTACCGGACTGCTCCACTCCGCGATATCCGATGCTCCTTAAAGCTAATATATAATACCACATACAGAGGCACAAGTCAATACCCTTTTGTGTTATTCAGGCTAATGATTCCGGGCAGGCAAAAGCCTGCCCGGGATCATTAGCCTATTTTACTTGCACAGCTCTGCTGCGGTCTTTGATGCGACGATGGCGTTATTGAGAACAAGCTGGATATTGCTCTCAAGCGAGTCGCCGCCGGTCAGCTCGACCACGCGGGCCAGCAGGAACGGAGTGGTCTCCTTGCCGTGGATGCCCTGCTCCTTGCTCTCGGCAACCGCCTGCTCGATGGCTGCGTCGATGACGGCCTTGTCCATTGCGTACTGCTCGGGGATGGGATTGGTGACGAGCATGCCGCCCTTCATGCCCAGCTCCTGCTGCGCCTTGAACATTGCGGCCAGCTGCGCCGGAGTATCGACGCGGTAGTCAACGCCGAAGCCGCTGGAGCGAGTGTAGAACGCAGGCAGCTCGTCCGTGCCGTAGCCGATGACTGGAACGCCCTTGGTCTCGAGGTACTCGAGCGTAAGGCCGAGGTCGAGGATGCTCTTTGCGCCTGCGCACACGACCATTACCGGCGTGCCTGCAAGCTCTTCGAGGTCGGCGGAGATGTCCATGGTAGTCTCTGCGCCGCGGTGTACGCCGCCGATGCCGCCGGTCGCGAACACCTTGATGCCGGCCATGTGTGCGATGATCATGGTCGTTGTGACGGTCGTTGCGCCGTCTGCGCCGCGTGCGACGATCGCTGCCAGGTCGCGGCGCGAAACCTTCGCGACCTTGCGGCCGGATTTGCCCAGATACTCGATCTCTTCGGGGGACAGGCCTGCCTTGAGTCTGCCGCCGATGATCGCGATCGTTGCAGGAACCGCGCCGTTTTCGCGTATCGTTTTCTCAACGAGCATAGCTGTTTCCACGTTTTTGGGATAAGGCATGCCGTGGGAAATAATCGTGCTCTCAAGTGCTACGACGGGCTTGCCGTCTGCCAGTGCCTGCTGAACTTCGGGTGAGATGTCAAGATATTTATTCATAGCTAAACTCCTTCTTTTTCATTTCTGAAAAGTGTATTATACACTCGATATCCCATCCTGTCAAGTCTTTTTAGTGGCGAATTTTTAGAGGCGCATTGGGGCAACTACGGATACGGTTATTGCTGTGTCCCGGTTCGGGACAATGGTGGAAACCGTAGTTGCCTCGCGTAACACAATTGCACTGCAGTGTTTTGCAGCGCACTTATGTAGCGCGAAACGTCACGGTTTCCTACGCAGTTCCGAACCGGGCTACCAGAGATATACGTATCCGTGACTGCGTCAATGCGCCTCTAAAAAAGTACGGTGATGACGGTGCCTTTGCCGGGGGCGGAGGCGACGCTTATTTTCGCGTTGTGCAGCGCGGCGGCGTGCTTTACGATCGAAAGTCCGAGGCCGGTGCCGCCGACCTCCTTGGAGTGGCTCTTGTCAACGCGGTAGAAGCGCTCGAAAATGCGCTCCTGCTGCTCGGGCGGAATGCCGATGCCGTTATCCTCGACCGTCAGCAGCGCCGAGCCGCCCTCGCGCCGGACGTTGACTTTGACAAAGCCGCCGGGGCGGTTATATTTGATGGCGTTTTCGCAGAGGTTGTGAACTATCGCGTCGAGAAGCTGCGGAATGCCGTTTACGACGGCGCTCTCGCCGCTGACAGAAAGCGAGACCTCCGCACTTTCGGCCGCCTGCGAGAGGTTATCGGCCTGGCGGCGCGCGACGGCGAGCAGATCGACGTCCTCACGCTGCATATCCTCCGCGCCCTCGTCGAGGTGCGAGAGCTTGATGATGTCCTCGATGAGCGCGATCATGCGCTTTGCCTCGGACTGGATCTGGCTGAGAAAATGCGGAACGTCCTCGGGCTTGACGATGCCGTTTGCCAGAAGCTCCGCGCAGCCGGAGATGGTGTGCAGCGGCGACTTCAGCTCGTGCGAGACGTTGGCGGAAAACTCGCGGCGCAGCTGCTCGGCCTGCTCCTTCTCGGTGGTATCGAGCATCAGGAGCACGGCGCCGGAGACCTTATCGCCGGAGGTGACGGGGCTTGCGTAGAGCCTGTAGCTCACGCCGCCGAGGCACGCGTGTGCCTCGCAGTGCTCGCCGCCGAGCGCCTTTTCGGCAAGCTCGCGCAGCTGCGGCACGGCGCTGACGGCGCGGATATCCTTGCCGATGCAGTAGCGGCTTATGTCGAGGATGTGCGTTGCCGAGCGATTGATGCTCAGCACGCTGCCCTGCTCGTTTAGCAGGACCAGGCCCTCGGTCATGTTGCCGGTCGCGGCCTCGAACTCGTCGCGGCGGCGGCGCAGCTCGGTCTCCTGCTCGCGCAGCTGATTTTGCTGGCTTCTGAGCTTATCGGTCAGCGGCTCAAGCTCGGGGTAGGTCTCGATCCTGTCGGCATTGTCAAGGCTCAGCTCGTTGAGGGGCCTTACGATGCGCTTTGACATGCGCGAGGCCAAAAGCAGCGACAGCAGCAGCGCAAGCAGCGCAATGATGATGACCGGCCGGAGCATGCCGAGGATCAGCGTCAGCGGCGTGTACTGCATGTCCGAAATGCGCACGACCGAGCCGTCGGGCAGCAGATCGGCGGAATATAGCTGGCGCTCCATGAGCGTCGTGGAGTAGCGCATGCTCTCGCCGTGGCCGGTTTTCAGCGCCTGCTGCACCTCTTCGCGGTCGGCGTGGTTTTCCATGCCCGACTGCTGCGCCTGGCTGTCGTATAATACCGTACCGTCGGCGGCGATCCAGGTTATGCGGCAGCCGTCGATGTCCATATCATTGAAATAATCCGCGCCGGCGGACTCGACGCCCTGCGCGGCAAGGTGGGTCTGCATGTTCAGCTGATCCATCTGCTTGTTTGAAAAATACTCGTAAAGCACGCCCGTGATGAGCACGAACGACGCCAGCAGCACCACGGCCGCAACGGCGAAGGTCGAACGAAAAATACGTTTCGTCATATGCTACACCTCCAGCTTATAGCCCACGCCGCGAACGGTGCGGATATACTTGCCGCAGGAGCCGAGCTTCTGGCGCAGCGTGCCGACGTGGACGTCAACCGTGCGCGTTTCGCCCAGGAAATCCTCGCTCCAGACCGAGGACAGCAGCTGCTCGCGCGTGAACGCCCGGCCGGGGTTTGTCATGAACGTGTGCAGCAGCTCGAACTCCTTGAGCGTGAGCTGGACACGGATGCCGTCGGCTGTTACGCTGTGCTCACCGAGGTTCATCTCAAGGCCGCCGACGCGGATCAGCTGCTGCTTTTCCGCCGCGCGGCCGCTGCGGCGCAGCACCGCGCGAACCCGCGAGGCCATCTCCATCATGCCGAACGGCTTTGCAAGATAGTCGTCCGCGCCGAGGTCAAGGCCGATGACCTTATCGTACTCGTTGCCCTTGGCCGTCGCCATGATCACCGGGATGTCCGCCGTGCGCGCGTCGGCTTTCAGGCGCTTGAGGATGGATATGCCGTCCTCGCCCGGCAGCATGATGTCGAGCATTATCAGCTCAGGCACAGTGTCGGCCAGAGCGGCATAGAACTCCCTTGCATTTTCAAAGCCCACTGCCCGGAATCCCGAGGCGTTGAGCGTATATATCATCAGATCGCGGATGCCTGCATCGTCTTCAACACAAAATATCATTGTCATTACCTCGCTTTGCCTTAATTTTAATTGTAAAGCGTAATGTAAAATACCATCCAAATGTAAAATCCCCGTAAATTCTTTTTAGTGGCGCATTTTTAGAGGCGATTTGGCGCAGCTACGGATACATTTATTGCGGTTGCCCGGTTCGGAACAATGGAAAAAACCGTGACGTTTCGCGTGACTCAAGTGCACTGCAGTGTTTCGCACCGCACCCTTGTAGGGAACGGGCTTGCCCGTTCCGCATGTTGCGGCTTAATCGGCACTGAAACAGAACTGTAGGGAACGGATTTATCCGTTCCGCATGTCGCATCTACCTGCGCAGTTAATACAACGGTACGCAGCAGAGGCTTTGCCCTTTGCCTTCCCCTTGCGGAGCTTGAGGGGAAGGTGTCACCTTGGTGACGGATGAGGTGTTATTAAATCTGCGGTGCTAACCGCCACATTTTTTAGAGGCGCATTAAAATTTTACGGATACCTTTTTTGCGGCATCCCGACCGGAAACCGCTGACTAAACCATCACAGCGGAACGGATAAATCCGTTCCCTACAGCTATAGATTTGAGTTCCGGCAAAACCGATACATATTGAAACAAAGTGGCGCCTACGGCGCGGATATAATAACACCTCATCTGCCGCAAGCGGCATCTTCCCCTCAAGCTCCGCAAGGGGAAGACAATGGGGTGTGCTGCAAAATTTAGCAGCGCACTTATGTAGCGCGAGAGTTTTACTGTTTCGTCGGTAACTTCGACACCGGGCAACCGCAATAAATGTATCGGTAGCTGCGTCAATTCGATTCGAAAAAGCGGACGAATTGGGAGATGTGGTAGCCGTCGATGAAGCGGTGGTTGACCTCAAGCGACATGCCAAGCACCTTGCGGCCGCTGCCGTCATCAACAAACCTGCCCCATGCAACGCGCGGAATCGCATCGTCGGGGTCGAACGCGCGCTCATGCGAGAGCGAGGTAATGTCGAGCCAGGGCAGGCTCGTGATGAAAATGAGGTTTTTCCCCTCCATGCTCATGTCGATAAAGCAGTCCTGCTCCAGGCTGCGGCGCTTCGCCTCGCGGCAGAACTCGGCAATGTCGCCCTCGCAGGGCATAGTGACTATGTGAAACTGCTCCGCGCCGGGCTTGAGATCGGTGAAGCTCGGCATCAGCGAGTCGAAAAGCACGATCTCACCGTCGAGTTTAGCATACCTGAACGCCTCAACGGAGTTGATGGCCTTAGTTACGAGGTAGGTCATCACCATGTAAAACGACAGCGAATGCTCCTTTGCAAAATTATACGCGCGCGTCACGTCAAGGCGGAACGCGACATTGTAAAACGGCTGATCGGCAGCGGAGAAAAACTCATACATCTCTCTGCGCGGCCAGCTTGCGTAATCGATCACTTTGTAATCCATGGCTACCTCCGTTCATCAAGGCCGGAAAGCAAAATTTGTCTCAATATACCTAAACATTTTATCTCAGCACCACATTGCCTGTCAACGCCGCATCAAAGGCATCACAGTAATTTTCGGCCTGTATGCGGAAAAGCAAATATATGCAAAAAGACCGCTACCTTCGTAGCGGTCTTTTGTGTTGGCATTGACCTATCTTCCCGGTCCGTCTCCAGACAAGTATTGTCGGCACTGGTGAGCTTAACTTCCGTGTTCGGAATGGGAACGGGTGGACCCTCACCGTTAAAAACACCAACTGCATTTGAGGCATTACACCCTCAAAACTGAACAGAAAAGGAAGGTTGAAACAAGGCTGCCTGCATAACTGTAGGTCAAGCCCTCGGGCTATTAGTACCGGT
>ENA-UOJC01000431-UOJC01000431.1-human-gut-metagenome-genome-assembly--contig:-C104-NODE-431-length-73710-cov-14.885249_pt1 | contig 73710 bp, 65 predicted proteins | sample MGYA00242339_ERZ723886 | MGnify/ENA metagenome assembly ERZ723886 | reverse complement strand
GTCAAACTTAAGCCCCTTAAGAACCTTCGGCCCGAAGGGCCGTCAACCCTCAAGCCTCATAGGGGCTTGTCCATAGAAAACCACCGCCCTCAAAGAGGACGGTGGTTTTCTATTGTAGAGGATGTTATATGGTATGGCCTGTTCTGCCCCAGACAGGCTATATTTTATTTTTCTGCAGCTGCAGGAACAGCGTCAGCGGGAGCTTTGCCGGAGGCCATGGCTTCGTTGTCGGCTTTGGCCTTTTTCAGGTCGAAGCGGTCGGATACGAAACCGTAGAGGGTCCAGCCGAATACGGTGACGATGGCGCCGTAGGTCATGGCTTCAAAGCCGGAGGCGTAGCATGCATAGAGGCTGTAGAGAGAAGCGATGAAAGCGATGAGTTTCGTGGTTTTTAGTTCGCTGCCCACATGGTCTACAGCTTTCATGATGACTACCACGGAAGCCATGCAGAGGAGGTAGGGCATGATGTTGGTAATGACTGCCAGGTTGACCAGAGTCTCAAACTGTTCGTTCAGGGAGGGGCTGATGGTCATGAGGGAGAAGAGGGACTGAATGATGGTGATGGCCACCATGCCGGCGATTGGAGCGCCGTGGGAAGTCACTTTCTTCAGGAAGGCCGGGAAGTATCCTTCATCGCTGCCTGCCTTGAATACGTTGGCAATGGTGAACTGCCAGCCCAGGAGGGAACCGAAGCAGGAGAGAACCATGAGGCCCATGATGATTTTGCCTACGGTGCCGCCAAACATCTGGGAGAATACGAGGCCGAAGGGAGCGGAGCTGGAGACGAGAACGTCAGCAGGAACGATACCGAAGATAATGTTGGTGGAAACGATGTAGCAGGCTGCTGCCAGCAGGGTGCCGCCCAAAACGGCTTTCGGCACGTTCTTTTCCGGATTATCCACGGCATCGGCATTGGCGCAGGCCGATTCCATACCCAGGAAAGCCCACAGGGTCATGGTGATGGCGTTAAGTGCTGCTTCACCGAAGCCCAGGTCATGGACATTCCAGTTAGCGGTGTACATGGAAGGGGAGAACCAGAACCAGCCTACGAAAGCAAGGCCGATACAGGGAATGATGACGCCCCATACGGTGATGGAGGAAACCTGGCCGGTGTACTTGGCGCCGCCGAAGTTAAGAACCGTAGCCAGCCAGAGGGTGAAGATAGTGGCAGCGCAGGTCATGACCGGGTCCAGGGTGGTATCCAGGAAACCCAGGGCATAGCCTACGGCGGAAATGGCAATGGCGGTGTTTGCAAAAATCAGGGACACCCCATAGGTGTAGTTGGCAAGAAAATTGCCGGCCTTGCCGAAGGAATATTCAGCATAGCCGCCCATGCCGCCGCCTTTTTTGCTGTACATGCCGCACTTGGCAAATACATAGGCCAGGGCCATGGAACCTACGGCAGTAACCAGCCAGGAAACGATGGACAGGGCACCCACCTGAGCCAGTTTGGACGGCAGCATGATAATGCCGGAACCCATCATATTGACGGCTGTCAGGATGGTGAGCTGGAAAACGCTCATTTTGTTTGCTTTACTCATGTTTGTCTCCTTTGATAAGGAAGGATGGGCAAACCCTGTTTCCCCGCTTCCCTATGAGTTTATTTCTTTTCAAATTCCTTTTTCAGCACATAGCCGTAGGCATGTTTCTTTCCATCCGCGCCGGGCTGTACATAAACGCCCTGGATTTCAGGAGCAAAGCCGGGCAGCTGGTTGATGCCTTCCACCAGGTCCAGGAAATAGGTGACAGCGGTTTTGGACCACTTTTCACCGGGATGTACGCAGAGTACTCCTGGCGGATAGGGGAGAGCGCCTTCCAGGGCGGTGCGGCCTTCTGCGTCAGCCAGGTCTACCAGTTCACCATGGGCCCTCATGAATTCATACTGCGCTTCCTGCGGATTCATCACGTATTCCGGGAAATAGTCCTTCAGGAAGAGTTCCTTCTGCAAAGTGGAAACCTTGCGGTCCTTGTAGAAATCATGCATTTCCTGGCAGAGGCGGCGGATGGTGTAGCCTCTGTATTTTTCTTCGTAAGCGTTATAAATGGAGGGGAGCACTTCAGACATGGGCGCATCCTGGTCGATGAGCTGTTCGAAACGGATGAGCTTTGCTACCAGGTCGTTCATCTTTGTTTCGCTTTCCGCAGGGGTCATAAGGAAGAGGATGTCGTTGAGATCGCATTTTTCCGGAATAATGCCATTTTCACGGAGATAGTTGGCCAGAATGTTTCCTGGAATGCCGAAATCTTCATAGCCTCCGTTTTCTACATCAATGCCGGCAGTGACGAACTGCAGCTTCATGGGATCGATGAAGTACTGGCCCTTGCCGTAGCCGTCGAAGCCATGCCATTTGGCGCCGGGTTCGAAAGCCCAGTAGTTGATGTCGTTTGCCATCTTTTCAGTATCTCCATCTTCCCATTTCTTTCCATACACTGTGGGCGGAATGAGGGGACGGATGTAGTGGCAGTTGCGGAGCACCTGTTTTCTTGTTTCAATCACAAGCTTCACAGCGTCCATCCAGAGCTTTCTGCCTGCTTCGCCTTCATGCATTTTGGCATTTACGTCCAGAGCAGCGAAGAGCTGGTACAGCGGGGAAGTGGAAGCGTGCATCATGAATGCATTGTTCACTCTCTTATGAGGTACATAGCGGTCCTGGCCTTTAATGTGAGAGTCTTTCTTGTGAATCTGGGAGGTCATGGAGAAGCCGGCCTGCTGTTTGTGGACAGACTGGGTGACGAAGATGCCGGGATCTTCCGGTCCCAGGTCCAGAAGCAGAGGAGAGCAGTCCTTCATCATGGGGATGAACTGTTCATAGCCTACCCATGCGGAGTCGAAGAAAATGTAGTCGCAGAGGTGGCCGATCTTATCCACTACCTGGCGGGCATTGTAGATGCAGCCGTCGTAGGTGCCCAGCTGGATGACGGCCAGGCGAATCGGTCTTTTGGCCTTGGCTTTTACCGGATCCTTTTCAGCCACCAGTTTCCGGATGTAATCTTCATTGAAGCAGTGTTCCGGAATGCCGCCGATGGAGCCGAAGGCATTTCTTTCTGTTTCCAGATATACCGGGGTTGCGCCGGCCAGTACCAGAGCGCCGTGGTCAATGGACTTATGGTTGTTTCTGTCGTAGAGGACGATATCGCCGGGGGTGAGGACTGCGTTCAGCACCACCTTGTTGGATGTGGAAGTGCCGTTCAGTACGAAGTAGGTCTTGTCAGCGTTGTATACCCGGGCTGCATGCTTCTGGGCTGCCAGAGCCGGGCCTTCATGAATGAGGAGGTCCCCCATGGCCACATCGGCGTTGCACAGATCGGCGCGGAAGGTATTTTCGCCGAAGAAATCATAGAATGCACGGCCTGCCGGGTGCTTACGGAAGAAGGCGCCGCCCTGATGGCCTGGGCAGTCAAACTGGGAGTATCCGTTTTCCACATATTTTTCCAGATCCTTGAAGAATGGGGGCAGTACTTTTTCTTCATAATGGGAAGCAGCGCTTTCAATCTGGCGGCTGTAGAAATTGTGGTCCGTGTCATTCAGGTCGATGACCCGGTATATCCGGCTGATTACATCATCAGCCACTGGGCCTTCCTTGGTGCGGATGAGAAGGACTGGAATTGTAAAGGCAAAAATCATTTCCTTCTTGAGCACATCGGTATCGGTGTCTGTAATGACTACGGCACCTACATCGGTGAAGTCGGTATCATTGACGTTCACCGTTTCGCGGGATGGAATGGCTCCGAAAATTTCGAGTGCTTTGTCAGAGTAAGCAATTTTTAAACGTTTCACGATTGAAACCTCCTGTACTGAACATTTTGTTATGAATGGGAAGCGGAAGGTGTGTGCACATCACCGAAGCCGCTTTCCCGGCAGGGGACGTATGTCCTTTACTGAGCTTATTGTATAGAAAATGGAGAAAATACTCCAATACCGATTCCATGCAAAAAATAAAAATTCCCGAAATGATTACAAATTGCATGGATAAAATGAAATATGAGGCTATTTATAACAATATTGCTATAAATAACCTCGATGAATGGCGCCCATGCAGAACAAATACATGTCTATATTATGTAAATAGTTTGTAAAATCATGGATTCTATGAGAAGCAAAGAGAATGCCGGAAAGAAGAAGGCGGAAAAATCTGTATTTCCTGAAAGAAAGCATGGCTGGCAGAAAAAACTCCGAATAATAATAACAAAATAGTTATTATTATTCGGAGTCATTACCTTCCGTGGACCCATTTCCAATAGGACAAAAGGCAGAGGGCGTAGCCGCCAGTCATGAGGAGCCCCAGGGGGAGAGCCGTATCTTCCCCGGCAATACCGGTGAGAGGCATGGTCAAACTGCCCGGAGCTACCGTAAAGAATCCCAGCAGCGCAGAAGCGGCGCCGGCATTCTTCCCCTGCCTTGAAAGGGCCATGGACATACTCACCGTTTCTGTAATGGATAAAGGAATGACCGTGATAATAAGGATGGGAATGAGCAGGTGAAGGGGCCAGAGGAAATAAAAACCGGCCAGCAGGAAAAGACTGGCTATAAAGGAAAGAATAATAGAATGGCGCAGCATGGCATCATCCAGCACCTTCTTCGCCAGGGCTGCCGGAAGAAGGCCTGTAAGCAGAAGCCCCACGCCTACCACGCCCAGAATCAAACTGTAAGTCTGGGCACTGAGACCGTAAATATGCTGGAACAGGAAAGAAGAACCGGCCAGATAGCCGAAGAAAGAAATGAAAAGGAACCCTTCCAGAAGACAATGACCCATAAAGTAAGAATCATGGAAAAGATGGGGATAGGAGCGGAAAGCGGCAGTGAGCCGGGGAAGACGATGGCTTTTGGGAAGAGTTTCCCGACAGGGAATACAGGACAGGGCCAGCAGGAGACCGATACCAGTCAGCACATAAAAAACGCCTCTCCAGTCAGTCCAGCGGAGAATCTGTCCTCCTGCCACAGGAGCCAGCACCGGCGCCAGACCGTTAATCATCATGAGGGCGGAATACAGAGTCAGAAGCTCAGTGCCTGTTTTTATATCCCGGGCAATGGCTCTGGCAATGACCAGCCCGAAAGAGCCGAAAAAGCCCTGTACGAAACGGAAGAAAAGGAGCACCGAAGGCGTAGAAGCCTCACTGGCACCGTAGGAAGTCAGAGTAAAAACAGTCATGCCCACAAGAATGGGAATCTTTCGTCCGAAACGGTCGGAAAGAGGGCCGCCAAAGAGCTGCCCCAGCGCCATGCCCGCCATGGTCATGGTGAGAGTCAGCTGGGCCAGGGATGGAGAAATACCAAAGAATTCCGCCAGCTCGGGAAGAGCCGGAAGATACATGTCCGTAGCCAGCGGCGCCACCGCCGTCATGAGACCCAGAAAGATAAAAAGGCCGATTTCAGATACTTTCATACAAACCTCCAGAAAATTCAAAGAAGCAGGCTGCCCTGAAAAAAAGCCGCCCAACGCTAAACAGCGCTGAACGGCTTATATTGCGGATGCTCAGAAAACGCAGCTCTACTGTGTGGAGTCCAAGACTCCTTATCATGAGTAAATGATAACAAGAGGGCTGGAAATTGTCAAGCGCAGGCGGTGAAGGCTCCTCTGTCACTTGCTTTCCCCTGAATGAGGGCGGGCAAGTAAAATAGTGGAGAGGATCGCACGCTTTAAAACTTGCGGCGTCAGCAGCCACCACCACCCTCTGAACCTTTTGAACCCTCTGAACCCTCACACCGAAGGTATGCTCAAGGGCGAAGCCGCCACCACAACCTCTGAACTATCGGAACCCGGGCCGCAGAGCGCCCATACAGCCGCCCCCTTCCGACTCGCTGCGCTCGCCACCCACCCCCGGAAAGGGGGTGGGCAGGTAAAAAGGAGGAGAGGGACGTACTCTTTAAAATTTGCGGCGTCAGCAGCCACCACCACCCTCGGCCTGAAAGGCCGTCAAACCTAAGAACCCTCGGGCCCGAAAGGGCCAGTCAATCTTAAGAACCTTTTTCCATAACCCTTCTACACAACCTGCCGCGTCAGCGGCGCCCCTTCGGCCCGGAGGGCCGTCAACCTTTTCTCTGTGAACCCTCCGGCCGTCAGGCCGGTCAATCCTAAGAACCTTTTCCATCCCCGTTGACACTATCCTGCGGGGGTGATATACTCTTGACATATACAAAGCCATAGAACAGGAAGAGTAGTCCTGATGGAAGCCATCCAAGGGAGCCGGCGCAAGTGGAAGTCCGGTATGGCAGTCTGGATGAATGGGCCTGGGAGGCGCTGTTTCGAACCATAGGTGTAGAGACAGACGGATTTCACCGTTACAGGAAACTGAGTTGGGCATTTGCCAAGTTGGGTGGTACCGCGGAAATAGATCCTTTCGTCCCTTTGCTTTTCAGCAGAGGAACGAAAGGATTTTTTGTTATATTGATTAAGGAGGAATGTCATGATGGAACAGGTTATGGATGTATCAAAACTTGTCTTTACCAAGGCGAGGGGAGGTCGGTTCCGCTGGCTTACCATTTCCACCCTCATGCTGGCTATCGGCATGCTGCTCCATCTGGTCTCTCCGTCGGTGGCAGGTTTTACGCCGAACTGGATGATCGCCTGCTATGTGGTGGCTATTCTTCTGACGAAACCGAGCTACAAGCAGTGCCTGGGCATCTGCATGGTGGCGGCGCTGATGGAAGTCTTTACCAGTAAGTCCGCTTTCCCTTACGGCGACTTTGCCTCTGAATTCTTCGGGGCCTATGTGGCAGGCTTCTTTGCCCATTCCGTGCCGCCCATTAAAATCGGGAAATTTTCTCTCCGTCCTGCCATTGCAGGATTCATTACCACCTGCGTGTCCGGTTTCACTTTTGTTTCTATTCTGACTTTGGTCATGGGGATTCCTATGAAGGTATACCTCTATGGTATGCTTCCGGCAGTAGCCATGGTGGGTATCGGAAACGGCATTATCACACCGTTCCTTTATTTCCCGGCACTTCGCCTTTTCAAGTCCATGCATTACATGGCAGAGTCTGACGTAGAGGACAGCGACCACAGCGGTCTGGTGCTGAAGCAGCAGCAGGAAGGGGTCATCAGCGTAGAGCACCTGACCTATACCTATCCCTTCTCTAAGAAGAAAGCATTGGATGATGTGTCCATGGCCGTATCCAAAGGAGATTTCGTGGTCGTTACCGGCCCCAACGGCGCAGGCAAAACCACTCTTCTCATGTCCATGGCCGGCGCCATTCCTCATTACTACGGCGGCACTATGGAAGGCATGGTCTTTACTGGCGGCAAGGCGGTGACCCAGCACACCATTGCGGATCTGGCTTCTTCCATCGGCGTCATCCTTTCAGACTACAAGGCCCAGATCGTCACCCTCACTGTGGGGGAGGAAATGGCATTCACTCTGGAAAACCACGGATTCCCGCCGGATGAAATCCGCCGCCGCTCAAAAGAAGCTCTGGCCAAGGTTCACCTGGACGGACTGGAGGAACGGAAGGTTTCCACCCTTTCCGGCGGCCAGTGCCAGCGTCTGGTGGTGGCTGCGGTGCTGGCGGAAGAACCGGAAGTACTGGTATTTGATGAACCTACCTCTGCGCTGGATCCGGAAGGTATCCGTGAATTTTATGAAATGGTTGGCGAACTGAACCGGAAGGAAGGACTGACGGTCATCGTGGCGGAACACCATCTGGAAGCCACACTGCCTTATGCGAAGAAATTTATCCTCATGAATCAGGGAAAGATTATCAGCCAGGGCACGCCGGAAGAAGTGATGCGGGCCATGAAACAGAACCACATTTACGAAGAAGCCATTCCGGATATGTACCGTGCCCAGCTGACTCTGGAAGACCAGGGGATTTCCTTTGAAAAACCATTCCTTAATATAAAGGATGCACAGCAGTCTGTGATGGATTCTTTCGAGAAAGGAGAGGGGAAACATGCTTGAACTGAAAAATGTGTCCTTCCGTTACGCCAAAAACCTGCCTCTGGTGCTTGATGGGGTGTCTCTCTCCTTTGACAAGGGAGAATTCGTAGCCATCACCGGACGCAACGGCAGCGGTAAAACCACCATTACCCGTCTTCTTACGGGACTGGAAAAACCGGCTTCCGGAGATATTGTCTACAATGGCACCTCTGTGACAAAAGAAGATGCTTCGAAGAGAAGCCGCTTTATCGGCTATGTGTTCCAGCAGCCGGACCGGCAGATGTTCATGCCCACGGTGCGCGAGGAAATCGCCTTCGGCCCCTTCCATCAGGGAAAACGAGGGCAGGAACTGGAAGATGCCATCGACCGCGCCATGGCGGATACCGATACGGAAAGTTTATCGGCGGAATACCCGAGAACCCTTTCCCGGGGCGACCAGCAGCGGGTGGCCATTGCCTCCGCCCTGGCCATGGATACGGAATACCTGGTGCTCGATGAACCTACCAGCGGACAGGACGGCAGAGAAAAGAAAAGACTCATGGCCCTCATGGAAAGACTGCAACAGAAAGGCATTACCATTATCCTGGTTACCCACGACATGGACATTGTAGCCAGAGACTGCACCAGGGTGGTGGTCATTGCAGGCCACAAAGTGGTCTTTGATGACAAGCCGGAAATCCTGTTTTCCGAAGCCAACCGCCCCGAAGACTGGGGCCTGGCCTATCCGCCGGCAGTTCTTCTGGGCCGGCGCCTCCCCGGCGCTCCCTACTGCCGGGACATGGACAGCTTCTGCAAAGAATTTATGAAACGGAAAGGAGGAGCTTCCTTATGAGAAATCTGGTACCCCTGACAAAAATCCTTTTAACCCTGGGCACTGCCGTATGGGCCATTGTGCTTCACCGGCCGGAAAGCCTCCTTTACCTCTGTGTTCTGGAACTTCTTATCCTCCTCATATCCGGCGAACTTTTCAAAAATATCAAAGCCCTCATTATGCTCATCATCTTTGCTGCCCTTCTGGGAGTCATTGAAAAAGTGGGCGGCGGCTCCACAGAAGAATCGGTAGTGGCGGCCCTCCGCATGCTGGGCATGACCATCATCTTCATCTACCTTCTGGGCACCGTGAAACTGCAGGATCTCACCGCCTCCATGGTGCGCCAGCTGAAGGTACCCTATGAATATGCCTTCATGTTTACCGCAGGACTTCGCTTCATCCCCGATTTCATTGAAGAAAACAGAGCCGTCTCCGAAGCCCAGGCCTGCCGCGGCCTGGCTGTCAAAGGCAACTTCTTCAAACAGGTCAAGCGCTACATGTCCATCGTTCGTCCGCTGATGCTCCGCTCCTTGGGAAGAAGCGAAACCATGGCCCTCTCTTTGGAACTCCGCGGATTCGGCGGATCCCGGAGAACCTTCATGGAAAGCGTGGCGCCCAAGGGGAAAGACTACTTCTTCATGGTCCTCATCCTCCTCGTCACCGCTGCCGTCATCTACGGCCGGGTGAAACTGGGGATGTGAAACAGGTATAAAAAAAGCACCCTGCCAAAGGGTGCTTTTTTAGTGGATTCGTAGGTCGGTAAAGACCGCTGCCGGCTATCCGCTGACAGCTGTCTGCTGTCTGCTGACTGCTATCTGCTTTCCGCCGACCGCTGGCTATATTCCCAAAAGGAGGGCGCATCAAACACCATTACATATATAATAATATTTATATTGCGCCCGCAGGGCGCCACCAACACCCTTTGAACCTTGTGAACCCTCACACCGAAGGCGTGTCCAATGCCGCCACTTTTTAAACGAAATGAACTTACCGATTATCCACTTTTTCCGGATTCATATCGTGATGGAGCAGACGGAAACGGGCGAAATCCTTCCATTCTGTACCGGGAATGCCGTAATTGCAGTAGGGGTCGATGGAAAGGCCGCCCCGGGGGAGGAATTTTCCCCATACTTCAATGTACCGCGGCCGCAGCAGACGGATGAGGTCGGTCATAATCATATTCACGCAGTCCTCATGAAAATCGCCGTGATTCCGGTAGCTGAAAAGATAGAGCTTTAAAGACTTGCTTTCTACCATGTACTTGTCAGGAATGTAGGAAATATAAATGGTGGCAAAATCAGGCTGTCCCGTCTTCGGGCACAGGCTCGTAAACTCTGGGCAGTTGAACTTGACAAAGAAATCCCGGTCACTGTGCTTGTTGAGAATCCTCTCCAAAAGGCCCGGGTCATAATCATAGGTATATTTCGTGTTCCGGCTGCCCAGCTGTTTCAGCTCATCCAGCCCTTCTCTCTTTTCTGTCATAACGTACCTCACATTCATATAATTCAATGTAACTGCTACAAGGATATCATAGAGAAAGGGAGATGTAAATAGGGGGGACGCCTTGGGGCGAGGTCGGGATCGGGATTGGGATCGGGATCGAGGTCGGGATCGGGATTGGGATCGGGAACGAGGTCGGGACCGGGATCGGGATTGAGGTCGGGATCGGGATTGGGATCGAGGAGAGAAACGTACTCTCTTTAAATTTTGCGGCGAAGCCGCTACCACAACCCTCGGCCTGAAAGGCCGTCAAACTTAAGAACCCTCCGGCCGCAGGCCGGTCCATCTTAAGAACCTTTCTCCCTGCCCCCTGAGCGAAGCGAACATAACCCGCCGACGGCAGGCGGCCATAACCCCCGGGGCGCAGTCCCGTCAACCCTCACACCGAAGGCTCGTCCAATCACATGGGAAATTCGCTGTTTGCCTTTTCTCTCACGTATTCCCAGAAATGGTCGATAATGTATTCCCTGAGGAGCACGGCGGAGAGGGACAGCTTTCCTTCTGTTTTCCAGGAAAGATTCAGGTAGCGGTGGCAGTCCATGTCTCCTACGGGGAGCGAGGCCAGGCCGCTGTAGGCGTTGTACCAGGTCATCTGGGGGACCAGGGCGATGCCAAGGCCGGCATTGACGAATTCATGGATGGTGTCGGGGTTGTCGCTTTCCATGACGATTTTGGGTGAAAATCCAGCTTTTCCGCAGTAGGTTTCAAGGATGTCCCGGAGCACGAATCCCTTGGGCGGGGCGATGTAGTTTCTGTCTGCGAAATCAGCCAGATTGATGTAGGGCAGCCGGGCATGGCGGTCGGAAAGGGGAAGCACCATGACCAGGTTTTCCCGGAAAAGGGTGACGGTATGTTCATTCTCCACATGATGAATGCTGGAATAGAGGGTGAGATCCGTATGTTTCGGAGCGGCTTCTATCTTGGGGCTGATGATTTCCAGCATGGCTTCGGGATGGTCTTTCCGGAATTCTGCCAGAAATGAAGGAATGAGCTTGGTGGCGGAATGGATGGCAAGGTTCACCGTCATCTGCTGGAGATTTTTAGAATCGGCGAATTCCTTCTGCATTTCATCATATTCCTGCAGGAAATTTTCCGCATGCTTCAGAAGGATGTGACCGTCTCTGGTGAGATGGATATTTCTTCCTTCCCGTTCAAAGAGGGTGACACCCAGCTCTTCTTCCAGCCCCCTGATGGTTCGGGAAAGGGCAGGCTGGGCGATATGGAGGGCCTCCGCTGCTTTGGTGAGATGCTCCATTTTCGCCGCTTTCCGGAAATATTCCAGGGAAGTGAAATTTAATTTCATGGCTGCCTCCTGACTTCAAACTGTCTGCAGGAAAGAGAAAGGCTTTCTGAAGGATATCGAAAGATTTGCCTTTTTCTTGTTATAGTAGTATACTATAAGTGGGTATTAAAAATACCAATAAAACATTTCGGAAATTTAACCGCCGGTACTTGACCTTTTTATAAAAATAAAGGCCGGCTGTATGCAATCATTATATCATAGACCCTTTGGGTTCATGTCAGATTGTGACATTTTTTACCAAAGAAAGGAGGACAATATGGAAATCGGTGAACTGATGGACCTGGAAATGTACGGCAGCATGTACCTGCTCTTTGCCATGGCTTTCTTCTATGTAGAAGGAGCCAATCTTCTGGTGCCGTCCCGGGTGAATTTCAATTTCAAACGTATCCTTTCTCCATTTGCCTCCTTCTTCAAAGGTTTCATCGGTGCAGGAGGATGGAATCATTACGCCTCTGTGATTTTTGGGCGCAAGGATTTTGTACAACTGAATGACGGGGCATCTGTTTTAGGATGTCCGGTTTCCGCCGCTGTCTGACACGCGGGGGAAATCCTGCGCGGCGGCACAGCCATGAAACTTTCAAATGAAAGGCTTTTTCAGTGTTCTCAGAAAAAGCCGACTTTGCAGAACTTTCAATGGAAGACGCCTCGCGGCGTCTTTTTTGATGAAATTTCTGGAGAGTGCATTTACATGTTATTCGTAAAAAAAGATATTAAGAAACTGCTGTCGGTGATGATACCGATACTGGTGGCCCAGGTATCTACGGCAGGAGTGACTTTCATTAATACCACCATGGCCGGTCATGCCGGCGCCGACGATCTGGCCGGCGTCTCTGTGGGAGCGGGACTCTTTTACCCACTCCTGGCTTCCATTATCGGTCTCCTCATGGCGGGAACGCCCCTCATGGCGCAGCTCATCGGACGGAAAGAAAGAGAAAGCCTTCCCTTCATAGTAAGAAGCGGCATGGTCATTGGCCTTTCGGTGTGGGCCCTTTTCACAGCAGCCTATTTCTTCTTCATTGATGACCTCCTGTCCTCCCTGGCTCTGGAAGCAGCGGTGGAACACATTGCCCGGTACTACCTGATGACCATGATTGGCGTGGTATTCTTCCTGGCCCTCATGATTCCGCTGCGCTGCCTTACCGACACCGCAGGCTCCACTTCCATTTCCATGAAACTTTTCCTCATGGCACCGGTGATTAATGGCATTTTCAACTATCTCTTCATCTACGGCCACGGCGGCATGCCTGCCCTGGGCGGTATCGGAGCCGGTCTTGCCACCATGATGACCTACGGCTTCCTCCTGGGACTCTTCCTTCTGGTAGTTATGAAATCGAAAGATCTGGGCGGAAGACAGATTTTCTCAAGCTTTGCCCTGCGTTCGAAAGACCTTCGGGAATACCTGGTCGTAGGCGTGCCCAGCGGCCTTTCCATCTTCATGGAAATGAGCCTTTTCAGTCTGATTATCGTATTCCTTTCCCGCTACGGCACCGACGCTCTGGCGGCCTACCAGATTGCCGACAACTTTGCCAGCCTGGTATACATGCTTCCAGTATCCTGTTCCATGGCCCTCACCATCCTCATTGCTACGGCAGTGGGAGCCGGTGATATGACCCTGGCACGGCGGTACAAAAAAGCAGGCTTTGTGGTGGCCATGGGAGGCGCCATGATGACCGCCTCCTTCACTGTCCTCTTTAGAAACTCCATCGGCTCCGTCTACACCGACGATGCCGCCGTAGCCCTCATTGCAGGACAGTTCCTCATCTACAGCGCCGGCTGGCAGCTCTTCGATGCCATTTCCACCCCCATCCAGGGCATCCTTCGGGGACTGAAGGACACAAGGATTTCCTTCATCCTCATGGTTCTGGCCTACTGGGGCGGCTGCTTCCCCATGAGCCTCTTCCTGGACAGTCACACCGCCCTGGGCGCCGACTCCTTCTGGCTGGGACTTGACTTCGGCGTAGGCTGCTCCGCCTTCCTCATGATACTCCGCCTTCTCTACGTAGAAAGAAAACTGGACGGCCGGCCGATGCCCTCCCTCAGATGGCTCCTTTCCCTTATCCCCGGCAGAAAAACAGCGCCTGCTGCTGTCTATGCCATTTCCCTCCAGAGAAATATAAAGAAAGCAGAAGAACTGCTGGACCTCTGGACCGCCATGGAAGAAAAACTGTCCATGCTTATGCAGGAAATCAAAGAATCGGAAGTGGATATCTACGAAGCCCTGGGAAGCATCCTCCCCATCCGCCTATCCCTTCTGTCCGACCTTCACCTGTCCATCATAGGCCACGCCTCCAGGGCCTATATCCCATAGGTACCTTAGATAAAAAAGCTCTCTGCTCTATAGCAGAGGGCTTTTTCAGTGGGGACGCGCCTTCGGCGCGAGGGTACAGAAGGTTCAGAGGGGAAGGTTGACGGCCCTTCGGTCCGAGGGTTGTGGCCGTCTGTCGGCGGCGGGTTGTGCATCGCTTCGCTCAGGGGGCGACAGCGGCTTTGCCGCTGAGGGTTGCGGATTGCCGCTCTGCGGTGCACAGCGAACACATTTTGAAGGAGCGCTAGCGACGCGCAAAATGTAGTGAGTCGTTTCCCCTTTAGGGGCAATGCTTATAAAATCAGCGTTACGGGATTGGCTTTCTTTGTCATATGCCTTGATAGGCAGTCTGCTGACTGGCTCACTGCGTTCGCCACCTCCTATCCCCCTATGCAGGGGGCAGAATAGGCTTCACTCTGCTTTCCTGTAGAGACATTGTCCCATTGCTAAAAATTCATAGTCCCACCACGGAGTGGTGGCAAGGGGACGCAAGAACGTTATGTGCTTTACTGTGAGGCCATTGAAGCAAGTGGCAGGTGGGGGATTTCTCGGCTTCGCTCGAAATGACGGAGGAGGGGAGGTCTCGGCGGTCCGTTATCGGCTGTCGGCTAACGGCTATCGGTTTTCTGCTTACGGCTGACTGAATGGAAGCTAAGGGCTGTCGGCTGCTTATGGCTGCTCTCTTCCGTCTTGCTGCGTTCGCCACATAGCCACATAACTACATAGCCTCGTTGTGGGTAGGTCAAATGGAGTGAGGACCCTTGCCCCAAAACGTGCATTCCCCTTTGAAGTGGCTAAGGGGCTGTCGCCCTTTGAGAGAAAACAGACACAATCTTCGCCGGCAGGCGGCTATGTCCCCTGCCCGCAAAAAAAAGACCGCCGCAGCGGTCTTTTTTCATATCAGCATTCCAGGTCCAGTTCCACTGGGCAGTGGTCGCTGCCCAGGATATCGGAGTGGATGGAGGCGCCTTTGATATGGTCTTTCCATACGCTGGAGACGAGGAAGTAGTCGATTCTCCATCCCACGTTTCTTTCTCTGGCTTTGGCAAAGTAGCTCCACCAGGAGTAGGCGTCTTTTTCGTCGGGGTGAAGGTGACGAAAGGAGTCGGTGAAGCCTGCGGCAAGGAGGTCTGTCATACGGCCTCTTTCTTCATCGGTGAAGCCGGCATTTTTATGGTTGGAGGCGGGGTTGGCGATATCGATGTCTTCGTGGGCCACGTTCAGGTCGCCGCAGAGGATCACCGGCTTTTCTTTTGCTAGTTTTGTCATGTATTCTTTCATGGCTTCTTCCCAGGTCATGCGGTAGGAAAGGCGCGCCAGTCCCCGCTGGCTGTTGGGGGTATAGCAGCAGAGAAGGTAGTGGCTTCCGAAGTCGGCAGTAATGAGCCGTCCTTCCTGGTCGTGTTCTTCTATGCCCAGGCCGTAGGTGACGGAGAGGGGCTCTTCTTTTGTGAAGATGGCGGTACCGCTGTAGCCTTTCTTTACGGCGCTGTTCCAGTACTGGTGATATCCCGGCAGGTCCAGCTCGATCTGGTGGGGCTGCAGTTTGGTTTCCTGCAGGCAGAAGCAGTCTGCATCCAGGGCATTGAAAGTGTCCATAAAGCCTTTTTTTATGCAGGCCCGAAGTCCGTTTACGTTCCAGGAAATATATTTCAATGTTTTCATGGGAGTCTCCTTATTTAAATAGTTAGATATACTGTATCTATTATACAGGGGAGAGGAGAATTTGAAAAGGTGGGAGTGGGGATTCGGGATTCGGGACTGGGGAATGGAGGCTGGGGAGTGGGGGATGGGGAGTCGGGAATGGGGAATGGGGACTCGGGAATCATGTATACAAAAAGGGCTGTGAAAAAATGGTCATCATTTTTTCACAGTCCTTTTTCACATACCCTATCAGTTGGTGAGGGATCTCATGGGGGCGGGAATCTTTCCGCCGCGGTTGATGAATTCGTCGGCCCGGAATTTGTTGATTTCCAGAATAGGGGCATAGCCCATGAGGCCGCCGAACTGAACCATGTCGCCCGGTTTCTTTCCCGGTACGGGGATAAGGCGGGTGGCAGTGGTTTTGTTATTGATCATGCCGATGGCTGCTTCGTCAGCCAGGATGGCAGAGATGGTGGAAGCCGGGGTGTCGCCGGGGATGGCAATCATGTCAAGGCCTACGGAGCAGACACAGGTCATGGCTTCCAGTTTTTCCAGGCAGAGGCTGCCTTTTTCTACGGCCTGAATCATACCCAGGTCTTCGCTTACCGGAATGAAGGCGCCGGAGAGGCCGCCTACGCTGGAGGAGGCCATGAGGCCGCCTTTTTTCACAGCATCATTCAGGAGGGCCAGGGCGGCTGTAGTTCCCGGGCCGCCGCAGCTTTCAAGGCCCATTTCTTCCAGCACCTGGGCCACGCTGTCGCCTACGGCGGAGGTGGGGGCCAGGGAAAGGTCGATAATGCCGAAGGGGGCATGGAGTCTTTCGGTGGCAGCTTCGGCTACCATCTGTCCCAGACGGGTAATCATGAAGGCGGTGTTCTTAATGGTGCGGGCCACCACGTTCAGGGGAGCGCCTTTCACGTCTTCCAGGGCTCTCTTTACCACGCCGGGGCCGGAAACGCCTACATGGATGGCGGTGTCCCCCTGGGTGACGCCATGGAAAGCACCGGCCATGAAGGGGTTATCTTCCACAGCGTTGCAGAATTCCACCAGCTTGGTGCAGCCATAGGCGTCCTGGTCTTTGGTGAGTTCTGCTGTTTCTTTCACCACTTCTCCCATGCGTTTGACTGCATCCATATTGATGCCGGATTTGGTGGAGCCTACGGCTACGGAGCTGCAGATACTCTTTGTGGAGGCCAGGGCTTCAGGAATGGAGTCAATGAGGATTTTATCGGCCGAAGACATGCCCCGGTCTACCAGGGCGGAGAAGCCGCCCAGAATGTCTACGCCTACTTCATCGGCTGCTTTCTGCAGGGTCTTTGCAATGGACACATAGCTTTTGGCCGGAATGCCGCCTGCAATGAGGGAAACAGGGGTAACGGAAATACGGCGGTTGATAATAGGGACGCCGTATTCTCTGGAAATATCATGGCTCACTTCCGTCAGATGTTCGGCTTTGGTGCAGATGGTGTCGTAAATCTTGCGATTCAGGGTCTTTTCATCATCGGAAACGCAGCCTAAAAGGGAAATGCCCATGGTAATGGTGCGCACGTCCAGTTTGTTCTGGTCAAACATGCGCTCAGTGGCCAGGATTTCTTCAATATCGAGCATGGCTCCCCCTTTCAGATACGGTGCATGGCATAGAAAATATCAGCCAGCTGGGCCCGTACATCTACGCCCAGTTCTTTTCCCAAGGCGCCCAGTTCATCCTGGACTTCCTTTAAGGAACCTTTGGCCTTTTCCATGTCGCAAATCAGGACCATATCAAAAATATCGCCAAGAATGGTTTGGGAAATGTCGAGAATATTAATATTTTCCTTTGCCAAAGCTGCCGCAACACCGGCAACAATGCCTACACGGTCAGCACCGATTACAGTGACTACGATTTTTTTCATACATCTGCTCCTTCCGTATTTCATTCCATACAAATCAGACGCTGCCGCCCATTTCCCTCAAAGTACCCTTCTCCACATTGACTTTTCACATTATAGCATATATGGGGAGGGGGTTGGGGAGTGGGGAGTGGAGACTGGGGACTGGAGACTGGGGACTGGGGAATGGGGGATCGGGATTGGGATCGGGATCGGGATCGGGATTGGGATCGGGATCGGGATCGGGATTGGGATCGGGGTCGGGGTCGGGATTGGGATTGGGATTGGGAGCGAGGTCGGGATTGGGAGCGGATAGCGGATAGCCGAGACTGGGGGCTGGGGACTGGGGAATCGGGAATGGGGATTGGGGAGTCGGGAATGGGGGCTGGAGACCGGAGACTGGGAGTCGGGAGCTGATAGTGGACAGCCGACAGCTGATAGCCGATAGCTGATAGCCGGGAGCCGTCAGCGGCTCTTTCTGCAGGGGGGCTGCTTCCTGACATATTTTTTATAAAGGAACACACAGATAATGACAGACAGGAAGGATCCTGCCGGTGCGGCCATGCCCATGGGGTAAAGGGTGGAAGGGAAGAGGAGGGCGGCGGCATAGGTGCCGGGGATGCGGACGGTGAAGATGGAAATCACATTGTGGATGAAGGAGAAGGCCGCTTTCCGGCAGGCTGCAAAATAACCGGAGAAGCAGAAGTGGATACCGGCAATGGCGCAGTCTACCACATAGGATTGGAAGTAGTCGTTCCCCATGGCAATGACGGCGGTCTCTCCCGGTACGAAGAGGGCCACGATTTCAGGAGCTTTGAAGTGGATGAGGAGGATGCAGAGAAGGCCGAAGGTGACACAGACGGTAATGCCATAGCGGAGGGCCTGTCTGCTCCTTTCTGTCAGACCGGCGCCCAGATTCTGGGCGGCCGTAGCCGATACAGTGGACATCATGGCAGAGGGTACCAGGAAGAGGAAGCTGATGATCTTTTCTACGATGCCAACAGCCGCTGCGGCTTCCACGCCGCGGCTGTTGGCGATGGCGGTGATAATAAGGAAGGATACCTGGATGAGGCCGTCCTGGCAGGAAATGGGAACGCCGATGGAAAGGATGCGGCGGGTCCATTTTTTTCCGGGAAGAAAGGAGCGGCGGTTCAGGGAAAGGGGTGCCAGCTTCCGATAGAGGTAGACGAAGGAAAGGACCACGCTCACCACTTCACTGGCAAAGGTGCCCCAGGCAGCGCCGGCGGCGCTCATGTGGAAGGAGCCGATGAGAAGGTAGTCCAGAAAGATATTGACTATGCCGGAAATGGCAATAAAGGTCATAGGGGCTTTTGTGTTTCCCATGCCCCTGAAAAAGCCGCTCACTGTGTTATACAGTACAATGAGGGGCACTCCGGCAAAGCAGATGGTCAGGTAGGCTCGGGTATCTTCCAGCGCTTCCGGCGGTGTCTGCAGCAGCTGTAGAATGAGGGGCATAGAGAGGAAGAGAAGTCCTGTGAATGCCAGGGAGAAGGGGATGAAAAGGGCGGCGGCGCTTCCCATGAGGCGGAAAGCTTCTTTTTCATCTTTCGCGCCCAGGGCCCGGGCGATGGAAACGGCGCTGCCGATGGTGAGGCCTGCAATCATGACGATGATCATGTGCATCACCTGGCTGCCGATGGATACGCCGGTAACGGGGGCGGCGCCATAGTACTGGCCGGTAATGAAAAGATCCGCCATGCCGTAGAAGGTCTGGAGGAAGCAGGCTGCCAGATAGGGAATGGCAAAGCGCATCATTTTGGGAAAAAGAGGTCCCCGGGTCAGATCATTTTGAAGTATCATAGTGGTTTCCTTATAAAAAAAGACAGAATATTCTTATTTCAAAAGAATATCATGTCTTTTTCAGAAAGTAAAAAGAAGAAAAATCGTCGATTCAGCACTTTTTTTCATGGAAATAGGAAATGAAGCGGCGAAGGGAAGGGGATACGTGGGATGGATTGTATACCAGACAGGTCCATTCTTCAAAGCAGGGAGGCAGGGGGAGGGCGCAGAGATTTTCACTCTGGCCCGGCGGGAGGGGAAGAATGGAAAAGCCGCCGCCCAGGGACAGGCGGAGGAGCTGTTCCGTATAGTTTGATGCCTGCTCGCTCTTTACAAAGGAGGTGTGGTACACTTCCTCAAATTTCTTCCGGCAGCTGTCCACATAGGAAGGACTGTGAGATTTCGTCAGGAAGGAAAGGGAACCAATGAGGCGGGGGATATCTTTGTACTTTTCGCTGCTGGATACAGCGCATACCAGGCACTGGGGAACGGGCATAAGGGGAATGGTGGCAAACCGTTTGGGAAAAGCAATGGCATCGGGGCCTATGATTCCGTCCAGGGTCCTTTCATCAAGGGCCTTTTCCAGCTCCGGCACCGGTGCCATATGGTAGGACAGTCTGATTTGAGGAAAAGATTTCTGCAGGGCCGGGAGGAAATCAAGGCCCCTGTATTCCTGGGATGCCAGGCCCAGACGGCAGAGGGCCTTTGGGGCGGCAAGAGAAGAAAGAAGGGCCTCATAGTCTCCATGAATTTTTTTCATGCCTTCATAAAACTGGCGGCCTTCCTTTGTAAGAGAAAGTCTGCTCCTGGAACGAAGGAAAAGGGTGCATCCCGTTTCCTTTTCCAGTTGGGCAATGTATTTGCTCATGGTGGTCTGGGCAATGTGGCACCGATCGGCGGCTTTGGTAAAACTTTCGGATTCTGCCGCCGCAAAGAAATAGTACAGTTTATCAATATCCATAGAAGCCTCCCGGCATGACGTTCTTATGTGCATTATATCACGGCGGAGAGGAATGCAAGTAACGCTGGCTCTTTCAGAAAGGAACCGGGAGAAAGGGCTTAGGAACTAGTGGACTAGTGGATTAGTGGGCTAGGGAAGCACTGATTAATTCATAGAGTTTGCTTTTATAAGAATTTTCATGCACTGCTTCGTCATGAGGCTCCTTAAATAGCTCGCTATTCGCGTCGCCTCATTCCTTGCATTGCATAAAAATTCAAGAATAAAAGCAAACAACGATTTAATCAGCGCTTCCCTAGTGGGCTGCCTGGGTCACTGCCAGCTGCTTTTCTCCTGTGTCATGCACCACTGGAGACACAAAAGCCTATCCCGTAACGTCCCTTGCCTCCCCTCTGCCTCAGGGGAGGTGGCGAGCGGAGTGAGCCGGAAGGGGTTAGCTGCTTTTGGCAGCTCCTTCCCGCCGATTGGGATTCTTTAGTGAGCTAGTGGGCTAGTGATCTGGTGAACTAGTGGACTAGTAAGTGTCACTATCTACATATACCGAGATCCTTCGCCTACGGCTCAAGATGACAGTGTTCGGCGAGAAGGAAAGCACGTAACGCTGACTTCATACTTATCGCCCCCCTAAAGGGGAAACGACTCACTACATTTTGCGCGTCGCTAGCGCTCCTTCATCCTCTGCTGTCACTGACTCACTGGATTTTCGGGTCGCTGACGCTTCCTTACAAATCCAGTTCGCATAGTGCAAAATGTGTTCGCTGTGCACCGAAGGGCGATACCACCACCTTCTGAACCCTCTGAACCTTCCGGGCGCCGGGCGCCAGCCTCGTCAACCTTTCCTTCCCCGTCTACCTTTACTGTCCATTCTGTGATAAAATAAATCAGTTATGACTGTTTCATTTTGTAAAAAATTTTTATTATATAAAAGGTGTAAAATCCATGAATCATGCAAAGAGCGGTTCCGAAAGAGAGACTCGGAAGACGAAAGACCATATGAAAAAAGAATACCGGGAGAGCCATATTTCTTCTCCTCTGCAGAAGGAAAGTCCCGGCCACTGGAAACGGTGGTGGGCGGCTGCCACGCTGATTCCTTTCTGTCTGGCTTTCTTCCTGTCCTGGTATTTTGGCGCTCCCGGCGGGTATGAACCTTTTTCCCAGGTGAAGGTATTTCTTCTCTTCCTGCAGGTGGGATTTGTGACGGCCTACTTCATCCGCCATCATTTGAAGAGAGCTGCCATCCATCTCTGGCTGACCATTGGCTTCCTGTGGCTTTTGTCCCTTATCGTGCCTTATCTGGCGTCCCAGACGGATGTGCTTCTGGATATGTCCGATGTGAGCGGCGAGCTTTCCACACCGCTCTACCTCTTTGTGTCCTGCCTGTCGGCGGCCTGGATTCTGCCGGGGAAGGCGCGGATGATTGCCCGCATAGCCTGCGTGGTGCTGATTATTCTTTATATCCTGGTGCAGTTTACCTACATTGGCTATTATGTGATTACCCATTCTCTCATTTCCATTAATATGCTGCTGGCTCTGGCCCAGACGAATCTGGCGGAAACCATGGAGTATATAGAGGTGAATATTCCCTATGCGGAAATCGCAGCCGGTGTGGCAGCGCTTCTCATTCTGGGCTGGCTCATTTTCAAAGCAAGCCGTTTCAGCTTCAACAGGGAGCAGGTGTCCAGAAAGACCTGGTTTGGCATGCTCCTCCTTTTCTTTGTGAATGTGGGACTCTGCGCCCTTTCCATCGGCGGCACCAGACTGGCCCATGTGTATTATGAAACCTATGAAACCCTGCATAGTTTTTCTGATTTCCAGAAAATGGTGAATGCAAGGCGTCATATGCATATTGCAGACAAAGATATCGTGCGGCAGCTGAAGGCGGCACCGGACGGGGTCTATGTGCTCGTAATCGGTGAATCCCTGACCAGGGACCATATGAATGTGTACGGTTATTCCAGAAAGACTACGCCCTTCCAGACGGAAGCGGCAGCCGATCCGCACTATGTGTTCTTCAATCACGGCTATTCCTGCTATACCCAGACGGTGCAGGTGCTGACGGAAGCGCTGACAGAAAAGAACCAGTACAATGATATGAATCTGGCAGAAGCCTATTCCATTATCGACCTGGCAAGGGAAGCGGGCTTTAAGACCACCTGGATTTCCAACCAGTCCCGTTTCGGTGTCTGGGATACGCCGATTGGCGCTATCGGTTCGGCCTGTGATGACCAGTACTGGATCAACTCCTATGTAGGCACTGATGTGGTGACTAAGGATTATGACACCGCCCTCATTCCCTACCTTCGGAAAGTGGATCCCAATAACCGCCGCCAGCTGGTGGTGGTGCACCTCATGGGCAGCCATGTAAGCTACTGGGATCGGTATCCGTCGGAATTCTACCATTGGCCCAGGAATCCCGGAAACACGAGAAGTACTGCGGAAATCATGAATGATGAGTATGATAATTCTGTCCTTTTCAATGATTACGTGATGGAAAATATTATGAACGAGGCCACCAATTGGCTCCACGCTGACAGTGTGCTCTATTTCTCGGACCACGGGGAACAGGTGACGGAAAGACCGGGACACAATGCGGACCAGTTCGACTACACCATGGTCCATATTCCTTTCTGGATTTACACATCCGATGCCTACAGGGCTTCCCATCCTGTGGAAATGAAGTCCATGTTGGAAAGAAGAAATATGCCTTTCTCCAACGATATGCTCTATGATACCTTCATGGGCATCATGGGCCTCACCGCTGCTCATTACGATCCCACTGCCGACATCTTCTCCCCCCGTTTTGATAAAGATGTGACCACACTGATGACCATGTACGGCAATGTGATGATTCGAAACGACGTGGAACAGCTTGGGAGCGACCAGGCCTTCATGGATGACCAGTGGAACAGGCAGATTGCAGACAGAGCCAGGGCCGATGGAAACAGGAGCTTTGACTGGGACAATTTCCACCAGATTCCTATTTCTGCCCAGCCCATGCCGGAGGTAGAAAATTCCGGCACCAGCCAGGAAACTTAAAGGCGCACATCATGGGGCAGGCCGCCCGGGAGAGGGGAGATTCGTACCCTGTTGTGACAAACCTTTCGGGCTGTGATACTATAAGAATAAATCAGGATATACATTTCCTGTATTTCCCAAGGAGGATATCAAATATATGAGGCTTCGCAGGAAACCGTGGATTGATGAAGCAATCAAAGAATACACCGATATTTTGTATCTGGAAGAACCGACCGACCAGAAGGGAAAATGGCGAAGCGTATTTCCCCATCCGGAAAATGAGCTCCATGTGGAATTTGGCACCGGCAAGGGACAGTTTATTTCCGGCATGGCTGCTATCCATCCCCAGGTGAATTTCATCGGCATGGAGGTGCAGGAAGGGGTCATTTACTATGCCGCCAAAAAGACGGCAGAAAAAGAACCGCCGCTGACCAATGTGCGCTTGATTCTGGGCGATGTGAGCGAAATCCTGAATATCTTCGGCGAAGGGGAAGTGGATGTAATTTATCTGAATTTCAGCGATCCCTGGCCCAAGAAACGGCATGCCAAGCGTCGTCTCACCTACAGGGATTTTCTGAAACGGTATGCCCTTATCCTGAAGGAAGGCGGAGAAATCCGCTTCAAAACCGACAATAAGGACCTTTTTGATTTTTCCATTGAAGAATTTAAAGCGATGGGCTGGGAACTTTCCCATGTGACCTATGACCTTCATGCCGCTCCGGTGGCAGGGGACGTGGAAACGGAATATGAGGAAAAGTTCTCCAGAAAGGGGAATCCGGTATGTCGTCTCGTAGCGAGACGTCCCTGATTGATATGAAGTATGCGCCCCGGGCACTGCAGAAGACGTTCATCGTGGCAGGCATACTGATTATCCTGGGGGCTTTCAATGTATACAGCTCTACCTATTATATGAATATGGAGTCCGGTGCCAATCCCTACAGCCATATCCTGAGGCATCTGGTTTTTCTGGGCGTGAGCAGCCTTCTTGCATTCATCCTGTCAAGGGTGAATTACCATGTCATTAAGAAGGGGGCTTTCCTATGGTGCCTGGGCACTATAGGTCTTCTGGCTCTTGTCATGGTGGCAGGACGGACGGTGAATGGGGCTACCCGCTGGATTTCACTGGGACCTTTTTCACTCCAGCCTTCGGAAATTGCCAAAGTCACCGGCCTGGTCTGGGCATCGGCCCATCTGGCCAAAAAGATTGATGCCCGCATGGGCATGTCCATTTTCGGACACCTGCTCCTGCCGGTGGCGGGACTTTTCATTCCCTCCCTAAGGAAAAAGAAGAGTGCCACCCTTGCCGGCCTTTTTCATTATTTCACCCCGCTCTACATGCCCCTCATTATGGCGGTGCTGGTGCTGAAACAGCCTGATATGGGTACCGCCGGCATGATACTTATTTTCCCGGGGCTTCTCTACATCATAGCAGGCATGCCTCTTCTGGAAATCCTGCTGTCCTTAGGGATTTCCTTTATTCTTTTCCTGGGGCTTGCCATTGTGGCGCCCTACCGCATGGCCCGGCTGGTGGTGCTCCTCCATCCGGAAGACTATGCCCAGGGCATGGGCTACCAGACCATGCAGAGCCTCATTGCCGTGGGCTCCGGCGGCATTCTGGGCCAGGGCATGGGGGAGGGATTCTCCAAATTCCTCTATCTGCCGGAACAATATACCGATTTTGCCTATGCCGTATTCAGTCAGGAGTACGGCTTTATAGGCTCCGCTGCCCTGCTCTGCCTGTACCTGGCTTTCATGCTTTACGGGCTGTCAGTGGGCAGAAAACTGAAAGAAACCTATCCGGCCCTTCTGGTATACGGTCTGACCCTTCTGATTTCCGTGCAGGGCCTGGTGAACATTGCCATGGTTATCGGCTGGTTTCCGGTCACCGGCATACCACTGCCCTTCATCTCCTTCGGCGGCACATCTCTTCTCATGAACATGGCTGCCCTGGGTCTCATCTGGGGTACTGCTACCCAGAGCCTTCGGGAATATGATGAACAGGAAAGAAGAAAACGGATTGCCGCCATGGAAGGCCGTCCTCTTTCCTTCGGCGAACTGTCGGGCTCCGTTTACGGTTCAAGGTCTTGAAACCAAATCAAAAAGGGGCTGTGAAAAAATGGTAACTCATTTTTTCACAGCCCCTTTGACGGCCTCAGAGAGGCGGGGTGCATACAATGTCTCTTACAGGCAGATACTATGGATGAATCGGTGTTTTCCCGGAGGAAAGCTTCACAGGGAAAGGGATGATGGAAATGAAAGAAAAAAGATTACTGCAGGTGTATGCCTTTTTCAAGGGAGATTCGAAACCTTCTTTCCTTCTCCAAAAAGCGGCTTCTTCCCTTTCCGGGGAAGGGGTGGACCTATCTTTGACTTTGGCAGGGGACATGGAGGAAAGGTCTGTCGAAGGGGGCCAGGAAGGCAGCATCCTTGCTTTTTTCGATACGCCGGAAAAAGCGGGCCGCTTCGCCTTTTCTGCCGGCAGGGCAGGGGGAAAGGGTCTTTCCCTCTATGGCGGAACGCCCTTTGGCATCAGTCTGGCAGAGGCCAATGTACTGTCCTTCTTTCAAAAGGAAGAGTTCCATTCTGCTTTGATTTACACTGCTGACTGGGCCTTTCCCATTATTTCTAACAGGGACCTGGAAAAGAGGGGGGCTCCCTTTCTTTTATCCCTCTACAGAGGCCTCATGCTCTATGCCGCAGGGAAAGAGGATACCCTTCTGGGCGCCATGGACAGGGGAAGGAAGTTTCCCGGAACCCCTGATGACTGAGCCCTTTGATTTCCCTTTCCTGGGTGGAGGGGGAGTGATAGGGATAGAGGCTCTTTATTTTCTGAAATATCTCTTCGCCAGGCTCCAGGCAAAGCCGAAGGATTTCTGGAAGAGCCACAGATAGAGGGCTTTTTGGGGATGAAGAATCCAGTAGGCCCTGGTGATCGGTTCCAGTGGCTTTAATACGGCGGGGGTGGAAGAATCGGGCCTTGCCATTTCTTCCATCCTGTTTTTTGCCTTCGGCTTTAATTTTTTAGATACCACAGCGGCAGCCAAAGCCAAAAGAAGTGCTTTTACCAGTTTAGACAGATTCATAGGTATCCCTCCTGTGCCAATCAGTTTCACTTGATTTCTTATTTTTATCATAGCAGATTCAGGGGAGGAGTTCAAAAGGGAGACTCTTTGTTTCCTTTTGACAGGTAAAAATTTTGTTGCAGTCCTTCCTGTTGTGGTATACTTTTAAAGGGTGTTATCTTTAATCATCATTGGAGGATTTTATGAACGCTGATTCGAATGTATTGCTTTTACCGCTCTGCTTTTTCGGATTATACATGATCCTGGAAGCAGCGGATTGGGGCCTGTGCCTTTCTGCACCGCTGGTATGCCGCAGCCGGGATGAAAACAGGGCGGTGCTTGGTCTGCTTCGTCCCTGCCTGGACGGTAATGAACTCTGGTATTTCCTGGGGCTCTTCATGATGGGAGCTGCCATTCCCGGTGTTTCGGATAATTTATTCCACACGGAAAATATTGTCCTCATCCTGCTGGTGGCAGCAGGGGCTCTTCTTCGCATGGCAGCGTCCCTTTTCAGAAATTCCTTCAGCCAGCCGGCGGTGATGAAGGTAATTTCTGTCTTTTCCTATGCAGCCCTTGCGGTGATGGGACTGGCCGGTTCTTCCCTTCTTATGAATGACGGTTCTCAATTTTCGGTTCTCGGCATTTTCTGCGCTCTCTGGATGATTCTGGCTGCTTTCCAGCTGGGCACCCTGTATGGGGCGGTGAAGGCGGTGAATCCCCTGGCAGAACGGTTCCGCGCCGCTTTTCTGGTATCCAGCGTTCTCACCGTGGTGGTATACATCATTCTGGCCATCCTTCTTAAGAGTCATGCCGGTGATTCCAATACCTACGGCAGCTTCTTCTGGATCAGTCTGGTGGCTACAGCCATTCTCTTTGTGGCAGCCTTCTTCATGACCCGTATGCGCCATGTGAAAGTGGGGCTGGCAGCGGCTTATGTTTCTTCTTTCTTTGCCATTTCCATTTACCTTTCGGCCTATGCCGCTGTGCTGCCTTCCCTTTTTACGGTGGAAGTGGATTCCCTGAAGCAGGCCATGGACGGCATGCCGGGGACGGCTCTTCTGGTGATTGCCTTTGTGTGGACCCTGGGGGCCTTCTTGTGGAGGCAGATTCGCAAAAAAGAATATTATGAATGGAAAGATCATGTATAATGGAGGACGATACTGATGGGTGAACTTTTCAAGACACAGCATACGATTGATGAAATGCTGGACCGCATGGGTGTGAAAATCGTGCTGGATTCAGAGCACCTGACGGAAGAGGATAAGTTTGAAGCAGAAAAGCAGGGCTCTTCTGTGGTTCTGAAAAAAGTAGAAAAGAAGGATACAGAAGAAAAGGAATAAGGTCCATAGAAAAAGCAGGCTTGGAAGGCCTGTTTTTTTTATGGAAGTTTCACTGGAACAGCCATTCTGTTTTGTGATATAATGAATCAAGAAAAAATGTTCTAGGAGGAAATATGGATATCGGAGAAAAACTGGACATTCTGGCAGATGCGGCCAAGTACGATGTGTCCTGCTCATCCAGCGGCTCCAGCCGGGCCAACGCAGGGGGACTGGGAAACGGCCATAAGAGCGGCATATGTCATACTTGGACAGCCGATGGCCGCTGTGTGTCTCTTTTAAAAATACTGATGACCAATTCCTGCATTTACGACTGTGAATACTGCGTGAACCGGCGGAGCCATGATACGAAGCGGGCCATGCTGACGCCGGAAGAAATCGTGACGCTCACCATTGAATTTTATAAGAGAAACTACATTGAAGGCCTTTTTCTTTCCTCCGGCATTATCCGCTCTCCCGACTATACCACGGAGCTTCTTATCCAGGTGGCCCGGCTGCTTCGAGAACGGGAGCATTTCAACGGCTATATCCACATGAAAGGCATACCGGGCACAGATCAAGCCCTTCTCAATGAACTGGGACGGTACGTGGATCGGGTAAGCGTGAATATAGAGCTGCCGTCGGAAAAGTCCCTCCGCCTTCTGGCGCCTCAGAAAACAAGGAATGCCATTCTGGCACCGATGAAATTTTTCAAAGAATCCATCGAAGTGCACAAGGAGGAAAAGAAACATTTCAAAAAGGCTCCCTCCTTCGTGCCGGCCGGTCAGACGACCCAGCTCATTGTGGGGGCCAGCGGAGAAAGCGACCGACAGATCCTCCTTCTTACCCAGGGCCTTTACCGGAAGGCTTCTTTGAAAAGGGTGTACTATTCCGCCTATGTGCCGGTGATGAAGGGAAAGAATCTGCCTGCCTTAAGGCGGCCGCCCCTTTCCCGGGAGAACAGGCTTTACCAGGCAGACTGGCTCCTTCGGTTCTACCATTTCCAGGCAGAAGAAATCCTTACGCCGGAGGAACCGGATTTTGATGAGGAGCTGGATCCCAAATGCACCTGGGCCCTGAGGCACAGGGAACTCTTTCCTGTAGAAATCAACCGGGCCTCTTATGAAATGATTCTCCGAGTGCCCGGTATCGGCGTGAAAAGCGCTCTCCGCATTGTCAAACTCCGGCGGTACGGGAACCTTTCTTTTGAAGATGTAAGAAGGGTGGGTATCGTCATGAAAAGGGCCCGTTATTTCATGACTGTGAACGGCCGCTATTACGGCGGGAGTTCTCTTGACAGCCAACAGCTCCGCAGCCGCCTGATTTCCAGGACAGCCGTAAGGGAAGTGCGGGAAATGAGTCTTTTTGATACCCAGAGTTGAGGAAGGGATACCATGTATTTCTTTTATGACGGAACCTATGTGGGCTTTTTGACCACCGTTTATGAAATCTACCACCACGGGACCAGCCATCTGGAAGGCATTCTGGTGGAAGGGGGAGAAGTGCCCCTTTTCGGTGCCCAGAGCATTGTCATCACCCGCCTGCCGGATGCGGAAAAGGTGGCGGCGGCCTTTGAAAAGAAGTGCGGCAAAGAAGCGATGCGCTGGATGTACCGGGCTTTTCTTTCCAACGAAGAAGGAAAGGAAATGAAGATTTTCTATTTTATGAAAGAAGGATTCAAGAGGGAAAAGAAGATTTATACCTGCCGGAAAGAACCCTGGGTGCAGGATATTCTTGCCATGTGCCGGGAAGTGGGAAACGAAGCGGAAAAATTCCGGGGCATTCTCCGGTTCAGCGAACTGGATGACGGCATGCTCTATGCGGTCATGAAACCAGACCACCACATTCTCCCTCTCCTGGCCGTCCATTTCCAAAAGCGGTTCTCCCAGAAACGCTGGGCTATTTACGATAAGGGACGGCGGGAAGCGGCCATCTACGAAAACGGCCATCTCTTCATGGGTATGGTGGAACAGGAAGACCAGCAGGTCAGATACAGCGGATCAGAAGAAGATTTCCGCCGGCTGTGGAAAAACTACTATCGCCATATGGGCATTGAGGAAAGAAGAAATCCAAGGGAAAGAAGAAACTTCCTCCCCAAGAAATACTGGGGTCTTCTGACAGAAATGGAAGATCCCTATAACCGGTCGGATCTGCCGCTGAAAGGGGAGGAAAAGCAATAGAAGAGGTTTGGCACGTTGATTGCAAGTCGGTGCCGACAGAGGGATGCGTTCATCTTTCTGCAGAACTGATGTCATGAAAAAGCACTTGACTTGAAGTTCACTTTAACTTGTAGAATAGTATCATTGATTTTATCCATTGATTTTATCATCATAGAGACATGAAAATAAAGGAGAAACAGAATGAATCAGAAATGGACAGCCCTGCTTGTGGCTTTGGGACTGACTGCTGCTGTCACCGCAGGCTGTGGAAACCAGGCGGCCCCTTCATCCAGACAGGCCACTTCCGGCCCTGTGACGGAGACCATGAAGCCCTTTAACGTGCATCAGGTGGTGGCAGGAGATAATGAAAAGGGACGGACTGTCATGTGGGAAATGCCTACGGACAAGGAAAATTCGCTGGAATATAGAAAGAAAGGAACCGACACCATTTACAGCGTTTCCGCTTCCGGTGAAAGGCTGGAAGGAAATCGGGGCATTTCTAACGGCACTGTATATACAGCAAGGCTGAAGGGACTGGAAAAAGGGACGGATTATGAATACAGAACAAGGGAAGAAAACCGGGTGAGCTCCTGGTATCCCCTTCATACTGATAATGGAGGCCCTTTCAAGGCCATTGTGACCTCCGATTCCCAAAGCTCCGATTATACTGACTGGAAGAATCTGATACATGAGGCAGCTAAGGCCAACCAGGATGCTGCTTTCATGATTGCTCTGGGAGATCTGGTAGACAATGGAGAAGATGAATACCAGTGGCAGACCTGGTTTGAAAGCAGCGGGGATCTTCTTTCCCGCATCCCCGTAGCACCGGCGCTGGGCAACCATGAAGCCTACTCCCTGGACTGGAAGAACCATATGCCCCAGCGCTATCTCACCCATTTCAATCTGCCCGATAATGGAAATAAGGATTTGAAAAACCATTACTATTCCTTCGACTGGGGCGATGTGCATTTCACCGTACTGGATACATCGCTGTATGAAGAAAAAGAGTGGCTGCCGGATCTGTATGAAAAAGAAAAGGTATGGCTGGAAAAGGATCTTCGGGAAACAAAGCAGAAATGGAAAGTGGTGCTCATGCACAAAGATCCTCTGCAGTACGGCTTTGCCGATGAAAATCGTCCCCACCGGGAAGAGGGCTTTTCGGAAGAAGGACAGGCCTTCATGCCTTTCTTTGACAAGTATGGCGTGGATCTGGTGATTTCTGCGCACCTTCATACTTATAGGGACAGAGGCCATATCTATGATTTCAAGCGGTCCGACAAGGGGCCGGTATATGTCATTGACGGCCTTTCCGGCAACGTACGCTATCCGGATCTGTGGAAACAGCATGCACTGGATCAGTACGTGGCTCCCCAGCCGGAAAGTGACAACTATTCCATTCTGGAAGCGGAGGGAAGCCAGTTGACCATGACCGGTTATCTCCCCGACGGTACCAAACTTCACGAAACAGTAGTTAAGAAGGGAGAATAGGGATAGGCATACCGATTCATTCAGCGGCCCGGGAAATATAAGAATTTTCCTGCTGCCATGTCATGGATTTCCTGCAGGCCATGAAAGTACAGGAATCACAGGAAATCATTGTATAGGACGCCTGCCCTTTCCTGCTGCTTTCTCTAGAAGGCAGCTGCAGGAAACAGGAAAAACCAAAAGAGGCTGTGAAAAAATGGTAATCATTTTTTCACAGCCTCTTTTTACTTTTCATGAACTATATGCCAGTTTCTGAGAAGTACTTTTTTCCCTCTCCAGGCGAAGGCATAATTTTTATAGGTTTTATCAAAGGCTCGGTTTGACATGGATTCCATCATTTCTTTTGTGAGGAAGGGAATCCGGTTTTCCCGGATTTCAGGAAGGGGAGATGGCGGTGCCTTCCTGTTGTAGGGGCAGCAGTTCTGGCAGCCGTCGCAGCCGAAAATAAGGGGAGTTTTTCGGATGATGGCCTGCTCTTCTTCGGTAAGGTCTTCTTTTTTCTGGGTGAGATAGGATTTGCAGTGCCAGGGGTTGAAGGGCTCTTTCCCTATGATTTTCCCAGGGCAGGCCCTTTCACAAAGGCGGCAGTCTCCGCAGGAAAGGGTGAGGGGTTTATCGGGAGCAAGGGGAAGGGTGGTGAGGATGGCGCCGATGGTGACATAGGAACCGTACACCGGATGGATGAGGCAGTGGTTTCTTCCGAAGAAGCCCAGCCCTGCGGCGTAGGCCAGCCACCGGTCCACCATGGGGGACGTGTCGGTGAGAGCTTTGAAACGGGCCTGGGGAAAGGCTTTTGCTGCCACCTCTATGATGCGGTCCATGTACCGGTGATTGACCCGGTGATAGTCTTCGCTTCGGGCGTAGAGGGCAATGTTTCCCATTTCCCTTTCTTCCGTTTTATAGGGGAATAGAATGACAAAGAAAGAGCGGGCACCGGCAAGGAGGCTTTCCGGCGAAAGCCGTTTTTCCGCTTCCGCCGGTGCGAAGGGGACGGGGCCGGCTTTGGAGAGAGCCTGAGAAAGGTCCTTTGAAAAATCAATGCTGCAGGCGCCGCAGGCTGTGAGCCGAAGAGATCGGGCGGTTTCCAGGAAAAGTATTTTCGGATCCATGGGAATTTCCTTTGAAATGAATAAAGCGGCGCTTTCAGGGCGCCGCTGCTTTTATTTAACCATTCGTCTGGCCAGAAGTTCGCTGACCCTCTCCGTAGGCATATCATCGCTGTCGTAAAGAAGTCCCTTGGGGCTCTTGATAATGAGCCGGTCCATGAGATTCTGACTGATGAGGTCATTGGTGGCAGAGAGGAAGGCCATGCAGGCTTTGTCGTGATGGTCCTTCGTAATGAGCCGGGAAAGGCCGGGAGCTTTCAGCCGCTGCTGAAGGAAGAGCTGATGAATGGCCTTCCAGCTTTCCTTTTTCGGGCAGGCCCGAAGGAGTACGCAGATTTCGTAGCCCATATCTTTCAGGTAGGAAATATAATCCAGCGTATGGGCCACGTTTTCCAGAGAACCTTCCTGGAGGATGTGGTACCGGCCTTCTGCCGCCTTTTTCATGGTCAGGTCCGACAGGTATTTCCCCTGTTCTATGGAAAAGCAGGCGGAGTACTGGCCGTATTTCTTGAGCAGCTGCCGGAAACGGGGGTGGAATCCCCGGAAATTATCACTCATGGATTGGATGATATTACCGCCGTACTCTTCGATAATCATGGAAGACATGCGGGTTTTTCCGGAACCGGGCTGTCCGGCAATGATGAAGGCCATGGGGTGCTTCTGATTTCCCGTTTTGTTTTCCTTCACCGATGGCCATACGGTGCACTCAAAGAGGTCATTCATTTCATCCTCATGAAAGCCGCTTTCCCTCTCAGCCATCTGGCGGGCAAGCTTCATGTTCACCGGACGGAAAATCTGGTCCGCCATGTAACGGGTTTCTATATTATATGCTTCCTGGAGCATGCCTACCTGGGTAGACATGGGAAGACCGTGTCCTTTGCGGAGCTCAATGAGTGACATCTCGCGGATGGTGGTGCGCCAGAGACTGTACAGACGGGACTCATCAGCCCTGTCGATTTCCACTTCATCTTTCACGGTCCAAAGCAGGTTGTGGATGGTGGTAAAAATTTCCGCATTCACTTCCAGCTGGATTCCCATAGGGGTAATTTCCGCAGATTCACTTAATTCGCTGATTGTCCGCTCGTCATAGGGCATAGCCTGACCAACTCCTTTTTATAAATACAATATACTATTATCAATCATAACAAAGAGCAGGGGATTTGTCTATTTTTTTAATGGGGAATGGGGAGTGGAGGCTGGAGACTGGGGACTCGGGAATGGGGAATGGGGACTCGGGAATGGGGACTCGGGAATGGGGACTCGGGAATGGGGACTCGGGAATCGGGGGTCGGGAATGGGGACTCGGGAATTGAGAATCGGGAGCCGTCAGCGGACAGCCGATAGCGGATAGCCGGGAATGGGGATTGGGGAAGCGTTTTTTCATGGATAGACCGATTTCTGATTTTATCGGTTTTCTTTGGATAGGGATTTCTTTAATTGTTTCAAATCTATGGCATCCGGTGTCTGCAGGAGGGGCGATGCGTTCCAAGGGTGGTCGTATTTTACCAGGCATTCTGTGACCGATTCATAGGCTGCTTTTGCCAAGGCGGCGCCCAGTTCGGAGAAGGGGCCGGCGTCGGTGAAGAGAGGGCCGCTGGGGTCGGTGATGAAGGTAATGCCGTCGGTGCCGGTTCCAGTGGCAGGAAGACCGTTATTGACATCGGCAATGCCCAGGTCCTGAAGGGCGGCGGTTTTTCCTTCGGTCAGGGTGATGAAGGCCCTGGCCATAATGCCGTCGGGGAGGCGGCCTTTCAGGAGGACCATCATGTTGATGGTGCCCAGAGGCATAAAGCGGCCTTCTTCTTCCCGGTAGAGGGCAGGGGAGGAGGCGCGGCAGGCTGTTTTTTCTACGCCGCCGGTGGTCACGATTTCCACGGTTACCGGACCGGTTTGGATGATTTTATGGGAATAAAGGCTTACGGTGGCGGCAGTGAGGAGGACGGCGCTTTCTTCAGAATCGGCCGTCAATCTTCTGGCGCACTCTTCCAGATAGGCTGGTACGGAGCCGCCGGGGAAGTCTTTTTCCGATGGGTAATAGTGAGTGAGCCTGTGGTTTAAGGCATAGCGAATGGTTCTGAGTCCGCCGCCGTAAATGGCGGTGGAAAGGGAGCTGAGCGGCCGGTTTGAGGTAATAAGCAGGTCATCATCGGATACGGACAGAAAACATCCGGGAATGGCAAGTTCTATTTCTTCCATCATATTCTCCTTTGCATTTATAGTAATATTATTATACTATGGGTACCATGGTATGATTGAAGTGAATCCGAAAATATGATACCATGTAACTGAATTTATGTCAGTTTATGAGAATGAGGAGATTTCATGGTTATTATTCCTTATATAGTGCTCGCTGCGGTAGCAGCGCTTTTCTTTGCCGTTTCCTACTTCATTATCTGCGGTTTTCCCATGAAGCGCAGAAAAGCAGAAGAAATGGAGAACGGAGAGGAGGAAAAGAAGGGGCTCCCTGATTTGGAAAAGGAGAAACGGCCGCCTGTCCATAAGGCTGCTATCGTGGATGATGCTACCCGGATTATTCCTGTGAAACCGAAGCGCCCCGCTCCCGTGCGTTTTGATGAGGAGGAAGAGGAAAAGACGAAAGTGTTCACCAGGAAGGATTTTGGCGAATCCAAAGCCCGGGATGCCTTCTCTGCTGCCAGTACCGGCAGTCCGTTCCCTCCGGAAAAAGAACCTCATGTGTTTACTTCGGCGCCGGATCTTACATCGCTGGAGGAATACTTCGTCCGTCATTTCCTGAACCGCTACGGTGCTGTTTCTTCTACGGTGGAGCAGGATACCCGCCGGGTCACCCAGCATCTCATCGAAGGGCTCCATATGAAGAACCGGGAAGCCGTGGATACGCTGACCCATATTATGGTGCAGGAAGCCATGCAGAACGCCCAGCGCACCTATGTGATGATGCCTACGCCGACGGTGCTGGAAATGGTGACCGATGCCTTTTCTGACGTAGCCAGAGGCAGCCGGTCTGATACGAAGACTATCCTGGCCTATGATGCACTGAAGGCCATGCCCCGCATGGAGGAAAGTGAATTCCATGCCCTGGCGCTCCTTCTCATTTTCCACTATTCCAGAAATACGGACAATGTGGATGCAGAACATTTGAGAAAGTATGCGGAAAAGTACATTACGCCCTTCCTTTACAAGCTGCCTGATGAGTATACAGGCTACCAGCAGCTGGAGTATCTCCACTGCGTATCTCTGGCCAATAAGGATATTCCCTTTGGCCAGGTGCTTCATGATTCCTATCCTTTGATTTTCGCCTTCCGGGGCTGCATGAAGAGTGAGCTGGCTTCGGTGTACAGCGCCTGGCCGGAAGGCACTTTGGTGCCCAGTCTCTATAATTCCTATATCAAGCCGGCGGCTGTGGATGAATCTACTCTGGCAGGTCTCTTTGATGACATGGGTCTGGATGATGAGGTCACCAGAAGGAGCATTCTGGCGCTGGTAGAATCCCGTCCTGTGAATTATGACCGGAAGGAAATGGGATATATTCTCAGCAAGGTGTCCCCGGATCTGGAGAAGCTGCAGAATATCTGGGATAACAGCATGATCCGCCGTTCTTCCCTCACTCTGATGGGCATGTACATTGCAAAAATCTGTATCCGTGAAACCATTGGCGAAGATTTCGATCTCAGCCACTGGATGTAACTCCATGATAAAAAGAGCTTCCTTGCGCCGGTTGGCTTTGGATTGGGGAATATTCAAAATCTGCCGTCCTGCGGCAGATTTTCTTTTGTTTCCAAAAAGCGGGGCAGGGATTGGATTTCATAAGTCTTTTGACGGAGTCGTCAACGTTTCTATCATTTGAAAAGGTGGGGTAACATGGGAATCTTTGATATCATTGGACCGGTGATGGTAGGGCCTTCCAGCTCCCACACCGCCGGAGCGGCCAGAATCGGACAGACCGCCCGGGCTATTCTGGGGGAACCGGTGAAGGAAGCCAGAATTACGCTTTACGGGTCCTTTGCAAAAACCGGCAAAGGCCATGGCACCGACCGGGCTCTGGCAGCAGGCCTTATGGGCTATTCGCCGGACAGCGGCACCATTCGTGATGCATTGAATATAGCGAAAGAGAAGGGCATCGATATTTCTTTCTATCTTTCGGAAGAGGATATGGGCCATCCCAATGTGGCCAGGATTGAAGCCTACGGCATTCACGGCGCCCATGTGGTGGTGGTGGGCCGCTCCCTTGGCGGCGGCCGCATTATGGTGACCAATATTGACGGTTACGATGTGGAAATCACAGGGGAAGAGTATACCCTCCTCACCAGGCACTATGATAAGCTCGGGGTGGTGGCAAAGGTGTGTGAAGAGCTGGCTAAAGAGAAGATTAATATTTCCACCATGCGTCTTTTCCGCAAGGGCAAGGGAAGCGATGCGGTCATGATCATTCACACTGACCAGCCTGTACCTCCGGCAGTGGCGGAAAAAGTGAAGAATTCCAACGAGAACATTACCTACGTCATGGCTTTGGATATTATTTGAGGAGGGCTTTATGGAATATCATTCTATGAAAGAACTGTTTGCCGTGGCAGACGCAGAAAAATGCTCTCCCGGCATTATTGCCTGCCGTGTGGAAGCAGAAGAAAGCGGGAAAAGTTATGAGGAAATCTGGGCCCGCATGAAATATACCATTCCTATTTTCAGGGAGTCCATCCAAAAGGGACTGTCCGATACCTCCAAATCAGCCAGCGGCCTGGTGGGCGGCGATGCAAACCGCCTGTTTACCGGACACATGCGCTTCATTTCCCCTCTGTGCCAGCGGGCTGCCTCCTATGCCATTGCTACGGCGGAGGCCAATGCGAAAATGTACCGCATCGTAGCCTGCCCTACAGCAGGCTCCTGCGGCATCGTTCCCGCTGTCCTTTCTGCGGTGGCGGAAGAAACCAATGCTTCCATGTATGACATCACCTGCGCCCTCTTTACAGCTGGCGCCATTGGCAGGGTGATTGCAGAAAAGGCATCCATTGCCGGTGCCGTAGGGGGATGCCAGGCCGAATGCGGTGCCGCCTGCGGCATGGCCGCGGCAGCTGCGGTGGATCTTCTGAAAGGGTCCACCAGGCAGATAGGAAATGCCTTTGCCCTGGCTCTGAAAAATATACTGGGCCTGGTATGCGATCCGGTAGGGGGACTGGTGGAAGTGCCCTGCGTGAAGCGAAACGCCTTTCACGCAGTCCATGCCCTTCTGGCGGTGGAAATGGCCATGAATGGCATCGAAAGCGTCATCCCTCCCGATGAGGTAATCGAGGCCATGGGGGACGTGGGACGACGCCTACCCGTAGAATTGAAGGAAACTAGCCGCGCCGGCCTGGCAGTTACGAAGACAGGCCGCAGAATCAATGAGGAAATCCTGAAAAAGTCGGCTATGGTGAAATAGCAGGAGTATCTATGCAGCAGGACGGAGTACGTTTTTTAGAAAAAGAAATCACAGAGATTAAAGTGGCAGTGATTGGCGATATGATGACTGACCGCTATATTACAGGCAGGGTGAACCGCATTTCTCCGGAGGCTCCGGTGCCGGTGAACCTGGTGGAATCCCAGCGGGAAGTACCCGGCGGCGCTGCCAATACGGCAGCCAATCTGGCGGCTCTTTCCTGCCAGGTCTATGCCTGCGGTATGAAGGGCAATGATGCGGACGGAGCGGTGCTTACCTCCCTCATGGAACAGGCAGGCATTGATATGTCCGGCATGATTTGTGCCGAGCATTACCACACCACTGCCAAAATACGGATCCTTGGCGCCCGTCAACAGATGATGCGCCTTGATTACGAGGAAAAGAAAAATCCTTCTCCTGAAGAATGCCGTTTCGTGCTGGAATGGCTGGAAAATCTTCTGGCCCGGGGTCTTGGAGTCATCGTCCTTTCCGATTACGGCAAAGGCATGATTACCGCCGGACTTTCAGAGAAGGTGATTGCTCTTGCCCGGACATATAAGGTACCGGTGCTGGTGGACCCCAAGGGGTCCGACTGGACCAAGTATGACGGCGCCTTTGGCATTACGCCTAATCTGAAGGAACTGTCGGACTGCGTGGGCAGAGAAATTCCCAATGAGGACAAGGCAGTGGAAGAAGCAGGGAAGAAAGTGCGGGAAAAGTACCATCTTACCCATCTTTTTGTCACCCGGTCGGAAAAGGGCATTACCTGCATCAGCGAAAAGGGGGCCATTCATCGGGCTTCCGCCGCCCAGGACGTCTTCGACGTATCCGGCGCCGGTGATACGGTCATGGCTGTCACCGCCTCCGCCGTGGCCGCAGGTCTTCCGATGGATACCATTCTGGAACTGGCCAACAAAGCCGCCGGTATTGCGGTTTCCAAAGTAGGGACCTACCAGGTCCGGCGGGAAGAACTGATCAGAGCCTGGAACAGGAAAGGGGAAGTACGTCTTTCCTACCAGCCTCTGACCTGGAAAGAAGCGGAACAGAAGGTACGTCTCTGGAAGGAGAGGGGTGAAAAGGTGGTTTTCACCAATGGCTGTTTCGATATCCTTCACCGGGGCCATTTGACCTATCTGCAGCAGGCCGCTTCCCTGGGGGACCATCTGATTGTAGGCCTGAACAGTGATGAATCGGTGAAAAAGCTGAAAGGTCCCGAGCGTCCGGTAAACAGCGAAGAAGACAGAAGTTTCATGCTGGCCTCCCTTCGGAGTGTGGATGAAGTGGTTATTTTCGGTGAAGATACACCGGAAGAACTGCTGTCCCATCTGAAACCGGATATTCTGGTGAAAGGCGGAGACTACAAAGTAGAAGAAGTGGCAGGAAGGCAGTATGCAGGGGAAGTGAAAATTCTTCCCTTCGTGGATGGTTACTCCACCACCGGCCTCATTCATAAGATTCGCAGGGACTAAGCCATGGAAGAAAAACATTATCAAGTGGACCTGACAAACAAAACCATTGTCCTCATTTACATGCTCTATTTCGGCGACATGGTTTCCATTTCCCCCTTTCTGGAAGTGCTCCGCCGGGAGGCGAAGGGGTCTAAAATCATCCTTGTCATGGATGCCCGTTTTCAGGAATCGGTGAAATACAATCCCAACGTGGATGAAATCATTCCTTTTGACCGCCACGGTAAGGAAAAGGGGATGGCTGCCACCTGGAAGCTGGGAAAGAAAATCGGAAAACTCCATCCTGATATTCTTCTGACCCTCCATGGCACCACCAGAAGCACCCTCCTGGCCCTGGCCATGGGGCCAAAGCACTGGGGCGGGGAAGAGGGCACCCGGATAGATTCCTTTTTCATGGACTGGCCCATGACCATTGAAACTTATAATTCCCATGCCGTGGACAAGTATCTGAAGGTACTGGAAAGGCTGGGGGTGAAAGATCTTCATCACAGCGGCATGCGTACCTTTACTTCTCCGGAATGGGACAGGAAGGCCCGGGCGTTTTATGAATTCCAGGGCATTCAGCCGGGTGACAGGCTGGCAGGTTTTTCCGTGGGAAGCTCCACGGCAGAAAAGAACTGGCCTGCAGAAAAATACGGACAAGTGGCTGACCATTTTGCGAAAAAAGGGCTGATTCCCGTTTTCTTCGGCGTTCCCTCGGAAATTCCCCTCATTGAAAAGGCAGTAAGTGCTATGGAATCGAAAAGGTACATTGTGGCAGCAGGAAAGCTCTCCATGGGCGAATTCATGGCAGCTGCCGGACGCTGCTCTCTGGCCTTTACCAACGACAGCGGTCCCATGTACGTGTTCGACAGCCGGGGCGTACCGACCATTGCCATGTTCGGCCCCAGCAACGCCAAATTCCACCATCCCCTGGGCCCCTGCTCCAAAGCCCTTTCTTCCTGGAATATGCCCATGGGACCGGAACATGTGAACAAAACCATAGCTTCCGGAAACTATACTCCCATTTCAGAGATCACCACAGAAGAAGTGATAGCGGCGGGGGAAGAGGCTCTGACTAAGTCGGAAAAGATGAAATAGCGTGCTGGCAGGATATGGTGGAACCAGGCGGTATCGCGAAGGGGACAGTAAGCACTAGACAGGCAGGCCCTTTCCACAGGAGAGGGCGATATCCCTGCGGCGAAGCTGCCACCACAGCCCTCGGACTGAAAGGTGTCAGACTTAAGAACCCTCCGGTATGGAGGGCTGGTCCATTTTAAGAACCCTCGGGGCGCAGCACTGTCCCCTTTCCCTGCGGCACCTTTTTCCTATTTGTACGAATGCTTTCTCATGATGGAGAAAGCATTTTTTGTTGAATGTGATATAATCTACATGCAAATATAAAAATATTTCTATCAATTACGGGAGGCTCTATGCACCTTCTTTCTCTATTTCCTGCGCTGCAGGTCAGAAATTATCGAATATTCTGGATGACCCAGTGGATTGCGCTGATTGGATTCTGGCTTCAGCTCACTGCCCAGCAGTGGCTGGTATATACCATGACGGATTCTGCTTTTCTGCTGGGGCTGCTGGCTGCCTGTCAGTTTGCACCTAGCCTTTTTTTCACCCTTTTTACAGGGCTTTGGATTGATAAGCACAATAAACGGAAAATCCTTCTGGGAACCCAGCTTTTCTACCTTCTTCAGGCATCCCTTCTGGGGCTTCTTTTGTGGACCGGCCATGAAACCTATGGCTGGATACTGTTCTTTGCTTTCTTCATCGGTACCATTGACAGCTTTGACATGCCTGCCCGCATGGCCTTCATGCCGGAGCTGGTAGGGAAGAAGGCTCTTCACAGCGCCATCAGCCTGAACTCTGCCAATTTCAACATTACCCGTATGGCGGGTCCTCTTCTGGCGGCGTTCCTCTTGAAATATCTTTCCTACAGTACCATTTTCTTCATGAATGCCCTGTCCCTGATACCCATTATTTTTGCCTACAGCCGCATGGATGTGAATTCCGTCATCACTACAATGGAAGAACGGCATCCTCTCCATGAAATCAGGGAAGGTCTGATGCAGGCGAAAAATAATCCCCTCATCTATAAGAACCTTATTGCCGCTGGCATTGTGAGCGGGCTCATACTGAACATGGGCACCTACGGGCCTCTTTTTGCAGACCGGGTGCTTCATGCCGGTATTGACGGCTTCGGCTCCATTCTTTTCGCAGCCGGTGCCGGTTCCATGGTCAGCGGTCTTCTGGCAGGGGCGTCCCGGAATCATCTTTCCCATGGTATGATTTTCGGATCCGCCATCCTCTGCGGCCTGCTCCTCATGGCAGTGAGCTTTGTGCCCTATTTCATCCCGGCCCTGATTCTTTTCGGACTTCTGGGCTTTTTCGTCATCGCCTTCATTGTGAACTGCAATACGGTGATCCAGATGGCATCGCCCAAGGAATTCCTGGGCCGCATTATGGGACTCTATACCTTCGTATTCCTGGGAAGTGCGCCCTTTGGCTCCCTGCTGGTGAGCGCCATTATTGAAGGGGTGGGGACTTCCCTGGGCCTTTGCCTGGTAGGAGCTTTGGAAATCGCACTGCTCCTTCTCTTCGCACGGCCTGTAAAGGGTAAAGAAGCAGCGATTCATTTATAGGGCCTTCATCAGATTTTGTGTGCATGGCGGTTTATGGGATTTCTTCCATGGCCAGGCACCTTTATTTTTCTTGAAATGGTTATAAAATTCTTCTTAAGCAGGCTCCTTGCCTTTTAATATAGTTTCCGCTATACTATGAACATAGAATTTCAGAAAGGCAAAGGCGCTGATAGAAATCAGTGCCTTTTTGCTTTCGGCGAAGATGCTGCCTCGTGGCAGCATCTTTTTGTTTATCAGGGATTGAATGGATTATTATTTTATACAGGAGACAGGAAGATTTCCTGTCAAGCAGGAGGTGTTGATGATGCGAAAGCCAAAGATCGGGGTTATGCCGCTGTGGGACGAAGAAAAGGAAAGCATCTGGATGCTGCCGGGATACATGGATTCCATTAAAGAAGCCGGCGGAATTCCCGTCATTCTTCCTCTTCATCTGACAGAAGAGGAATTTGGAGACATGGCAGAGGACTTTGACGGGTTCCTCTTTACCGGCGGACAGGATATATCGCCTTCCCTCTATGGCGAAGAGAAACGGCCGGTCTGCGGACCGGTGTGCCCGGCACGGGATGAACTGGAAACCATGGTGTTCCATTACTGCTGGGATCATGATGTGCCGGCTCTTGGTATCTGTCGGGGCCTGGAACTGATGAATGCTCTCTTGGGCGGCAGCCTGTATCAGGACATTGCTGCTGAATGTCCCACCCTTCATGCTCCGAACCATGTCATGGACTTTGCCTATGACTGGGTGGCTCATTTCAACAGCATCCTTACCGGAAGCTCTCTCTATGAAAGACTGGGTGTGAACTTCCTGGGCGTGAATTCTCTTCACCATCAGGCAGTGAAGAAGCTGGCGGAATCCCTGAAGCCCATGGCCGTATCGGAAGACGGTCTGGTGGAAGCGGCCTATGCACCGGCTAAGAAATTCCTCTGGGCCGTACAGTGGCATCCGGAATACTCCTATACCTACGACGGCTTGGATATGGCTATTTTCGAAGCCTTCACAGAAGCAGCCGGCAGCCGGACGGTTCACGGCCTCTCGCCTTTCCTCCCGCCGGACCTCACCACTCATGACACGATCCGTCTGGGGTAGGGAATAATAACTGGTACATGATAAGTAAAAGTGGCGCCTTTGACAGAAGGACGCCACTTTTAATGTGCGGTCAGAGGCACCGGGGTACCGGATTAAAGGGCGGTCTTCTTCCTTTAAAAGGAGAGAGAATGCTGCGAAGGAGGTGCCTGCTCTGGCGCCCAAAGGGCGCCCTGCTTCTTGCATTCTCCTTTTCTTTCCCATACAATAAAGGATACCTGTAAAGCAGGACAGGTATCCTTTATTGTTTTTCTAAGGAGGGCCTATGTATTCCTCTTCGTCTCCGGCATGGAAAGCACTGCATGAGGCTTTTCCCTGCACCATTCCCATATTTGCAGGGTTCTGGTTTATTGCCTTTGCCTATGGCTTTTATATGTATACCCTGGGCTTTTCTTTTATATATCCTACCCTTATGGCCATGTTCATATTTGGCGGTTCTCTGGAATTTGTGACGGTATCCATGCTGCTTTCTTCCTTTGCGCCCTGGCAGACGCTGGTGGTGGCACTGACGGTACAGGCCCGGCATCTGTTTTATGGTCTGGCCATGCTGGAAAAGTACAGGGGAACGGGATGGAAGAAACCTTTCCTGATTTTCTGGATGTGTGACGAAACTTTTGCACTGAACTATTCCGCCACCATTCCTTACGATGTAGACAGGGGCTGGTACTATTTCTGGGTGTCTTTCCTGGATTATACCTACTGGGTTTCTGGCGCCATGATCGGCGGCCTGCTGGGATCCCTTGTTTCTTTTGATACGAAAGGCCTTTCCTTTGTGATGACTACCATGTTCCTTGTGGTATTTCTGGAGCAGTGGCTGAAGGAGGGGAAGCATTACACGGCCCTCATCGGCCTTGCCGCTTCGATACTCTCCCTTCTTTTCTTCGGAAAGGATGCCTTCATTATACCTGCCATGGCAGGTATGCTTCTGGTGCTTACCCTGCTTAGAAAGCCCATAGAGAAAGCGGGTGGATTTTTATGACGTCCATGCCTTTGTGGCAGCAGATAGCTACCATAGCCCTCTGCGTTCTGGGAACCATGACTACCCGGTTTCTTCCTTTTCTGATTTTCAAACCGGGAAGCCGTCTTCCCGGCTATGTGAAATACCTGGGGAAAGCACTTCCTTCCGCTGTTTTTGCCCTGCTGGTGGTGTACTGCCTGAAGGATGTTTCCCTCCTCTCCGGCAGTCACGGCATTCCGGAAGCTCTGGGCATGGGGGTCACGGCTCTATTGCATCTCTGGAGACGGCAGATGCTTCTCTCCATGGCAGGGGGCACACTTTTTTATATGTTTCTGGTGCAGTATATCTTCTGACGAGAAGAATCAGCGGCTCAGGGAGAAAAGGGAAAACATGGCACAAAAAAAGAGTACCTTCCAGTACTCTTTTTTCCATGGTGACCGGTATGGGATTCGAACCCATACTCTCTGCGCTGAGAACGCAGCGTCTTAACCGTTTGACTAACCGGCCATGTATGACTTATTATACATGAATCGTCGCCTGAATGCAAGAGTTCTATTGGAGGAAAAAGATTCTTCATCTCCTGAGATTTATGAAAGACGGCTTTCTCCGGGTGTGCTATAATTTCTGTAAGCTGATTTTGACATGGATGAAATCATCATTTCCTGAAGAGGAGGCAGGTTATGAATATAGAAGCAAAAAGAAAATATATGCTGCTCTGCATTGTGATTCTGCTGATTGCGGCCATTGCGGCAGGAACTTCCGATTTCTGGAAGGACAGCGGCGTGGAAAGCGCCAAGCAGGGCTATGTGGCGGTGATTCGTATTGATGGCCCCATTTACGGCGGCCCCGATACCGATTCGATTCTCTCCGGCAGCAGCGGTGTGACCAGTGAGCAGATTATGAAAGAGTTCCAGACAGCCCGGAAGGATCCCCAGGCCAAGGCTATCCTGGTGCGTATCAACAGCCCCGGCGGTTCCACGGGAGCTACCCAGGAAATTGCAGAGGAAATGGATAAGATCAGGAGCAGCGGCAAACCCATTATTATTTCCATGGGAGATATGTGTGCTTCTGCCGGCTACTGGCTGGCCAGCAAGGGCAATTACATCTTTGCTTCTCCTGCCACGATTACGGGAAGCATCGGTGTGTACATGGATTACACCAATGTGGAAGACCTGATGGACAAGCTTGGCATTAAAAATGAAAAAATCAAAAGCGGCGCCCATAAGGATATCCTTTCCATGTACCGTCCCATGACGGGGGAAGAAAAAGAAATGGTGCAGACCATGGTGGATGATATTTACAACCAGTTTGTACAGACCGTAGCAGACGGGCGCAAGATGGATGAAAATAAGGTACGCTCCATTGCGGATGGCCGGATTCTCACCGGAAAACAGGCCCAGGACCTGGGACTGGTGGACGCCATGGGCAATTATTACGACGCTTTGAGCTATGCAGCTTCCAGCGGCGGCATTCAGAGTGAAAATATTCCGGTGAAAAGTTATGGCAGCGGTGTTTCCCTGAAGGGCATCCTTTCCGGCGAGGCCAGAAATCTGTCCGGTGTCTTTGGAAAGGCGCTGGCCGATTCCTTCAAGGAGTCTGTGGCAGGCTCTTCTGTGCCGTCTATGAAGTAAGGAGGATTGTATGAATCAGTTACTTGATATGGCTATGGCCCTCATCCTTTCACCCCGGCAGGCCTTGATGGAAATCACTAATGAAGAAAAACTGAAAGAAGGATTTTTCATCTGGATATTTGTGGTGCTTCTCATGTCCCTCTCCCTGTTTCAGCAGGGGCCGGGGCTGGTGATGCAGTTCCTACTCATGGTTCTCTTCATGGGGGCAGCCCTTCTGGTGCACAGCGCGGTGATCGACTATATTTCCGGCTTCTGGGGCGGCATGGGTACCGCCAGAGGCATTACGGCAGGATTCATGGCGGCTTCTCTGCCCATGGCCTTTTCTGTTTTCTTTACCTTTCTGGCCGAAGCGGGTGTGGGTGCTCTGCCCAGCATAGGAAGCTTTGCTATCTGGATCTGGTCTTTCTACCTGGATGTGACGGCCATTGGACAGAATTATCGTTTCCGCCCGGGAAAATCTTTCCTCATTGCTTTGACCCCTTATATCCTCATTGCGATTTTCTTCATCGCCCTCATGGCCCTGGGGGTGGCTGCGGCGGTGGAAGGGATTGCCAATATGCAGGATATGCAGAGTCTTGAATCTATGATCAACCAGATGTAAAATAGAATCAAATAATTGGCAGAGGCGCCGGAAATCATATCCCGGCGCCTCTGCCTGTTCAATTTCAAAAAGATACGGTTTGTGATATAATATGAAACGTATGTATAACTTGGATTGGATACACGCAGTTTCCCTATACAAATGAAAATCTTGAATCAGTATGAATATAAGGAGGAATACCATTTATGTGCGGTATTGTAGGTTATGTAGGCAGTGGAAATGCCACGAATTTTCTGATTGACGGACTCCGCCGCCTGGAATACAGAGGATATGATTCTGCAGGCATTGCGGTTTATGAAAATGGAAAAATTAACATTGAGAAAAAGCAGGGCCGCCTGGTGAATCTGGAAAACGAGCTGAAAAAGCATCCTCTCCAGGGCCATATCGGCATTGGGCATACCCGCTGGGCTACTCACGGCAAGCCTTCCGACAGAAATGCCCATCCTCATGGAGACTGCCATAACCATTTTGTGGTGGTTCATAATGGTATTATTGAAAACTATCTGACTCTGAAAAAGGACCTTATGGAAAAAGGCCACGTTTTCAAGTCCGAAACGGACACGGAAGTGGTAGCTCATCTTCTGGAAGAACTGGACGATGGCAATTTCCTGTCCACGGTCCGCAAAATGCTTTCCATCATCGAAGGCTCCTACAGCCTTGTGATTATGGACAGCTCCTATCCTGATACCATTATCTGTACCAAGAAGAACAACCCTCTCATCATCGGTCTGGGCAAAGGAGAAAACTTCATTGCCTCCGATATTCCTGCTGTGATTAACCATACCAGGGACATCTACATTCTGGATGATGAAGAAGTGGCTGTAGTGAAAGCTGACCAGGTCTCCATTCTTGACAGAGATGGAAAACCGGTGCAGAAAGAAATCCAGAAAGTGACCTGGTCTGCCGAAGCAGCAGAAAAGGGCGGTTATCCTCATTTCATGCTGAAGGAAATCTTCGAACAGCCTAAAGCAGTCCGCGATACGGTGCAGATCCATCTGAACAAAGACGGCTCCGTCACATTCCCTGATCTGGGCTGGACAAAGGAATGCTTTGAGAATATTGACAATATTCTTATTACGGCCTGCGGCACCGCCTACCATGCAGGTCTGGTGGCCAAGCACTACATTGAACGGTTCGTAAAGATTCCGGTTTCTGTGGAAATCGCGTCGGAATACCGCTACAGCAAACCCCTGACCACCAATCGCACCCTCTGCATCGTAGTGAGCCAGTCCGGCGAAACCATCGATACCCTGGAAGCACTGAAAGAAGCAAAGAAACATGGCGCCAAAAGTCTGGCCGTGACTAACTCCATCGGCTCCTCCATTGCCCGGGAAGCAGACCATGTCGTATATACTCTGGCAGGGCCGGAAATCGCCGTAGCTTCTACCAAAGCCTATACCACCCAGCTGGTGGCACTCCTCATGCTGGCCCTGTACATGGCACAGCTCAGGGGCACCATTTCCATGGACCTCATCCATAAGATTACCGATGGATTGAAAGACCTGCCCAAGCAGATTGAAAAAGTACTGAAAGAAAAGGACCATATGGCTGAAGTGGCAGACCGCCTTATCAAAGCTCATGACATTTTCTATCTGGGCCGTTCCATCGACTATGCCATCGCCATGGAAGGGGCACTGAAACTGAAAGAAGTATCCTATATCCATGCGGAATCTTACGCAGCCGGCGAACTGAAACACGGCACCCTGGCCCTCATCACCGCCGATACCCCTGTGATTGCCGTAGCTACCCAGGATGCGGTAAGCTCCAAAATGTACAGCAATATCCAGGAAGTCAAAGCCCGGGGCGCAGAAGTCCTTGGCATCGGCTATGAAGATGATAAAGAACTGGGCAAGTACACCACTGAAACCGTACGGATCCCCAGAGTGGACTTCTTCATTGCCCCCATTCTGTCCGTCATTCCCATGCAGCTTCTCGCATACTATACCAGCGTGAAGAGAGGAAACGATGTGGATAAGCCAAGAAATCTGGCAAAATCAGTGACCGTGGAATAAGAAATACATGGGGCACAGGCATCCTTCGGGGCCTGTGCCTTTTCTTTCTATCAGACACGGTTGCGGAAACCTGTTTTTAAGCATAAAATAAAGAAAGTATATTTCATGGATAGGAGTTGTCATATATGAAGAAGATTATTTTAACCGGCGACCGTCCCACCGGACACCTTCACGTAGGTCACTATGTAGGATCCCTCAGAGAGCGGGCAGCCCTCCAGAATTCCGGCAAGTTTGATGAAATTTACATCGAAATTGCTGACGCCCAGGCCCTGACGGACAATGCGGATAATCCTGAAAAAGTCAGGAAAAACGTACTCCAGGTCGCTTTGGACTACCTTTCCGTAGGTATCGACCCCGAGAAGTCCAATATCTTTATCCAGTCCCTGGTACCGGCCCTGCCGGAACTGACCATGTACTACATGAACCTGGTTACCGTATCCCGGCTGGAAAGAAATCCTACGGTAAAAGCGGAAATTCAGCAGAAACATTTCGAAGCCAGCATCCCCGCCGGCTTCCTCTGCTACCCTGTCAGCCAGGCAGCCGATATTACCGCCTTTGACGCCACCACCGTACCGGTAGGGGAAGACCAGGAACCCATGCTGGAACAGACAAGGGAAATTGTACGCAAATTCAATGACATTTATGGTGAAACCCTGGTGGAACCGGAAATTGTCCTGTCCACCAATAAAGCAAGTCTCCGCCTTCCCGGTATCGACGGCAAGGCTAAGATGAGCAAATCCATCGGCAACTGTATTTATCTCTGCGAAAAACCGGAAGACATTGAAAAGAAAGTCATGTCCATGTTTACCGATCCTACCCATCTTCGTAGAGACGACCCGGGCCACGTGGAAGGCAACCCCGTCTTCACCTACCTGGGCGCTTTCTGCAAAGATGAATATTTCGCAGAATTCCTGCCGGAATACAAGAACCTGGACGAAATGAAAGAACACTACACCAGAGGCGGTCTGGGAGACGTCAAAGTCAAACGGTTCCTTAACAACGTGATGCAGGCAGAACTGGCTCCTATCCGTGAACGCCGCCAGCACTGGGAACAGCACCTTGATGATGTGGTGGATATCCTCAGGAAAGGCACAGAAAAAGCGGCTGCCAAAGCCGATGGCACCCTCCAGAGAGTGAGAAAGGCTATGCGGATTAACTACTTTGAAGATGGCAACCTGTTAAAATAAAAATCATATCTTTAAAAAGACGAAGGCTTCGGCCTTCGTCTTTTTTTATGCTGCAGGAAAAGGGGCAGCGGAAGAGGGGATGAAGGGACTAGGCATATGTATTAAGTTCATATACCCACAAAGTTTAGAAATAAATTAATTAATATTAACTTCGGATAACTAAGTAATTTTAAAATACTCTTTTATAAGATATATGAAGAAATCGCCTTTTATATCAATGTTCAAATAGATATAAGGAAATAGGCAGAATTACTACAGTATCATCGCTTTTTTATTATTTCAATAGGGCGGTTTTATCATTTATAACTTTTCAAAGATGAAGGTCGTGCTCTACTTTCAAAACTTTCGAAGCGCATCGACAAATACTATTGCATTCGGGGAGGCAATGCATTAACATAAGACATATTAATTTTCTTGTGGTTTATGGGATTATATCTTTTTTCTGTATAGGATTTTGTATTTTCTTCGTGTCACCTGGCCATAGACCGGCAGTCTGTGTACCATTTTTGATCAAAGGAGATTTCATGAATAAAGTTTACAAGGTGGTCTGGAATCGCACAAAACATTGCTACGTTGTAGTTTCTGAACTGGCGAAACGGACAGGTGACGCGCCTGCTGAACAGCACGCTGAAGCTGTCCGGTGGAGCTGATACCACGAAGCTCACTGACAAAAACATCGGCGTAGTAGCCAATAGCTCTGGTGATGGTCTTGATATCAAGTTGGCTAAGGATCTGACGAATATCGACAGCATCACTATGACGGGCGGCCTCACGCTCAATAGCACCAACGGCTCGTCGACAATCACGGGCCTGTCGAATAAGAGTGTCGATTTGCCTGACTTCGGCAAAGCTGGCCGAGCTGCTACAGAAGAACAGCTGCAGCAGGTGAAGGGCAGTATCACTGACGCTAACCAGGGCGGCGGCTTCGGCTTGGCAGATGACAAGGCGAATGCTGTCAAGGCAGACCTGGGCAGTACCATCGGCATCCATGGGGGCAGAAACATCACCACGGCTGTTTCGGAAGATGGCAAGTCCATCGACATCAAGCTGAACAACCAGGTGGATCTTGGTGATGACGGCTCCATCAAGGCTGGCGGCGTCACGATTGACAGCAAGGGCATTGACGCTGGTGGCAAAAACATCACTAACGTGGCGAGCGGTATCGTCAATAAGGATGACAGCGATAATACCAACGCGGCGAATATCGGCGATGTGAAGACCCTTGCCGGTGAGGCTGCCAAGACGGAAATCGGCAAGCTGGGCAGCCGGGACTTTGCCGGAGACGACGGAGAAACCGTCTCCAGAGGCCTGGGTGAATCCATGAAGTTTTCCGGTGGTGAGACAGATACGACTAAGCTTTCCAGTGGACAGAATATCGGTGTTGTCGCCAATAAGGATAACGATGGCCTTGATATCAAGCTGTCCAAGGAACTCAAGGGACTTACCAGCGTTACCACGGGCAATAGTACTTTGAACAACGACGGCCTGACCATCAACAACAGTGAAGGCAAAGCCGGTACGACTATCACCAGCAGCGGCATCAAGATTGCCGCTAATGGCGACAATACCCATGCCGTGGAAGTTACAAACAGCAATGTCTCTATGGGCGGCCAGCAGATCCACGATGTGGCACCGGGGACCAGTGATACCGATGCGGTGAATGTAAGCCAGCTGAAAGGTCTGGTCAGCGGCGTAGATGGAGCTGTAAACAAGCTGAACAATCGCCTGAACCGGGTTGGCGCCGGGGCAGCTGCTCTGGCGGCGCTTCATCCGCTGGATTTCAATCCGGAAGAAAAGTGGAACTTTGCTGCTGGTTTCGGGCACTATGTGAATGCCAATGCCGGTGCCATCGGCGCCTTCTACCAGCCCAATGAAGATACCCTCTTCTCCCTGGGCGGCAGCTGGGGCGGCGGAGAAAACATGGTTAATGCAGGAGTCAGCATCCGCCTGGGCCATGGAAACTCCATCATGGGTTCCCGTACCGTTATGGCCAGGGAAATCATGGCTTTGAAGCAGCAGGTGGAAGCACAGAACCTGAAGCTTAAGGAAAATGAAGATTTGAAGGCCCGACTTGCCAAACAGGACCAGGAAATCGCAGAACTGAAAGCGATGGTTCTTAAGCTGGCGGCTAAAGGCTGATTTCATAGATGCAGAGTAAAAACACCCGAATGTGATTCTGAAAGAGTCACCTTTCGGGTGTTTTTATATGGTCTTTATCTGCCGCAGCGCTGCGAACAGGGCAAGGTGTTCTGCTCTATTCCATGATAAAACCCCTGACGCCTGAAAATCAGCGATTTCCAGACATTAGGGGTTCAGTAAGGCGCGGGAATTGTCATCACCTATCCCTGGATTTTTTCCATTTCGGAAAGCGGCAGAGTGTCTCTCCCTTTAGAGCCGCTTATGAGAAACACCAGGGTACCTGCAGCAGCAGAAATGGTGGAAGCCAGAAGAATGGAAAATTTGGCCAGGTTCAGGAGGCTGGGATCCGTGAAGGCGATGGAGGCAATGAAGATGGACATGGTAAAGCCGATACCGCCGAGCATGCCGGTAGCTGCCAGCTCCCGGGGAGAGGCTTTGCCGGGAATGTCTATATGGCCTATTTTATGGAGAAGGTAGACAGAGCCGAAGATGCCTACCGGTTTTCCAAGGAAGAGTCCCGCCAGGATGCCCCAGGGGAGAGGGGAAGTAAAGTCCAGAGAAGAAAGGGAAATTTCTACGCCCGCATTGGAAAGGGCAAAAACGGGCATGATGAGATATGCAGACCAGGGGTGAAGTCTCTTCTCCCACTGATGAAGCATGGATACTTTGCAGTTCCCTTCTGCCGGAATAGAAAAGCCCAGAATGACTCCAGCTATGGTGGGGTGGATGCCGGCTTTCAGGAAAAAGTACCATGCCACAAGGCCTAAAGCCAGATAGGCCGGGAAGAAACGGATTTTCAAGCGGTTTAAAAGGAATGCGCCGGCAAGAGCTGCCAGTCCGGAAGCCAGGGCTATCCATGCAAGGTCCGTGCTGTAAAAGAGGGCGATGACGACAATGGCGCCTAAATCATCTACAATGGCCAGGGCCGTCAGGAAGACTACCAGCCCCGGCGGTGCGCTTCTGGCTGCCAAGGTCATAATGCCCAGGGCAAAAGCAATATCGGTGGCCATGGGAATGCCCCAGCCGCCGGAGGTTGCAGTGCCAAAATTCAGAAGGCTGTAAAACAGGGCTGGTACCAGCATGCCGCCCAGGGCCCCGCATACGGGAAGAATCATGGTAGATTTGGTGCGGAGTTCTCCATAGAGGAATTCCCGCTTGATTTCCAGGCCTACCAGAAAGAAGAAAACGGCCATGAGCCCGTCATTGACCCAGTGAAGAAGTCCCATTTCCAAGGAAAAAGGTCCTATGCCGATGGCTATTGGCGTGTGAAGGCTGTGCTCATAGACGCCGCCCCAGGGAGAATTGGCTATGATGACAGCCAGGATGGCACATATGAGAAGAATGACACCGCCCGATGCTTCGGAACGCAAAAAGGAAAGAAATGTGGTGCTTAGGGATTCGATTTTTCGTCTCATAGTCAGCTCCTTTCAGGAAAATGAAATATTCTATTCAAATAATAGCATATAATACATATAATGTCATTACCTATTATGAAATATTTATGTATTGCATTGAATACTATATATTTAAATGAATTCGATAAATAATAGATAGGTACAGGACTGGGAGGACGGGCTTCATCCCGTTTCTTTTGTCCCGGGAGGATTTTGGAAAATGGCAGAAAAAAACTGTGAAGAAATGGGAGAATCCTCATTTCTTCACAGCCTTAAAGGCGGTTCTTTATTTACTTAAATCAATGGAACGGATCTGCTTCCGCAGGGGCAGTACAGAGTAGGGAGCTACGGAGAATTCGTCCACTCCCATGCGGAGGAAGGTTTCGGTGATGGAAAGGTCGGAACCTAGTTCACCGCACATGCCTACCCAGATGCCTGCTTTGTGAGCATTTTCCACGGTCATCTGAATCAGTTTCAGCACAGCCGGATGGTGGGGATTAAAGAAGTCAGAAAGGACGCGGCTTGTTCTGTCTACTACCAGGGTGTACTGGGACAGGTCATTGGTGCCGATGGAGAAGAAATCCACTTCTTTAGCCAGTTTGTCGCTGATTAAGGCAGCTGCCGGCGTTTCTACCATAATGCCTACTTCCATATGATGGTCATAGGCAATGCCCTTCTTATCCAGTTCCATCCTGACTTCGTCCAGGATTTCCCGAGCCTTCCATACTTCCCATACCGAGGTAATGAGAGGGAACATGATGGCTGCTTTGCCAAAGGCGCTGGCCCGGAGAATAGCACGGAGCTGGGTCTTGAAGATTTCCGGCCGTTTCAGGCAGATGCGGATGGCCCGCATGCCCAGGGCAGGGTTTTCTTCCTTCGGCAGATGGAAGGCAGAGGCTTCCTTATCAGCGCCAATATCCAGGGTACGGATGATGACGCGCTTACCGGCCATGGTTTCGATGGCCAGTTTGTAAATATTAAACTGTTCCTCTTCACTGGGGAGAGTGTCTCTTCCCATGTAGATAAATTCACTGCGGAAGAGGCCGATGCCTTCGGCATCATTTTTCAGAACGGCAGCCAGGTCGGAGGCGGAAGATACATTGGCTGCCACTTCGACCCGGTGACCATCTACGGTTTCACTGGGAAGGCCTTTCAGCTGCTGCATCAGTTCCTTCAGCCGTATGCTCTGGTCCTGTTTCTCCTTCATCACTGCCAGAATGCCCGGTGTGGGATCCAGATACACCGTTCCGGAGAATCCATCAATCACAGCTGTTTTGCCGTCAAAGGAGTCATCCACTTCTGTGCCGGTAGCTACGATGGCAGGAACGCCCAGTGCCCTGGCCAGAATGGCAGTGTGGGAAGTGGGGGTGCCTTCTTTTGTAACGAAGCCCAGAATTTTTTTGGTATCCATCTGGATGGTTTCACTGGGAGTGAGGTCATCGGCATAGAGGATACAGGGTTCATCGCTGGCAAACATGGCTTTTTTCTGATGAAGGGTACGCAGGAGGATGCGGGCGATTTCCTGCACGTCTGCTACGTGGGCCTGCATGTATACATCAGTTCCGCTGCTGTAAATCTGGGTGAAGTTCTTTTCAGCCTGGGAAATGGCAGATTCTGCATTGATGCTCTGACTGCGGATCATGGAGCGGACGGCATCTACAAATTCCGATTCTGTCAGCATCTGCTGGTATACTTTGAAAATGGAAGCATTATCCAGACCCACATGGGACACGGCTTCCTGATAGAACTGATTCATTTTGGCAGAGGCTGTATTTCTGGCAGAATCGAACCGGGCCACTTCGGTTTCCGGGCGGTCTACCTTCGATTCTTCTACGCTGAATTCTTTATGACGGAATACCCGGAGTGGTCCGATGGTAACCATACCGGAAATGCTTTTACCTGTAATTTTTTCCATTCTATGCAATCCTTTCTTTTTCCGCAGGGGAAATCAGTCTTCGATTCCTTCCCTTCCCATGACACCTTTGTCATAGTAGTGGCGGATTTTTTTCATTTCAGTAATGAGGTCGGCAGCATCCAGAATATAGGATGGAGCGTTGCGGCCGGTAAATACCAGTTCCACCTCCGGACGGCGGGCAGCAAGGATTTCCTTCGTGTCCTCCTCGGTGGCCAGGTCATACCAGCAGGCCATATTGTATTCATCCAGGATAACCACATCGTAGGGGCCGGAAACGGCACCGATGGCGTCATCAATGCCTTTCCGTATCATATCCCGATATTCTTTGGGCGGATGACCGGCAGGATACACCACCAGCTTGTCGCCCCAGGCCTTGATTTCTTCTTCCGTAAGCATGCCTTCCTTGGCAATGAAATAAGGTTTACCCAAAGTAATAAGGGTGATGCCGTCAAGGCTTTGGAGCACTTTCTGCTCCGAGTAGGCCAGAGATTTCATGAACTGGATGATGCATACCTTTTTCCCCGCACCTATGGCGCGGATGGCAAGACCGATGGCAGCCGTGGTTTTCCCCTTGCCGTCACCGGTATATACTTGAATGTAACCTTTCATCATATCCTCCTTATCAGAAAATATCATTTGGAAGGGATATTTCTATCGAATTAAAGAATAGATTGGTCATTCTTTCATTACCCTATTATACAATGGATAGAAGGGAAACAAAAGGCGGCGATTCCGATTTCATCCATGGAAAAACCGCCATGGAAACCATGACGGCTTTGGTTACAGACATTTGTTGTTAAAACAGCGTCTTTTTTTGTACATTTTATGAATGATATAAGCAGCCAGAAGGAGGAAAAGAAGCACAATGAAACGAGTGCCGTGCTCCGAGAAATAAATGAGGTCATGGCCCAGCCATACTTCAATGATTACAGAGGGAATCTTGCCGATGAGGGTAGATTTCAGATGCTCCCGGCTGGTGAGCTTGCTTAAGACGGCAATGGCAGTGAAAAGAATATTGGGTGAATAGGGAATAGCCCTGGCCAGAGCCATATTCTTCACACAGCTGTATTTGTCCAGCTTGGTAAGCATATGCTTCTTTTCAATCAGACGGCGGGCTTCCTTACGGAAGAAGATACGTCCGATATGGAAACTGATTTCAATGCCGATGACTTCTCCCACCCAGGAAATGAAAATCCCCGGGAGCAGGCCGAAGAGCGCTCCATTCACTGTAAGGAAGGGAATCGTAGGAATCCCGAAGACATTACAGAAAATGAGCAGACCAATGCTCACAAGAAAAGCTCCGTACCCGAAGGATGAAATGTAATCCGCCAGACCGTCCACATCGCCTGCCATGGTGAGGTGGATGGTATGGTAATAAAATTCAGGATAGTACATACGAACCAGGTAAACGGATATGACGGCAGCAGCAATCAGAATCAAAAGTCCGATAAGCTTTTTACATTTGTCAATCATAATGTATCCTTTTAGCCGCCCACAAGCCGGAAATTGGCGCAGTTATCTGCCCCGGCGGAGCGGCGCACCGGACAGATATATCTTATGGTTCTCGTTTCAGTCAGTTGTAAGCTTTAGAAAAGCAGTGTTTATTGTAAGCGATTTGTCAAGATTATGCAAATACCTTTTCTTATCTCATATATTATAATACAGGGTCATCAGATTTTCCAATATACATAGCAGACTATATAAGTTTAGAATACCGATAAAATCGGGAGTTTTGCAATTCGTTTCCATTGGCAGCTATGAAAAATCAAACAGAGGGATACGTTACTGCTTCATGGCAGGGGAGCATACCGGAAAAGAGAGAGGGCGGACAAAGAGGGGGGGAGGCAAAAAGGCTGCAAAGCACTGCCTGGCTTTTCATGGTTCATGATGAGGTCAATCTAAGGGTCTTCATACATCAAAGGACAGGCCCTGCCATGGTTTTTCAGAAATGACACCGTTTCGCCCCCTTATATGCTATCTTTCCTTTTATGGATTCCCAGTGAATTTTTAGGCATAAATCTGTTATAATGAGAAGGACATATTTCTGCAGGAGCTGCAGACAGATTGAGAACCCTTGTTTTTTTGATTCGGCAGGTGTTGGAAAATGGATTTTAACTTGACAGATAAGCAGAAGGAACTGGTAGGGCTGGCCCGTGATATTGCACAGAAGGAAATCGCACCCAGGGCCCTTTCTATCGATAAGAGTGGCGTTATGGATGAGGAGCTGCTTCGAATTTTGAAGCAGTCCGGCATGACGGCTCTGTCGGTTCCCAAGGAATTCGGCGGTGCCGGACTGGATCTTTTGACCATTGCCATGATCAGTGAAGAAATGGCCAAAGGATGTGCCGGCGTGGCTACCGTATGTGCTGCCAATTCCCTGGCTTCATTCCCGGTGCTCATTGCAGGCAGCGATGAACAGAAGAAATCCTATTTCGACTGCCTGAATGAAGGGGGCATGAGCTGCTTTGCCCTTACGGAACCGGGGGCCGGTTCCGACGCCGGCGCCGTTTCCTGCCGGGCTAAGAAGGTGGACGGCGGCTATGTACTGAATGGGACCAAGTGCTTCATTACCAATGCACCTATTGCAGATAAAATCACTCTCTTTGCCAATACAAGAGAATCCGGCGGCATCCGGGGGCTCACTGTTTTTTCCGTAGATAGAAATACCAAAGGTATTTCCATGGGCAAGGAAGAAGATAAAATGGGTATCCGCGCTTCCGCAACTTCGGAAATCATTTTTGATGACTGCTTCGTGCCTGCTTCTACCAGGCTTGGGAGGGAAGGCATGGGATTCCGCATCGCCATGGAAACGCTGGAAAAATCACGACCGGTGGTAGGCGCTATTTCTGTGGGTATTGCCCAGGCTGCGCTGGAAAATGCAATCCATTATGCGCACCAGAGAAAGCAGTTCGGACAGAAAATCGCTTCCTTTGAAATGGTGCAGCAGATGATCGCCGACATGGTGACAAAGACGGAAGCAGCCCGGGCTCTGGTGTACAAAGCCTGCTGGATGCAGATGACCGGTGATAAGAAAGCATCTCTTTTCTCCGCCATGTCCAAATGCTTTGCTTCCGATACAGCCATGGAAGTCACCACCACCGCCGTACAGGTTATGGGCGGCAATGGATATTCCCGGGAAAATCCGAACGAAAAATATATGCGTGACGCCAAGATTATGCAGATTTATGAAGGAACCAACCAGGTGCAGCGTCTTGTGATTGCCAATGCGGCCATGTACTGATCAGTGGGCGGTGTCTTATTCTTTACAGACGGGAAATGCATGAATGTCAGTACCGGCCGGAGAGGAACATCCTCCTTATTCTGACTTCATCCAGCCGGGCAAAAAAAGCTTGCAATCTATGGATATTCTGTGTATAATAATCAGCATAGTTAAACAAAAGGCAAAAGGGCCTGCGTACTTTGGTATGCAGGCCCTTTCTATGTTGGAGGTGCTGGTCATGATGTGGCATTGAGCGAAAGGGCAGATAAAAACGGTATAAAAGCAGAGGGGCCCGGGAAACTCCTCTGTATAATTTCATAAAAATGGGTGATGGCGCTGCTATGGGAATTTCAGGGATTCCAGGCGGCTTTTTTTATTTTTCAGAAAGGAATTTATGACTATGCGCAAATATCTTTTACCGGCATTTCTGGGAGCCTGTTTCCTTCCAGGAATGGTCATGGCGGCTGATGAAGGAAGTCAGCTGAATGGAGCAGACATGGCTTACATGGCCATTTCCACACTGCTGGTGCTCATTATGACTCCGGCTCTGGCTTTTTTCTACGGTGGTCTGGTACGTCGTAAGAACACCATTAATACCATTATGATGTCCATGGTATGTCTGGCTATCTTTACCGTACAGTGGTTTGTCTATGGGTATTCTCTTTCCTTCGGCCCTGATGTGGGCGGCATCATCGGCAATCTGGACTGGGCCTTTTTCCATGATGTAGGCATGGCAGCCAATCCGGATTATTCTGAAACCATTCCCCATATCCTCTTCGCCCTGTTCCAGATGGCTTTTGCCATCCTCACGCCAGCCATCGTCAGCGGCGGTATTGTGGAAAGGACCCGTTTCCCGGCCTATTGTATTTTTATCCTTCTCTGGGGCACTCTGGTATATGACCCCATGTGCCATATGGTATGGGGCGTGGGCGGCTTCATCCGCAATATGGGAGCCCTTGACTTTGCAGGGGGCACGGTCATTCATGTCACCTCCGGCTTCTCTGCTTTAACTGCGGCCATTCTGATCGGCAGAAGAAAAGGGTATGGCATTTTTTCCCTTCGTCCCCACAATATTCCCTATGTCTGCCTGGGCGGCAGCTTCCTGTGGCTGGGATGGTTCGGATTTAACTCCGGCGCCGGCCTGTCGGCCAACGATGTGATGACGCAGGCCCTGGCCAATACAGGCATTGCCTCCTGTACGGCCGGTCTGGTGTGGATTGTTATTGAAGAAATCATTCATAAGAAAATGACGGCCCTGGGTCTTATGACCGGCATCCTCACCGGCCTCGTAGGCATAACACCGGCTGCAGGCTTCGTAGATGCCGGCGCTGCATTCTTCATTGGTATCACCACACCGCTCATCTGCTATTTCTTCGTTTCCTTCGTCAAATCCAGACTTGGCTATGACGACTCTCTGGACGCCTTCGGCTGCCATGGTATGGGCGGCGTATGAGGTGCTCTTATGACAGGTATTTTCTGTACTAAAACCATTAATGATGCCGGTGCCGATGGCCTTCTCTACGGAAATCCCGGCCAGCTCATTCCTCAGATGACAGGCATTGTGACCGGCATCATAGTGGCCGTTGTTATGACTACCCTGATTATCAAAGTGCTGGGATCTTTCATGAAAGTCCGCGCTACTGCTTCTGAAGAAGCCCAGGGCCTGGACCTTATCGACCATGGTGAAAGAGCGTATAATAAATTGTAAGAGGTGAAACCTATGAATACAGATAAGAAAATCTACAAGGTAGATGCCGTTATCCGTCCTGAAAAGCTGGAAGAGCTGAAGGATAAGTTGTATGAAATCGGTGTTACCGGTATTACTGTTACTGAAGTCTACGGCTGCGGCCTCACCCATGGACAGGAAGAAATCTATAGAGGAAATGTACTCTCGGTGAACCTGCTTCCGAAAATTAAAATAGAAATTGTCATTTACGAAACACCTCTGGAAAAACTGATTCAGACCATCCGCGACACCTGCAACACCGGTCATGTGGGAGACGGTAAAATCTTTGTATCCGAACTGACCACAGCTGTCAAAATCCGTACAGGAGAAAGAGGCGGTGCTGCCATTATCGATGACAAAGCATAAGTCAGCCAAAAGGGGCTGTGAAGGAAAGAAATTTATTTTCACAGCCCTTTTGCGATACGCCCCGCTTCAGGGGCCTGTCATTCTGTCTTTATCCCGGATGATGCCATGAGATCCACAAAATGCAGGCTCCTGGGTCAGCAGCGCTTTTCTTTAAACTATATATAATATTTCATATTGACAGTTTCCACCTGTCGAATCTATAATAATTAATAAGCATTGCAGGTCTGTGGCTGAAAGTCGATGGTAGTCGCAGCCAAAGCGATCCACGTAACGCAGGAAAATCCTGCTGAGCATGGTGCGGTTTAGAAGTAAGTCCTGCCGGGAAAACCGAGAGGGTTAGTAGTGAGAGGAAGACACCGGGTAGCGAAAGCTCCAGCAGGCGAGTGTGGGGTCAAAAGCCAGGTCAGCTGCCGTGCTTATTTAAAATTCGATTTCTGTGGATGAAATCTGACATAGTTTGGGCGATGAGCAGAAGAAGTACTGATGGCTATTCTTCAGAGAGGGCATGGAAGGTGAAAATGTCTGGTGAGCTTTCAGGAAATGCATCTGTGAGCTGAAAAGGGGAATACAGTATCCTTTTCCGTAGGTCGACGATACGACTATGCGCGGCTTTTGCCGACAGAGTGGAATAACGGGCCACCGTCTCTGTGAGGCGGCGGTCTTTTTAATGGGAACTAGTTGGCTAGTGTACTAGTGTACTAGCTCACTAGCTCACTAACCCATCGATTTCATGAAAGAAGATGATAACCATGTGTCACTGTTGTAAGGAAAAACAGGCTTATCATATCTTTCTTATATATGAATATAAATAAATCACTCTACAGATGGAGGAATCTAAATGGAAGAAATTAAAGTGTATAACACGCTGACGAAGGAAAAGGAAGTATTTAAACCGATTACACCAGGGGAAGCGAAGATTTATGTGTGCGGCGTAACGCCCTACAATCATCCCCATATCGGCAATGCCCGTCCGGCAGTGACCTGGGACGTGATTCGCCGCTACCTGGAGTATGTAGGCTACAAGGTGGAGTTCGTACAGAATTTTACGGATGTGGATGATAAGATTATCAATAAAGCCAATGCGGAAGGCACTGACTGGAAAACAATTTCTGACCGGTATATTGATGCTTATTTCCAGGTCATGGATGCGCTCCATGTACGCCGGGCCGATGTGTATCCAAGGGTATCTGAACATATGGATGATATTATCCATATGGTGGAAACCCTGATTCAAAAGGGCCATGCCTATGTACTGGGCGGCGATGTGTATTATGATATTTCCACTTTCAAGGATTACGGCAGACTGTCCGGCCGGAAAATCGAAGATATGCTGGCCGGGGCCCGCATTGAAGTGAATGATGAGAAGAGAAATCCCGGGGATTTCGCTCTGTGGAAGGCTGCTAAACCGGGCGAACCTTTCTGGGAAAGCCCCTGGGGCAAGGGACGTCCGGGCTGGCATATCGAATGCTCTGCCATGTCCGTCCATTATCTTGGCAAAACCTTTGATTTCCACGGCGGCGGCTCTGACTTGATTTTCCCGCATCATGAAAATGAAATTGCCCAGTCCGAAGGCTGCACAGGCTGCCATTTCGTAGATTACTGGCTCCATAATGGTTTCATCACCATTAACTCTGAAAAGATGAGCAAGTCCCTGAACAATTTCTTCCTGGTGAAAGATGTACTGGAGAAATATTCCGGCGATGCGCTCCGCTATTTCCTTTTGTCCACCCATTACAGAAGTCCTCTTGATTTTTCTGATGACCGCCTGGAAGAAGCAGAAAAGAATATGGACAAGCTGAAAGACGTCATTGGCCGTGTGAAAGAATTGAGCGGCCGGGAAGGCAGTGAGGTGACAGAGGCCTCCAAAGCTCTTGAAAAAGCAGCAGAAGATGATATGAAAGTCTTCCATGAAGCCATGGACGATGATTTCAATACGGGCCTTGCTACGGGTGCCATGTTTGAACTGGCAAAGGCCATCAATGTGTATTACAACGATGTACACAGCGGTATTGGTTTCAACAAAGCATCTCTGGAAAAGGCAGGGAAGGCCTTCAAGACAATCCTTGATATTCTGGGCATTCTGGAAAAAGAATGGAAAAAGACGGAAGCCTATGATGATAAGGATTACAATGAACTCATGAATGTGATTCTTGCTGTCCGCCAGTCTGCCAGAAAAGCAAAGCAGTACCAGCTGGCTGATGAAATCCGGGATAAACTGGGTGAAATCGGCATTGTGATTGAAGATACTCCTACAGGAGCAAGGTGGAAGAAACGTGGAGTTTAAGAGAGTCTTATTTCTGAAAAAACAGATGGCTCATAAGATTGGTAAAGAATCTCCTGTTCTTGGTGAACAGGAGGTCTTTTCCATGGATGCGCTGACCCTGGCTTATATTGGCGATGCCTGCTGGTCCTTCTTTATCCGGAAGGCCCTTATCGATACAGGCATTTATAATGTGCAGATTCTGAACAGCCTGGCATCGGAAATCGTTTCCGCCCGCTGGCAGAGCCGTATTCTCTTTGAAATCAGGGAGCTTTTGAATGAGCGGGAGCTGAAGGTGGCCAAGAGGGCCAGAAATACCAGTTCCCATGTGCCGAAGAGTGCCACTGTGGAGGAATACCGGGAGTCCACAGCCTTTGAAGCGCTTCTTGGCTATCTGTACCTTTCCGGCCAGAAGCAGCGGCTGGATTTCATCCTTGAAAAAAGCTTGAAGTATGTGGCAGGAGAAATGAGCCATGAAAACTGATAAAAGGGAGAGACCATCCTTTAAACAGAAACAGTCCGGACAGCGTCGGCAGCCCCTGTCCTCATCCACCAGAGACGGAAGAAAGAAAAGACCTTTGAAAAAGGAGGGCTCTTCTGACTCTTTCCTTATCTGTGGAAGAAACAGCGTATCCGAATTTCTGAAGAGCAGGGGAGTGCGCCGGGTTTTCCTGAAGGAAGGAAAGAAGGATGACCGTCTGCTTTCCCTGGCGGCTCTGGCTGAAAAGCAGGGAGTGCCGGTGGAAGAGGTGAAGGAAGAAAAGCTGGATGATATGTCCGGCGGCGTAGTGCATCAGGGCATTGCAGCCATGCTTAAGCCCTATGAATATGCAGATCTTGACCGGGTGCTGGCGGATTGGGAAGGGAAGAGTCCCATCCTGATCCTGCTGGATGGGCTGGAGGATGTGCGCAACCTGGGCGCCATTGTCCGCACGGCGGAATGTGCCGGCGCAGCGGCGGTGCTTCTTCCGAAGCATAAGAGCCCGCCGGTAACGGCAACGGCCATGAAGACCGCGGCCGGGGCCTTTGCCTATCTTCCCGTCTGTCAGACGGGAAATATCAGGCAGACTCTGGAAATGCTGAAGGAAAAGGGATTCTGGGTGGTAGGAGCCGATATGGACGGTGAAAGCCTCTATTATGACGCCAACCTGAAAGGCCCGCTGGTCATCGTTATGGGGGCAGAAGGGAAAGGCGTAAGTCCTCTTACCCGGAAAATGTGCGATTTCTGCGTACGTATTCCTATGAAAGGGAAGGTTTCTTCCCTCAATGTTTCTGTAGCAGCTGCTCTTCTTATTTATGAAGCCGCAAAGCAGAGGGATAAGTCATGAAGGATCTCTATCTGGTAGACGGCTATAATGTGATTTTCGGCAGACCTGACATCTTTGACCGGAGCGACCTGGAATCGTGCCGGAAGAAGCTCATGGACATTATGCAGGACTATGGTGCCCATAATGACATAGAAGTGATTATTGCTTTCGACGGGAAGGGAAATTCCACCAAGGTCAAGGTGGAGGAACTGTCCGCCTTCTTTACCATTGTGTATACACCGAGAAGGATGACTGCCGATTCTTATATTGAAAAAGAATCTTATCTCCGGCGGGACGAATACAGACACATTTTCGTAGTCACCTCCGACGGCCCCGAGCAGAGCCAGATTCTGGGAAACGGTGCTTACCGGGTGCCGGTTTCGGATCTTATGCGGGCCATGGAAGAGGATAAGGCGCTGCAGTCCAAATTCATCACCAGGAATAACCATAAGAATCTCAGAAGCGAAATAGGGAGAGCCATCCCGCTTTCCGTACAGGAAAAGCTGGATAAGCTGAGAGGACGGTAAAGGGTTTTCAATCCATTCTGAGAGAAAGGTGCTGGAAGGGTTGGCGGCACTTTGCGCTGCGTAATAGCAGGTCTTTGACAGAAAACGGAACCCTGCACAGGCATGATGATGTTCATCATGCCTGTGTCCTTTTTTGAATCTGTTCCTATGAGGTCTTTCCTGCCAAAAGGGCGTTGTACTGCCGTTTTTCCACCTTGCAAAAAGAATGATTCATGGAGAGAGCGGATTTTGCAGGCAGGAAATGGAGTTTATACAAAATTCAGTTGACCATTCATGATGATTAGTATAAAATAGTGTTTGATATCATTTCTTTTAGAAGATAGAACCGTATCTGCCGTACGTGAGGCAGGTGCAGAGGAGGATTCGCAGTGAAGTACTTTTTGATTGGATTAACCTTTGTGGTTTCCCTGCTTTTGATTGTGGTAGTGGTAGGTCAGGAATCTAAACAGGCCGGTATGGGTACAGCTATCGGCGGCGGTACGGAAAACGCAGCCGGCGGACGGACCAGGGGCAAGGATGCAGTGCTGTCCAAGTTCACTGTAGTCTTTGGTACCATGTTTGCTGTTCTCTGCCTGGTGCTTGGAAGATATATGAATACTTTCTGATTGACTGGGAAAATGTAGTCTGCCCTCCGATTTCATCAGGCGCAGGAATGAGCATTTCCCTGGAGGTTTGCCGGCGGCAGGCCTCTTTTTTATTTGGGCCTTGCGCAGAAGGCCTGTTTCATGTAGTCTTAGTATAGATATATACGTTTTAACTGTCTCTGAAGAGACATTTTTACAGGAAAGCACTGATTTATTCTCAGCATCGAATTCCATAAGTATTTTATTTAATGCATCGGCATAAGCATCTTTAGACAGCTTTCTATTCGCGCTTCCATTCCCGGCATTCCATAAAAATACAAAAATGAATTTCGATAACGATTGAATCAGCGTTTCCCTGGAGGAGAAATCAATGGAAAAAAAGGAATTGCTGCCTTATAAGCCCGGCGTCATTCTGCAGGGCGTGTATAAATCTTATGGTCGTTTTGGCTTCCTGCTCACCGATGATGACCATGAGGATGTGTACATTGCAGAGAAGGATCATCTGAACGCTGTAAATAATGATACGGTAGAAGTGAAGACCATGAAAAGCGAAACTGGCCGCCATAATACGGAGGGCCGGATTACCCGTGTCATTGAACGGGCAGATGATATGTTTGTATGTACTTATGAAATGCTGGCAGATGGCGGGGAAGCGGTACCTATTGATGAAAAGGTGGACATGGTCATCCAGATTCCCGAAGGCGATGAAATGGGAGCGGTTACCGGTGCCCGCGTCATGGTGCAAGTGACCCGCTGGCCCGGCGAGTGGACCGATGCGGAAGGCAAGGTGACGGAAGTCATCGGTTACAAAGGCGATAAGGGCCTTGATATTGACGTTATTATTGCCCAGCATCGTCTGCCCCATGTATTTTCCGATGACCTTATGAAGGAAGCAGATAATCTGCCTCGCACCATTGTACCGGAAGAAGGGGTGGCAGATTATAGAAATATGCCTATTGTCACTATCGATGGCCCTGATTCCAAGGATCTGGACGATGCGGTCTACTGCGAAAAGAAGGAAAATGGTCATTTCGCTCTGGGTGTCCACATAGCTGATGTATCCCGCTATGTAACCAAAGGCTCCCTTCTGGATGATGAAGCGTATCGGAGGGGCACTTCCGTATATCTGGCGGATCGGGTCATTCCCATGCTGCCTTTCCAGCTGTCCAATGATCTCTGCAGTCTGAACCATGATGAGGACCGCTATGCCATGTCCTGCCTTATGGATGTGGCGCCAGACGGCACGGTAAAAACAGAAAAAATTACACCTTCCATTGTGCGGGTGGCAAGACGCTGCAATTACCCGGAAATCAACAAGGCCTTTGACGAAGGCATTGCACCGGAAGATTTGAAGATTCATCTGCCCATGCTGGAAGATCTTAGGGAATGTGCGGCAGCTCTCAGGCAGAACCGCACCCGTCGGGGTGCCCTGGACTTCGATTTCCCGGAATACAAGGTGGTGCTTGATGAAGATGGCAAGCCCCTGCGCATTGAAAAGCGGATTCGCGGTGAATCGGAGAAAATGATTGAAGACGCCATGATTGCTGCCAACGAAGCAGTGGCCCGTTTCCTGGAAAAGACCGGCCATACGTCCATTTATCGTGTCCATGACCATCCGGACCAGGAAAAGCTGAATTCCCTGAAACGGCTCATCGCCATTATGGGCCTTCCCATTCACATTCCGGAAGACCCGGAGCCAAAGGATATCCAGAAGCTCCTGGCATCGGTGAAGGGTCAGGATATTGAGGCTGTGGTACAGGTAATGACCCTGCGCTCCCTGCCCCAGGCCTGCTACAGCACAGACAATGACGGTCACTTCGGCATTGCCAGCACCTGCTACACCCACTTCACATCTCCTATCCGCCGCTATCCGGACCTCATGGTGCACCGTCTTATCCGGCAGGCTATTCATGATGAAATGACGAAACAGCAGCGGAAGAAGCAGACGGAGTTCCTGATTCGGGCAGCTGAACACTGCTCGGAAACGGAACAGAATGCCACGGAAACGGAACGGGATGTGGATGATCTGAAGATGACGGAATACATGGTGCCCTTCGTAGGAGAACCCTTCGATGGACATATTACCGGCATTACCCGGTTCGGTATTTTCGTAGGTCTTGATAACGGCGTGGAAGGACTGGTGCATGTGGACTCCATGGACGACGATGAATACGTGTACCAGGAAGATACCATGACCATGACCGGCCGATTCTCCGGCACCACCTACTCCATGGGTATGCCGGTGCGGGTGACGCTGGTGAAAGCGGATAAGGAAAGAAGGGAAGTGGATTTCGTCCTGGGAGAAATCCATTCGCCTCTGAATCTGGAGAAAAAGACAAGAACCTCTTCCCGCTCCAAGTCCCACTCCAGGAAGAAAGATAAGAAAGGAAGCGGCAAGTCCCGGGGCAAAAAAGGAGGAAAGAGGAAATAATCCCTTTCCTGCAGGAGGCTTTGTATGAAAAAAGAAAAAACGGCACCGCCGATAGCAGCTAACCGGCAGGCCTATCATAATTATTTTATCCACGATACCTATGAGTGCGGCATCGCCCTGACCGGTACGGAGGTAAAATCTATCCGCGCCGGCAGGGTGAACCTCAGGGACAGCTTTGCCAAAGTAGAACATGGGGAGGTTTTCCTGTGGAATGCCCATATCAGTCCCTACGAACAGGGAAACATCTTTAATCACGATCCCCTGCGTACCAGGAAACTTCTTCTTCATAAGCAGGAAATCCGCAAGATTGAAATGAAGCTGAAAACAAAGGGGCTCACTCTGGTTCCTCTGAAAATGTATTTCAAGCACGGTAAAGTGAAAGTGGAAATCGGTACTGCTACCGGTAAGAAACTGTATGACAAACGGCAGGATATGGCAGAAAAGGCGGCTAAAAGGGATCTGGACAGAAGGATTAAGACCCAGAGGCTGGACTGAGACTGTCAGTGGCTTTTAGAGAAAAAGAGGCCGGGTGCTGATCATGGGACAGATGGTGGAAATAACTGCATAAGATCGTGATGGCTGCTAACAGTGGCAGGGAAAGCACGTATCAATCGTGCCACAGCTCCGTCCCCTGAAGGCCCCTTCATGAGAAAAGTTTTTTGCATATACCCGTCATGTGTATAAGCCGGAAGAGAAGCTGCGCCTTTCTGAACCCTATGAACCCTTGTCAAATACTGGTATAATAAGAAGAATCAAATTACAGGATAAGATATAAGACAATAAGGAGAAAACATGGATAAAGACAAAAAGCCTTTTCATAAGGGAAACAGGAAGCCTTTTCGTAAGGATAGAAAAGGTACTGCCGGCGGACGGTTCAAACGGAAACTGGAACCGGGGGTGGAATTTGAAGACCGCCGGCTGGGTGTAGGCATTGTACGTAAGGTGACGGAAGATGGGATTACCGTGGCCTTTGGCGATGTGGAAAAGGTGATTCCCAGAAAGAAAAGGACCACGGCTCCGAGAGAAAGGAGGCCGGCGGCTCTGGGAAAACCTTTGGAAAAGAAGGTCTTCACCTTTGATGTGCAGCCTGGAGATAAAAAGCCTTTTTCCAAAGACCGGAAGGTAGAAAAACGGGAACCGGAAGTGGGTCTTGCAGTGGTTGATGAAACCCTGGGGAAAGGCGTGGTCAGCCGGATTACGGAAAGAGGAGTGTATGTGACCTACGAAGCGACTGGTGAACATGTCATGTATCCCCGGGGCCTGCCATCCAAGCTGCTGAAAAGCGCTTTCCCGGAAGTGAAAAAGGAAAAGAAAGCAGAACCTCACAAGGGAAAGGAAAGAACCTATAAGGTTCCAGAACAGGTAAAGCCGGAAAAGAAAGAAAAGATTGTTCCCCACCGGGCTAAGGAAACTCACCGGGGCAATACCCGCTTTATTTCCCTGGGCGAAGGGACCCTGGTTATTTCTCCTCTCTATGGGGAAGGAATCATTATGGAAATCAGCAATGGACGAATGATCGTGAAGTTTACGGAAGTGGAAAAGGAATACACCTATCCTGCTGCCTTTGCTGCCGGTGAAATTGAAGTACTGGAAAAAGAAGACAAATAAAGAAAAGCCTGTGAAAAAATGTGCAATCATTTTTTCACAGGCTTTTTGGCTGCTGTTATTTATTTCTTTTCCATCTGTATATAGCTTTCGTCCCGCTTGAAGGGCCTGGTCATATCCATTTGGAATTTTGGAGATTTTCCCTCAACACGGATGACAACATCATGGATGTTGGGAAATTCTGTGAGGGTGTCTACGGTCATGGCAATGAAAAGAGATTCGCCGGTGGAGCCTTTGATGTCATTCAGCTCTTTGCTGAAGTCCACGTAGGCAGTGCCTTCTTTAATGGAAATGCTTTTCAGGGAAAGGCCGGCGGGAAGGAGGGGATATCTGGATTTTCTATCGGTTCTTATCATTTCTTCCATAGCTGTTTTGGCAGTGCGGTCTTTGGCCTTTACTTTCATGGAAACAGGAATGATTTTCGTGCCTTCATCATTGGCCTTGTAGTAGGTCAGTGATGCTTCCGATTCAGCGGGAAGAGGAGACTGAGAAGAAGCGGCCTGGGGGGAAAGGCTTGTGGCGGCCTGCTTTCCGCTTTCCGGCGCACATCCGGCAAGGGCGATGGTTAAGGCGGAAGCGGTAAGCAGGGAGAAAATGATTATTCTATTCATAGTCATGGCTCCTTAGGAAATGGCAGCAAAGTAGTTCACTAGTCCGTTGAAGAGGCTCTGGGCAATGCCCCGGGGACCCCAGGAAGAGGTGAGCATTTTGACGCGGTGGTCATTGGTGATGAATCCCATTTCCATGAGTACCGAAGGCATGGTGGTGTAGACATTCACGTAGAAATCATTGGATTTCACACCCCGGTCGGGGATGGAGAGGGAATTCATGGTGGCCTGGTGCATCATCTGGGCAAGCAGCAGGTCTTTGGAACTTTTAGCGTTGTAGTAGGCTGTGGTGCCGTCAACGGAAGAGTTAGAGAAGGAATCGATATGGATGGAAACGAAGGCGTCTGCATGGGCTTCATTGGCAATGTCGCAGCGGGCCTGCAGCTCCGGATCCGCATCGGCCCAGGGGCCGTACACATCTTTATCGGTATCTCTGGTCATAACCACCTTGGCACCGGCAGAGGTGAGCATATCCCGCAGGGGGAGTGCGATGGAAAGGGTGATGTTCTTTTCATATACATCTTTGCCGCCGATATGGCCGATGGCACCTACATCAGTGCCGCCGTGACCTGGATCAATGCAGATGATTTTACCTTTCAGCACGCTTTTGGCATCGGAAGACACGTTATAACTCTGTTTCTTATAGGAAGAAGCAGGGCTGGAAGAGGCAGCAGAGGAAGCCTTTTTGGTATAGGTCTGTTTAGCGCCAATCACCGGGATATCTACCACCAGGCGGTGCGGTTTCTTCATTTTGGCATCGGGACGGAGGGCGAAAACACGGATATCATCGATTTTCTGGGGCTTGCTGAGGGCCACGTCCAGATAGGTATCGCCGTCTTTTTCAGAAAGAGTGGCAAAGTCAATGGCCCGGGGGTCCATGTCATACTGGGAAGCCACGCTGCCCATGGAGGTCTTTTTCAGGACTACCTCGAAATTTTTTCCTGCATCATCGATGGCTGCTTCTGCGTGGACCGCTTTGGAAAGGTCCATGGCAATGCGGACAAAGGGAGGATTCCCGTCGTTACGGGAGGTCCAGCGGAGGGCCGTTACCTGGGCGTCTTTGGCCAGGGCGCCGGAAGCGGAGGGCAGCATAAGGATTGCTGCGAGAATAAGAAATAACCGGATTAACTTTTTTATCATTATACAGGTCCTTTCTGGAATGAGGCAGGAGTTTTGTTTTCTGCTCCTGCTGTAGGGTCACCTTTTCAAGTAAATTTTATTATATCACTTTTTATGGTACTCTTTCTTCTTTTTATGGAAAGGATTGAATTTCTTATCAAAACAGAAGTGATTTTAAACACGGAAAGGACATATTATATGATAAATTGTTATGATTAGTACTTTATTTCGACTTTTGATAGCCAAAGCATGTAAATCGTAGTAAAATAATTTATATTGCCTGATTAGGTGTGCTTTTTGAATTTGGATAAAGGGGAGTTTTAAGTGAAATTTTTATCAAGGAGCTGGAAAAAGACAGCTGCTGCTGCCGCCGCGCTGCTGCTTCTTTCTTCTTCCATGTTTGCACTCACCGGCTGTGCGCCGGGAGAAGCCAAAAGCGGGGCTTCTTCATCTGCTGCCGTGCAGGCTGAGGGTCAGCTGAAGCCGGGAACCGCCTATGTCAAGCGGGATCCCTCTGTTACCTACAGCGTGCCGGAAGGCGTTTCCGTGCTCATGTTCCATATGATCGGTGATATTCCGAACAACGCCGCCGTGGAGACGGAAGCAAACCTTCGCCTGCAGATGAACTATCTGAGAGATCACGGCTATCATCCCATTACCATGCAGGAACTCTATGACTATGTGACCAAAGGGGCGGCTCTTCCGGAAAAGCCGGTGTGCATTACTTTTGATGACGGCTATCTGGACAGTTATACCATTGTCTACCCCATGATGAAGGAATACGGTTTCCCCTGGACCCTTTTCCTTATTACTGATGATGTAGGCAAGCCCTATAACCGCATGACCTGGGACCAGCTGAAAGAAATGGCCGACAGCCATACGGTTACCATTGCCAACCATACGCTGTCTCACCCCAAGCTCCATAACCTGGCTACGGCCAAGGAAAAGGAGAAAGAAATCGTGGAAGCCAATGAGGCTCTGAAGTATCATCTTGGCATTGATAATGCCTGGCTGGCCTATCCATATGGCGACTATGATGACCAGGTGGTGGAAATCTGCAAGAAGGCAGGCATTAAAATGGCCGTGACCACCGATTCCGGCCGTGTCCACGTAGGAAGCTATCCCTATGAACTGAAACGGGTATATATTGGTAATGATATTTCCCTGGCCCGTTTCTCTGAACGGCTGAACAAGGATAACTATACGCCGGTATAAGGAAATCCTGGCTTTGTTTTTTAGGAGCAAGAATGAAACGTATATTTCACAGCTTTATTTTCAAGTTTATTCTGATTACCCTGATTTTCTTCCTCGTTACTTCACCTATCGTGGTACTCTTCGGACCTTTTGGCAATCTGAAACGGGCGGTGGTAGGGGCTATCATGCGTTCCCGCCATCCCCAGTACATTACCTGGCTTTATTCCCAGGATGAGCTGAACCAGATCCTTGGTGTGGTGAAAGCTACGGATACGCAGAAAATGTTCTCCTTCAAACCGCGGACTGATTCTACGCTGAATCTGAAGAAGATTGAAACATCCCGCTTCGTCGGCTACCTCCTGGAAATTCCCAATCCCACCAGGGTGGAAGTGGCTACGGCAGAGGATATCAATGAAAAGGGGGACACCACCAGTAACATTGCCAAGAAAAACAATGCGGTGGCTGCCATTAACGGCGGCGGCTTCTACGACCCCAACGGTACCGGCACCGGCCGTCTGCCCTATGGCTTCATTCTTCATAAAGGAAAGTATCTTCTGGGCCAGCAGGTAGATGACAGTGAAAAAGTGGATTTCGTCGGTATGACCAAAAGCGGAAACCTCATTGCCGGCAACTACAACAAGAAACAGCTCCGGGATATGGGAGCCATTGAAGGTCTTACCTTCGGGCCGCCCCTCATCATTAACGGGCAGAAAGTGATTAAAAGCGGCGACGGCGGCTGGGGCATTTCACCCCGCTCCGCCATAGGCCAGAAGAAAGACGGCACCATCCTCTTCCTCGTTATCGACGGACGGCAGCCGGGATACAGCATCGGTGCCACCCTGGTGGATTCCCAGAACATTCTGTATGAAAACGGTGCTTATATTGCAGCCAACCTGGACGGAGGCTCCTCCACCACCCTGTACTATAACGGCAAGGTAGTGAACAAGCCTGCCGACCTTCTGGGCGAGCGTATGATTCCTACCGCATTTATTGTGAAATAAGGAGGACAGGGTGAATAAGAAATTTGCTCAGCTGGCAGTATGCTTTATCCTTGGTATAGGCATCCAGGCCGGCGCCTATCTCTACATGGACCGCGTCCTCTTTGCTCCTCTTTCCAGCGGCGATTATGATATGTCCGACGTAAAGGACAAAATGGCGGAAGCTGCGGAAAAGGAAGGGAAAAAACTTTTTGCTAAAGTCAGCGTCAAGGGAAAGGCCTACTATTCCCACGACTATAAGTACATGGCCGATGTAACCGGTGATTCCGTCACCATTTACAAGGCTGACGATCTGGGAAATCCCCAGAACGTGGATCTTAAGAACCAGGGAGTATCCTTCTTTGAATGGATGCCCGACCGAAACCTGGCTCTCATGGCTCTTTATCCTGCCCATTGGAAGGGCGGCCGCTGGGACGTAACCCTGGCCCGTTATAATCCCGATGGCACCACCCATGAATCGGATGCTCCCATCAGGGACCTTCCAAGAAATTCAAAAATCGTTGACGTAGCTTATTCTACTGCCACCAATGCGGTGTATATGAAAATGGAAGTAGGGAAGGGCCTTTACCGTATTTACCGGACCGATGCCAACTATGATACCAGGCGTATCTACATCCAGACCTCCCATATCGGAAAGATTGCCGTATACTATGACAAGGACCGCCTTTTCTACGATGACAGCCAGAAGGGCATCCTCTATACCTTCAATGGGGATGACAGCTCCTGGAGAGTCATTTCTCCACCTGGTGCCTTCCGTCTGGTGGGCGTAGATGATGACAAAACCATTTATGCCGTCAAGATTAATACGAAAGGCGACGTGACAGCCTACTATACAGGAAAGCTGGGCGTAGGATTCAAGGAAGTGAAAGCCCTGGATTCGCCGGTAGAATTCAACTCCGTCACCATGCATATGATTAAAGAAGCTGCCGCCCAGGCAGGTAAATAAAGGCACAGCCCTCGGGCTGTGTTTTTTTTATGTGGAAAATAGCTTATGAAAAGGGGCAGTTTTTTAGCTGGACATGGAGCCGGTACCAGAGGCTTTAGAAAAGAGCGGAGTAAAAGGAATGGGATGGAGTAAAACAATGAAAAACAGGTGTCAAGCATTTTTGAAAATGTCCCGAGAATTGTCATTTAATAGCCCCGCAATAG
>ENA-UOJC01000430-UOJC01000430.1-human-gut-metagenome-genome-assembly--contig:-C104-NODE-430-length-74175-cov-42.660982_pt1 | contig 74175 bp, 65 predicted proteins | sample MGYA00242339_ERZ723886 | MGnify/ENA metagenome assembly ERZ723886 | reverse complement strand
TGGCCGCCGCCATCAAGAACCTGGGCGTGGACAAGGACGACATCATCTTCTGCGGCCGTCAGGCCATCGACGGCGACACCGCCCAGGTGGGCCCCCAGATCGCCGAAAAGCTGGAGATTCCCCAGGTGTCCTATGTGGCCGACATCGAGAAGGACGGCGACACCCTCACCGTCCGCCGTATGCTGGAGGACGGCTATATGACCGTCCAGGTGCAGACCCCCTGCCTGCTCACCTGCATCAAGGAGCTGAACACCCCCCGCTACATGACCATCCGGGGCATCCTGGACTGCGACGCCGAGCCCGTCACCGTGCTGGATTACAACGCGCTGAAGGACGATCCCCTCATCGAGGTGGACACCATCGGTCTGAAGGGCTCTCCCACCAATATCTACAAGAGCTTTACGCCTCCCCGCAAGGGCAGCGGCATGATGCTGGAGGGCAGCGGCAGGGAGACCGTGGAGCAGCTGTTCGGCATCCTGTCCGCCAAGCACATCATCTGAGAAGGGAGAAACGATATGTCTACTTTTATGAATACCGATCCCAAGGCCTTCTCCGGCGTGTGGGTCTTTTGCGAGCAGCGGCAGGGCAAGATGATGCCCACCACCTTTGAGCTGATCTCCGAGGGCCGCAAGCTGGCCGACGAGCTGGGTGTGCAGCTCAGCGGTATCCTGCTGGGCGACAGCGTGGACAACATCGCCGCGGAGCTGGGCGGTTACGGCGCGGATAAGGTCTACGTCTACAACAGCCCTCTGCTGAAGGACTACACCACCGACGCCTACACCAAGATCATCACCGACGCGGTGCACGAGTTCCAGCCCGAGATCATGCTGTTCGGCGCCAGCCATATCGGCCGCGACCTGGCGCCCCGCTGCGCCGCCCGTCTCCACACCGGCCTGTGCGCCGACTGCACCCACCTGGACGTGGATCTCAACGGCTATATCAACTTCCTCCGCACCGGGTCCTCCCTGGACGTGGACAGCATGAACTTCGAGACGAAGCTCTTTGACGTCAACACCAACCTGAAGATGACCCGTCCCGCCTTCGGCGGTCACCTGATGGCCACCATCGTCTGCCCACGCTTCCGCCCTGCCATGGCCACCGTGCGCCCCGGCGTGATGAAGAAGCGCGACTTCGACGTCGCCGGCGTGAGCAAGGTGGAGCTCATCCACCCCGCCTTTACCCTCACCGAGGCCGACATCCACACCAAGGTGCTGGAGATCGTCAAGGCCGCCCGCGCCATGGTGGACCTGACCGGCGCCGAGGTGGTGGTCTCCGTGGGCCGCGGCATCGCCAAGGACGTGGAGAAGGGCATCGCCCTGGCCGAGGAGCTGGCCGCCCTCATGGGCGGCGTGGTGGGCGCGTCCCGCGCCGTGGTGGACGCCGGCTGGATGACCGCTGACCATCAGGTGGGACAGACCGGCAAGACCGTCCATCCCCGCATCTATGTGGCGCTGGGCATCTCCGGTGCCATCCAGCACAAGGCCGGCATGCAGGACTCCGAGTGCATCATCGCCGTCAACAAGAGCGACGTGGCCCCCATCTTCGAGGTGGCGGATTACGGCATCTGCGGCGACCTGTTCAAGGTGGTCCCCATGATGATCGAGGAAATGAAAGCCCTGAAGAAGTAATATCCCCCTCCCCACAGCGGGAAAGCCCGAAGGCGCCGTCCTCCGGGCTTTCCTGCATCCTGCCCTTGCTATTTTCCCCGGGATGCGCTATACTGTCCGGGTATTTTCTGTGAAAGGAGGCCCTTCCATGCCGGAAGCCGTACATATCCCCTGGCAGCCCATCGGCGGCGGGCGGGCCAGCGAGGCCATCTATGACCAGCTGCGGGAGCTTATCACCTCCGGAGTGCTGAAGCCCGGCGACCGCCTGCCCTCCGAGCGTGCCATGATGGAGCAGCTCCACCGTTCCCGTCCCACCATCCGCGAGGCTCTGCGTATGCTGGAGCAGGGCGGCTATGTGGCCTCCACCCACGGCGCCAGCGGCGCCGTGGTGCAGGAGCTGACCATCGACGGCGTGGAGCAGCCGCTGTCGGCCATGCTCCAGCTGAACCAGATCTCTCTGGAGGAGCTGGGCGAGTACCGCGCCGTCAACGACGGCACCATCGCCGGCTGGGCGGCCCGGCGCCGCACCGACGAGGATCTGGCGGCGCTGGACAGCTGTCTCACGGCGGCGGAGCAGGCCCTGGGCGACTACCGCCGCTTCGCCGAGCTGGATGTTCGTTTCCACAGCCTGCTCTCCCGCGCCACCGGCAACCAGGTGGCCATGATCGTCACCGATGTCCTGGGCCAGGTGGAGCAGCATACCCTGCTGAAAAAGATGGAGACGCTGAACGACAGCGCGTGTCTGGCCCTGGAACGCCGTATTCTGGCGCGCCACCGGGAGATACTGAGCGCTATCCACCGGCAGGATGACGCGGCCGCCAAACAGGCCATGCGTGAGCACACCCGCGCCGCCGCCACTGATCTGAAGGTCTGACCCCCAAGAGCCTTCCCCTGTAGGGGCCCCCGTCCCCGCCGCAGGCGGCATTTTCTCCGCCCCAACTTCCATTTCCTGCCAAATTTTCCTGTTTTTATTCCCGGTAACAGAAAAAATGTGTAAAATTTCCATAAAAAGGCTGGACAAACGGTGTAACTGTGCTATAATTTGACTATCCGCAGAGGTACCTCTGCATTTGCGTTTTAATAACCATTAAAACGAGCGCACCTGCGGAAATCTACTACCATAAGGAGAATGAACAATGAAAAAAGTATTAGCAACCATTCTGGCCCTGGTCATGGCCATAGGGCTGTGCAGCATTAGCTGGGCCGCAAATCCGGCAAGTGTAAGTAATGCCGAGGAGCTGAAAACGGCAATCGACGCTGCTACGGCAGAGAATAACACGATTACGTTGACCGGAAATATTACGCTGACCTCTACACTCAATCTTGCAAAGGACGTTATTATTGACGGGCAGGGCAAGTATACCATCAAGGCGGCTGACAACTTTACTTCCGGCAGCGTTAATAAGACCGCCTGTGTTTTGTATGTTTCCGCCACGGTCACATTAAAAGATGTTACCGTGGACGGCAACGAAAAGTGCCGTGTGATTTTCTGCGACAAGGGCAAGCTGACCATTGATGGTGCGACCATCACGAACGGCAAGGCTACCAATTTTATCGGCGGTGTTTATATGACCAGCAGCGCGTCGTTTGAGATGAACTCCGGCAGTATCGTCGGCAACAAAAACGTTGAAAATTATCAGAACGACAATTATTTACAGTACAGTTCCGATCTGTGGATCGGTGCCAATGCCACCGGTGCACTGACTGCGATCAACGGCGGTACCATCGGCAATGTGTTTGTGAATTCCAATGAGTATTCTGCCAGCAACCCCGGTAGCTTTACGATGAATGGCGGTACGGTTACCAATCTCTATGTGGAGCATGATAAGGGTTACGGTGCAAAGTTTAAATACACCGACGGTACCATTGAGCATCTGTATCTCTCCAAAGAAAACGGAAACGGCCAGTCCATCGAAGTGACACCGGTCAAGGGTACAGACTATAGCGGAGGTGTCAGGGATGAGCAGTTGGTTACTGTCACTCTGAATTATAACGATAACCAGGCTACCCCGACAAAAGCGCTTAAGGTGGCAAAAGACAGTACCATTACCCTGCCTGCCCCCACCCGCAGCGGGTATACCTTCGCAGGCTGGTATGATGATACCACAAAGGTGGATGCTGAATACAGAGCTGAGGATAACATTACTCTCACCGCCAAGTGGACATCCACCTCCTCCGGCGGCTATTACTACTACCACCCCACCACCGACACCAAGACCACCGACACCAAGGGCAGCCCCAAGACCTTCGACGCGGGCATTGCTCTGTATGTCGGCATGGCGCTGACCTCCGCCGTCGGCGTGGCGTTTGTGGGCAAAAAGCGCGAGGACTGACACCGTTTTCCGCGGTGTCTTACCCCGGCGCCGTGTGAAATAACAGAAGAGGCACCCCGAAAGGGGTGCCTTTTCTCATGCCTTAAAATAGGCTTCTGCCTGCTGAATATTCCGCTGTATCTCCTGCCGCAGCGCCTCCAGCGTGTCGAACCTCTGCTCGCCCCGCAGCCGGCGGCAGAACTCCACCCGGAGCTCCTGCCCGTACAGGTCGCCCTCGAAGCCCAGCAGGTACGTCTCCACGGACACCCGATCGCTGTCGGACACCGTGGGCCGCGTGCCCACGTTGGTCACGCCGGCGCACCGCCGTCCGTCCGGCAGAAATACCTCCGTCACGTATACCCCGTGCGCCGGGGCCAGCACGTGCTCCGGCACCGCCAGGTTTACCGTGGGGATGCCGATGGTCCGCCCGATCCGCTGTCCGTGCTGCACCGTCTGGCTCAGGCAGTGCCGGTGGCCCAGAAAGTCCGCCGCGCGCTCCATGTCGCCCGCCTCCACCAGCGTCCGGATGTACGTGGAGCTGACCGTGATGCCCTCCCGCTGTACCGGCGGGATGATGTCGCACCCGATGCCCATCTCCGCGCACTTCTGCCGCAAAAGCTGCACGTTCCCGGCGTTTTTATGGCCGAACCGGTGGTCGTGCCCGGCCACGAAGTGCACCGCGCCGTATGTCCCGATCAGCATTTCCAGATAGGCCTCCCACGGCATGGTCATCATCTCCCGGTCAAAGGGCGCGAAAATGACCCGCTCGATGCCGTACAGACGCTCCATCAGCCCCTGCCGGTCCCGGTTGGAGTTGATCAGGTACACGGGCTGCCCCGTGACCACCTCCTTCGGCGGCCGGTCAAAGGTGAATGCCGCGGGGACGGCTCCCAGCTCCCGGGCGCGTTCCGCCGTCTTCCGCAGCAGTGCGCCGTGGCCCCGGTGCACGCCGTCGAAGAAGCCCAGGGCGATAACTGTCTTTTCCAAGTTGTTCACGCTCCGAAAAAGTTTTTCTCTGATGTCAGAACACCCGCTTCCCAGCGGCTCAGGCACAGAAACGCCCCATCCGGGCTGTACACCCGGTACAGCCCCGGCTGCAAGCCCGCCGCCGCCAGCGGATTGCCGCACAGGCACCGTCTGTGGTCCCGTTCACCGGCGATGTGATAGGCCGGGTACTGCCGGAACAGCGAGTCGGTAGGGGAGAGCAGGGCCTCGCCCTGCGCCTGTACGTCCTCGATGCTGCGGCTCTCCGCCAGTGTAAACCCAGCGGCCATGGTCCGCCGCAGAGCGCTCATGCATCCGCCGCAGCCCAGCGCCTGCCCGATGTCGTGGCACAGCGCCCGCACATACGTGCCCTTGCTGCACCGTATCCGCAGCCGCCAGTCGCCGTCCTCCGGCTCCAGCAGCGCCAGTTCGTGTATGGTCACCCGCCGTGGGGGCCGTTCGATCTCCTGCCCCTTCCGGGCCAGCTGATACAGCTTCTGCCCGTTGATCTTGATAGCCGAGTACATGGGCGGCACCTGGTCGATCTCCCCGGTGAACCGCGCCAGCACGTCCTCCAGCTGCGCCCGCGTCACGGACACAGGGCGCTCCGCCACCACCTCGCCGGTGGTATCCTGGGTGTTGGTCGTCAGCCCCAGCCGCAGCCCCGCGACGTACTCCTTGTCCCCGCCCTCGGCGTAGGACACCGCCCGCGTGGCGTTTCCCACGAACACCGGCAGCACGCCGGTGGCCATGGGGTCCAGCGTTCCGGCGTGGCCCACCTTTTTCGTTTTCAGTATGCCCCGCAGCTTGCCGCACACGTCCATGCTGGTCCATCCCGCGGGCTTGTCGATAATGATGATCCCGTCGGCCATGTTATCCCATGACCTCCGTATAGGCCGCCAGAATGGCCGCCTTCGCCTCGTCCATGGTGCCGTCCACCGTGGCCCCGGCGGCGCCCCTGTGGCCGCCGCCGCCCAGCACGCGGCACACGGCGCTGGCGTCCACCCGCGGTCCCGTCCGCAGCGACAGCTTCACCCGTCCCGGCTTCAGCTCCCGCAGCGTGATGCCGCAGTCGGTGCCCTGCACCAGCGCCGCCAGACTGCTCAGCTCCTCCACGTCGGACTCAGCAGCGCCCAGCTCCCGGCACAGCGCCAGAGGGATGGACATCACCACCACCCGACCGTTGTCGTACAGCTCCATGTCCGCCACCATCCGGGCCTCCATAGCCAGCCGCACCGGCGACTTCGTGCGGAACAGTGCCTTGTTCACCGGCCCCACGTCGATGCCCCGCTCCATCAGCGCGGCGGCGATGCGGTGCGTCCGCGCCGTGGTGTTGGCATAGACGAAGCACCCGCAGTCTGTGGAGACCGCCACATACAGCGCCATGGCTATCTCCGGCGTGATGTCCGTCAGCCTGCCCACGATCTCATACACGATCTCGCCGCAGGCGGCGGCCTCCGCGTCCAGGCACGTCCGTTCCGCGAAGAACTCCTGGGATCCGTGGTGGTCGATGGCCAGGCAGATGTCGTTTTTATACGGCACCGCGTTCTCCGGCAGCAGGTTCAGCGCCGCGATGTCCACCGATACCACGCGCTGCGGCACAAAGCCCTCCGGCGCCCACAGCCCCTCGGCGTAGGGCGTGTACGTCTCCGTGATCTCCGGGTTTTCCAGCAGATACGCCGTCCGGCCCAGCGCCCGCAGGGCGCGGCACAGCGCGGCGGCACAGCCCACCGTGTCCCCATCCGGGCGCACGTGGGTCAGGATCAGCACGCCGTCCAGCGTCCGCAGAAAGTCCGCTGTCTCCTGCACCGTCAGCCGCGCGCTCATTCCCGGTCCTCCGGCAGCACGATGTCCGCGTTGGCGGGGTTGGCGGGCTTCACGTGGTTCAGCAGGTCCAGAATGTGCGCGCCGTGGGCGATGGAGTCGTCCATGAAAAACTGCAGCTCCGGCGTGTAGCGCAGGTCGATGGCCTGGCCCAGCTCGTGCCGCAGATATCCGGCCGCAGACTTCAGCCCCTTCATCAGGCCCTTTTCATCCGCGCAGTTCAGCGCGCTGATATACACCCGTGCGTACCGCAGGTCGCTGGTGGTGTCCACCCGCGTGATAGTCAGCATCCCCTCGGATACCCGCGGGTCCTTTACGGTGCGGAGCAGGGCGCTCAGCTCCTTGCGTATCTCCTCATTGATGCGTCCGATGCGGTTTCCGGCCATAGGGCGCTCCTCCTTTCAAGAAAAAGATGGGTGGGCGCTCGCCCACCCATCGGCTGTTTGTTATACCTCGATCTGCTCCATGGTGAAGGCCTCCACGATGTCGCCTTCCTTGATGTCGTTGAATTTCTCGATGCTCAGGCCGCACTCGTAGCCGGCCTGCACCTCCTTCACGGAGTCCTTGAACCGCTGCAGGGAGGCCAGCACGCCCTCGTGGATGACGATGCCGTCGCGGACCAGCCGTACCTGGCAGTCCTTGCGCTGCAGCTTGCCGTCCTGCACGTAGCAGCCGGCAACCGTGCCCACGCCGGACACCTTGTACGTCTGGCGCACCTCGGCGTGGCCCAGCAGCACCTCGCGGAACTTGGGGGCCAGCATACCCTTCATGGCGGCTTCGATCTCGTTGATGGCATCGTAGATCACGCGGTACATCCGCATATCCACGTTGGCCCGGGCGGCACTGTCGCGGGCGGCGGCGTCCGGCCGGACGTTAAAGCCCACGATGATGGCCTGAGAGGTGGACGCCAGCATGACGTCGCTCTCGTTGATGGCGCCCACGCCGCCGTGGATCACGCGGACGCGGACCTCCTCGTTGCTCAGCTTCTCCAGCGAGGACTTCACCGCCTCCACGCTGCCCTGCACGTCCGCCTTGACGATCAGGTTCAGGTTCTTCATCTCACCGGCCTGGATCTGGCTGAACAGATCCTCCAGCGACACCTTGGTCACAGGGGCGTTGGCCTTGGCCTTCTCCTCGGCCTTGCGCTGCTCCACCAGCTCGCGGGCCAGCTTTTCGTCGGCCACGGCGTTGAAGGTAGCGCCGGCGGAGGGTGCCTCGCTCAGACCCGTGATCTCCACGGGCACGCTGGGTCCGGCCTCGGTGATGCGCTGGCCCTTGTCGCTGACCATGGCGCGCACGCGGCCCACAGAGGTACCGGCGATGATGATGTCGCCCTGATGCAGCGTGCCGTTCTGTACCAGCAGGGTGGCCACGGGGCCGCGGCCCTTGTCCAGACGGGCCTCGATCACGGTGCCCTGCGCCGCGCGGTTGGGGTTGGCCTTCAGCTCGCCCACCTCGGCGGTCAGCGTCAGCATCTCCAGCAGATTATCCACGCCCATGCCGGTCTTGGCGGAGATGGGGCACACGATGGTGTCGCCGCCCCACTCCTCGCACACCAGGCCGTACTCGGTCAGCTGCTGCTTGATGCGCTCGGGGTTGGCCTCGGGCTTATCCATCTTGTTGATGGCCACGATAATGGGGATACCGGCGGCCTTGGCGTGGTTGATGGACTCCACCGTCTGGGGCATGATGCCGTCCTCGGCGGCCACCACCAGAATGGCGATATCCGTCACCATAGCGCCGCGGGCGCGCATGGAGGTAAAGGCCTCATGGCCGGGGGTATCCAGAAATGTGATGGGCTTGCCATTGATCTGCACCTGATAGGCGCCGATGTGCTGGGTGATGCCGCCGGCCTCGCCGCTGGCCACGTGGGCGTTGCGGATATAGTCCAGCAGGCTGGTCTTGCCGTGGTCCACGTGGCCCATGACCACCACCACGGGTGCCCGGGGCACCAGGTCCTCATCCTTGTCCTGATGGTCGTCGATCAGGCGCTCCTCGATGGTGACGACCACCTCCTTCTCTACCTTGCAGCCCATCTCCTCGGCGATGATGGCGGCGGTGTCGAAGTCGATCATCTGGCTCAGGGAGGCCATCACGCCGTTCTTCATCAGGCACTTGACCACCTCCGCGCCGGTCTTCTTCATCCGGCTGGCCAGCTCGCCCACGCTGATCTCGTCGGGGATCTGCACGGTCACAGGGGTCTTCTTGATGACCTCCAGCCGCAGCTTCCGCAGCCGGTCGGCCTCCTCCTGCTTGCGCTTGTTGCTGGCGAAGTTATTGTCCCGCCGCTGCTTATTGCTGCGGAACTTCTCCTTGCCCTGTGGGGCCTGCTGGTCCCGCTTGCCGCTGCTGCGGGCGTCGGCCATATCCTGCAATTTCTCGTCGTACTTGTCCAGATTGACGTTGGTGGCCTTGCGGGTGTCCACCACCTGCCGCTGGGGCACGCGGGACATGGGCTGCTTGGGCTGCTCCGCCTTGGGCGCGCCGCCCTGCTGGGGCCTGCCGCCCTGGCCCTGACCCTGTACCGGCGCGGATGCGTTCTGCGCCGGCTTGGCGGCGGGCTTCTCCGCCTTCTTCTCCTCCGGCTTGGCGCCCTCGGCGAAAATCACCGCGATGCTGCTCACCGGGTTGTGCTGGGTCAGATACTCAAAGATCAGGCTCAGCTCCCGGTCCTCCAGCACCTGCATATGATTTTTGGGCGTTTCGGCGTACTTGGTCAGGATCTCCGTGATCTCCTTCGTGGACACGCCGAAGTCCTTGGCCACCTCATGCACTCTGTATTTGTTAGCGATACTACCCAAATAAAGCCACCTCCATCTCAGTTGCTCGCGCCGCGCTCACGGCGCGCTGTGTTCCTGTTATCTGCCGGTCGTCTTCCGGCTTCCCTTGCCCTTCTTTACCGGCCGCGCGTTTTCATACCGTGCGCCGGGGGCCTCCTTCTTTGCCGGCCGTTTATCCCTGGGCGGGCGGCCGCTCCGTTCCTTATAGACCCGGTCGGGGCGTCCCTCCGGATACTCCCGCCGCGGCGGACGCCGGTGTTCCGGCGCGGGGGGCCTGTGCTCCGGTGTCGGAGGCTCCGGAGACGCGTGGGGCGGTTCCGGCGGCTTGCCGCCGTGAACGCGGTGCCTGCCCTGCCGCAGGTTCTTCTCGTGCTGTAATTGCTCTTCCTTCCGTTCCCTTGCCCGCTTGGCCTTCAGGTCCAGCGCCTCCGCCGCCGCGCCGTAGATCTCCGGCTCCGCCGCCGCCAGCTTTTTCACCAGCGACTGGGCGAACCCGATGTCCGTCACCGCGCACATGGCCACGCTGGTTCGGCCCAGCGCCCGGCCGAAGGTCTCCTTGTCCGCCGGGAAGGGCAGGCACAGGCAGCTGCCTGCCCGGCCGAAGCTGTACGCCCGCCGCACCGAGGATGCCGCCGCGTCCCGCGCCGTAAAGATGACCCTGGCCTTCTTGGCCCGTGCCGCCGCGCCCACGGGCTCCTCGCCCACGGCCACCGCACCGGCGCGCAGCGCCAGACCCAAAGTGGATAACAAATGCTCTGTCACAGTGCCACCATCTGCCCTTCCAGCGCGTCGTACACCTCCGCCGGTATGGCGGTGTCGAAGGCGCGCTCCAGCGCACGGCTTTTCCGTGCTTTTTTCAGGCACTCCGGGTCCGGGCACACGTACGCGCCCCGGCCGGATTTCTTCCCGGTGCTGTCCAGCAGTATCTCCCCCTCCGGGGTCTTCACGATACGCAGCAGCGCCTTTTTGTCTTTCATTTCCCGGCAGCCCACACATTGCCGCTGGGGTATCTTACGGGTCTTCTGCATCGCTGCCGTTCCTTTCCGCAGCCGCCGCTTACTCCGCGTTGGCCGCCTTGATGTCGATCTTATAGCCGGTCAGCCGCGCGGCCAGACGGGCGTTCTGCCCCTCCTTGCCGATGGCCAGACTCAGCTGGTCGGCGGGCACCGTCACGCGGCAGGCCTTGCCCTCGTCGGCCAGCTGTACGCTGACCACATCCGCCGGCGCCAGCGCCGCGGCGATAAACTCCGCCGGGTCCTCGCTGTACTTCACGATGTCGATCTTCTCGCCCCGCAGCTCGTCCACGATGGCGTTCACGCGCTGCCCCCTGGGGCCCACGCACGCGCCGATGGCATCCACGTTGGGGTCCTCGGACCACACGGCGATCTTCGTGCGGTTGCCCGCCTCCCGGGCGATGGACCGCACCTCCACGGTGCCGTCGTAGATCTCCGGCACCTCCAGCTCAAACAGCCGCTTCACCAGACCGGGGTGGGTGCGGGAGATCATCACCTGCGGCCCGCGTGTGCTGCGGCGCACCTCCACCAGATACACCTTCACCATCTGCCCCTCGTGCAGCTCCTCGCCGGGCACCTGCTCGTTCATGGTCAGCACAGCCTCCGTGGCCTCGCTGCCGCTGCCGATCCGCAGGATCACGTTGCCGTTCCGGGGGTCGATGCGGCTGACGGTGCCGGTGAGGATCTCGTGCTGCTTGCTGCCCCACTCGTCATAGATCATGCCGTGCTCGGCCTCCCGCAGGCCCTGGATGATGACCTGCTTGCCGTTGCCGGCGGCGATGCGGCCGAATTCCACGGACTCCACCGGGAAGTTCACCATGCCGCCCAGCTCGTTTTTGGCGGAGATGCGCTTGGCCTCCTCCAGCGAGATCTGGCTGGCGGGGTTCTCCACCTCCTCCACGATCTCCTTCTGGACGTACATTTTCAGGTCCTTCTTCTCCTCATCTACGTCCACCACCACATACTCCACGCCCTCGTGGTCGCGCTTATAGGCGGTGGTCAGCGCCTGGATGATCTTGCCCATCATAAAGCTCTGGGGAATGCCCCGTTCCTTTTCCAGCATAGCCAGTGCCGCGAAGATCTCGTCACATTTCATGGTCGTTTCTCCTTCTATCTCAAGTCGTGTTGTCTCAGAATTCCACCCGCAGGCGCACCAGCGCCGTCTCGTTCTTCTCAAAGCGCACCGTCTCGCCGCCCATGTCCAGCAGCACCGCGCCGTCTTCATAGCCAGCCAGGGTCCCGGCGAACTCCTTGCGCCCGTCCTTGGGCTGGTACGTTTTCACCAGCACGGGGCTGCCCATGAACTGCGCAAAATCCCCCGGCCGCTTCAGCTGGCGCTCCAGCCCCGCCGAGCCCACCTCGAACACGTAGCTGCTCTCGATGGGGTCCGCCTCGTCCAGCAGATCGCTGACCGTGCGGCTGATGGCCTCGCAGTCCAGAATGTCCACGCCGCCGTCCTTGTCCAGATACAGCCGCAGGTACCACTGTCCCGCCTCCCGGACGTACTCTACATCCCAGATGCGGCAGCCCTGCGCCTGCACCGCCGGCTCCGCCAGCGCCCATACGACCTCGGTGATCTTTTTCACAGCAAGCCCTCCAACAGAACGTCCCGGTCATCATGGAACGATGACCATTAAAAAAAGCGGACGATCTCGTCCACTCCAGTCAATACCTTAACCTTACGTACACACATAGCATACCATATAAGCACACGAAACGCAAGGGTTTTTCCGCAAAAAGCACCCGCAAAATAGGTCGAAAAGCTGAAAAGAACGCCCTTAGGACGCTCTTTTCAGCTTCATAACGCCTCTCGACAGCAAAAACGCCGCCAAATTTACCAGCACCACCGTAGCGCCCACCGGCGTGCCCCACAGGTACGACCCGGTCAGCCCCACGCAGAAGCACACCACACTCAGCCCCGCGGCGCAGATGACCACGCCCCGGAAGCTCCGCAGCAGCGTCATGGCCGTCAGCGCCGGGAAGATGACCAGACTGGAGATCAGCATCGCGCCCATCATCCGCATGCCCAGCACGATGGTCAGCGCCGTCAGCACGGATAGTATGGTGTTGTACAGCCCCACCTTCACCCCGGTGGCCCGGGCGAAGCTCTCGTCGAAGGTGATGGCGAACAGCCGATGGTAAAACAGCACATACAGCACCAGTACCGCCGCGCACAGCCCCACGCTCAGCGCCACATCCGCCCGGTCCATGGCCAGGATGGAGCCGAACATAAAGCTGTCCACATCCGTGGTCATGCCGGTGGTCAGACTGGTGACCACCACGCCCACGGCCAGCGCCGACGCGCTGACCACCGCGATGGCCGCGTCCGCGCCCATCCGGCTTCTCTCCGTCATCCGCAGCAGCCCCAGCGCCGCCAGCACCACCACCGGAATAGACACCGGCAGCGGCGCCCAGCCGCAGGCCAGTGCGATGCTCAGTGCGCCGAAGGACACATGGCTCAGCCCATCGCCGATCATGGAGTACCGCTTCAGCACCAGCGGCACGCCCAGCAGCGCCGCGCACAGCGCCACCAGGATACCCACCACAAAGGCCCGCAGGATGAACGGGTACGTGAACATTTCCAGCAGTAAGCTCATGCCTCGTCACCTCCGAACCGTTTGCCCCAGGGGGACGTTAGATAGTCCGCCGCCGTGCCGAAGAAGTACGTTCCATGGCCGGCGTGCAGAATATGGTCGGCGTAGCGCAGGGCACTGCGTATATCGTGTGTCACCGCCACGATGGCGATGCCCTCCTGCTTGTTCAGGTATTCCAGCGTGCGGTACAGCTCCTGGGCCGCCGCCGGGTCCAGTCCCGTCACCGGCTCATCCAGTATCAGCAGCTCACCGGCGGCGCACAGGGCACGCGCCAGCAGCACCCGCTGCTGCTGCCCGCCGGACAGCTCCCGGTAGCACCGGTCCTTCAGCTCCAGCACACCCAGCTTGCCCATGTGCATCAGCGCGGTGGACTTCTCCTTCGGCGTGTAGAAAAACCGCATTCCCCGGCTGCTGAGAAAGCCGCTGCGTACCACCTCCGTCACCGTGGCGGGAAAGTCCTTCTGCGCCTTTGTCTGCTGGGGCAGATAGCCGATGGCGCCGGAGCGCAGGGAGGGCGAACGTACGATCTCGCCGGACAGGGGCTTCAGCAGCCCCAGCAGGCTCTTCACCAGTGTGGACTTGCCGCTGCCGTTTTCACCCACGATGCACACATAGTCGCCGCTGCGTACCTGAAAGCTCAGGTGCTCCCACACCGGCTTGCCCTCATAGCCCAGCGCCGCGTCCCGGCAGTCCAGCAATATGCGTTTCTCCTGTTCCATCAGGACAGTCCCTCCTTCAGTGCCGCCGCGTTGGCGGTCATCAGACTGATATAGGTGGCTCCGCCGTCGAATTCCGTCCGGCTCACCGTCTGGCAGGAGTGGAATGTCCGCACCTGCGCCCCGGTGGTCTCGGCGATGGCCTGCGCCACCTTCCGGCTGCTCAGCTCGATGGTGTATACCACCGGTATCTCCTGCTCCTCCACCACGTCGATCAGATATTTCAGCGTGGCGAGGGACGGCTCCGTGTCTCCCGCACAGCCGTGGAACGCCGCCCGGTAATCCAGATCATATTCCCTGCAGAAATACAGCAGCGGGAACCGATCGCCGAACACCAGCAGCCGCCGTGCCGCATGGTCCGTGATGTCCCGGAATGTCTCGTCCAGCGCCTGCAATTCGTCCAGATAGTCCGCCAGCCGCGCCCGATAGCCGTCGGCATTGTCCGGATCGGCCTCACACAGCGTATCGCAGATGGCCCGGCACAGGGCCATGGCATTCACCGGCGATGTCCAGATGTGCTCGTCGTACTCTATTTCCTCTTCGTGGCCATCGTGCAGATGCCCATCATGCGCCTCATGGTCATCGTGCTCGCCATGTTCGTCATGTGCGTGGTCATGGCTGCCCTGCATCCCCTCGGCGTACTCCTCCCGGTATGTCTCCACGCAGTCCATCATAGCCAGCCGGTAGGGGATAGCCTCGCCTGCCGCGTCCAGAATGTCCTCCACCCACAGCTCGCTTTCCCCGCCGTTGTAGATGAACACCTCCGCCTCGCTGACGGCGATCACGTCCAGCGGCGTGGGCTCAAAGCTGTGTGTCTCCCGCCCGGCGGGCACCAGCAGCTGTACGTCCACCGCGTCCCCGCCGATCTGCCGCACAAAGTCGTAGTAGGGGAACAGCGTGCACACCACGTTCAGTTTCCCGCTTTGCGGACGGTCCTGCCGCCCGCAGCCCGCCAGCGTCAGCGCCAATACCGCCGCCAGCACCGCTGCGCCTGCTCGTCTCACGTGTCCCGCCTCCTTTGCGTGTCTTGTCTCATAAAACCATAGTATACCACACAATGCGCAAAAAGGGAAGTGCCCGCCTTTTGCGTCCGGACACCGTCTCCCAGCGTATAATTAACGCACTCTTAACACGACGATGAAAAAGTTTCCTAATATGAAAGCGAAGATATTTACGCCGGAAAACATGGAAAAACACCTGTGCTTTGCATATATTTAAACGCAGAGCGGTTGAAAAATACCACAAAAACCACGTTGCAAACGTTAAGATAATGTTAAAACAGAAAAAGACGTTAAAATTGCTGATCGAACCATTCGACGATTTCCCGTATACTTTTTCCATAGTCCGCAGCGTTTTTCTGCGGATGTGTTTTCAGTTGTTCCCGAGACCGCCATCCGGTCAACCTCTCTCCTGACAGATCGAAAAGACCGCCGTCCGGCGGTCTTTTTTGTCCCCTTCCCCCGCCTGTTAATAAACCTACAATCGGTTTCCTCAAAAGAAAATCATTCGCCGTCCGTTGCAAAAATCCCGGAACCCCGCCAAAAACTGAATGGTTCAATGTAAAAAAGAAGCAAAAACAATATAAAATATGTGGAAAAATCCGTTCATAGAATGTTAAAAATGTACAATATGGCGCTCAATTTTTATAAAAACTGCTAATTGCGGGCGGAAAGAGTTTCCTGTATACTTTTTTCAGGTAGCCTTGAAGGGATTTTATCCCGTGAGGAAATACCTGCGGGGCATGGCGGTGCCCCGTGCCGTTTCCTGTCAATAGACGGGCGCGGTAAAATTTATCAGCTCCTGTGTCGACGTAGGGGCAAAAATCTGTTAAGGAGAGAAAACAATGGAAGAAAGAAAAGGCTTTGGATCCAATTTCGGATTCCTGATGGCCGCGGTCGGCTCTGCAGTCGGCCTGGGCAACATCTGGGGCTTCCCCAATAAGATGGGTGCCTCCGGCGGCTTCACGTTCCTCATCATCTATCTGATCCTGGCGGTCCTGTGCGGCTTCATCGTTATGGTGGGCGAGCTGGCCATCGGCCGCAAGACCGGTCACGGCGCTGTGGGCGCGTACAAGGCTCTGTCCAAGAAGTTCAAGTGGATGGGCTGGCTGGGCATCCTGTCCGCCTTCTTCATCCTGTTCTTCTACTGCGCACTGGGCGGCTACTGCATCAAGTACACCGTTCTGAACATCGGCGATCTGTTCGGTGCCGGCTTCGGCTCCAATGGCCTGTCCGGCGGCGAAATTTTCGGCAACTTCCTGGGCAGTCCCGCTGAGGGTATTATCTACGGCCTTATTTTCGTGGCGCTGACCATGCTCATCGTTATGGGTGGCGTCGGCGGCGGCATCGAGAAGGTCTGCTCCGTGGGTATGCCCGCCCTGTTCGTGGCCCTGCTGATCTGCATCATCCGCGCCTGCACCCTGGAGGGTACCGACGTGGCCGTGCAGATCCTGCAGGCGGACGGGTCTCTCGTGGAGGGCGTTGTTAACGGCAGTGCTCTGGACGGTCTGAAGTACATGTTCTCCCCCGGCTGGGCGGCCAATGTCGGCTATTATGTGCCCGCCAAGGCGGTTGTTGACGGCGTGGAGGTTTCCTCCATCATGGTCAATGGCGTGGCACAGGCCATCGTCTCCTACCAGTCCGGCGCTCCCAGCATCTTTAGCGTTGTTTCCACCGCTGGCGGCCAGATGTTCTTCTCCCTGTCTCTGGGCATGGGCGCCATGATCACCTACGGCTCCTACCTGCATAAGAAGGAGAACCTGCAGAAGAACGCCCTGCTGATCATCATCATGGATACCATGGTGGCGCTGATGGCCGGTCTGTGCGTCATGCCCGCCCGCTTCGCGCTGGATCCCGCCGGCAACATCGGCGGCCCCAAGCTGCTGTTTATCACCATGCAGAACGTGTTCCACTCCATGGGCACACTGGGTCCCATCTTCGGCATCCTGTTCTATCTGCTGGTGGTGTTTGCCGCAATCTCCTCCTCCATCTCCCTGCTGGAGGTCATCGTGGCCCACTTCGTGGATAAGGCCCGTATCGAGGGCAAGGGTGACAAGCGCAAGAAGTACACCCTGATCGCCGCGGCTCTGGTGGGCCTGGGCTGCATCCTGGTCTGCGCCGACTGCCTGGGTTCCAGCGGTATCGCACCGGCCAATATACTGAATATAGCGGAACCCAAGAACTGGGCGGCTGACTGGCTGGACTTCTGGGATGCACTGTCCGAGGGCGTTATGATGCCGCTGGGTGCCCTGCTGATGTGCCTGATGATCGGCTGGGAGATCGGCCCCGAGTTCGTCAAGGAAGAGGCGGAGCAGTCCGGTCATGCCATGGGCAGCTACGGCTTCTTCAAGGTCTGCGTCAAGTTCATCACCCCGTTGTGCATGGTCCTCATCCTGTACGGCCAGATCAAGGAGTTCTTCTTCTAAGTAAATGCAGAACGCCGGAGCAATGCTCCGGCGTTCTTTCTGCCGCAAAAGGCCGGGCGCTGAAAGCGCCCGGCCTTTTGCTTACTTAAGCGTAATGCTGTTTTGCAGCACGGCAACGCTGTACAGCAGCAGTACATCCGCCCCCTCCGGGAATTCCGCCACCCGTGCCAGCGCGTCTGTGGCCATATACCGGATATCGACCACATAGACGGTGCGGTAGCTGCCCGCCAGCAGCGGCACAAGGCTGCTGCCGAAGGAATCCCGGAACACGATCAGCGTCCGGTCGTTGTCCGCCGCCGGGTTTTCGATCCGCAGCAGCGCCTTCGGCCCACCCAGAAACAGGTCGTAGGGCGCCTTCTCCGCTGCCGTCAGATCATACACGCCGCCGGTGCTGTCCGTCTCATAGTCGTACACCGTGCAGCCCTCCAGCACCGGTGTACTGATGTAGGAGAGTATATCCGCCGTCAGCGGCTCCGTCGTCTTGCCCCAGTAGCTGCCGTGAAATTCGCCCGCCAGCGCGCACAGCGTCTCCTCCGTCGTGTCCGGCACAGGTGCACCCATGGCCTCCGATATGGCCTGCGCCACGGCGGAAAGACGCTCCTGCTGCCAGTGGGGATCGGTACGGTAATAGTCCTCCAGCGCCAGCAGCGGCGCGATGTCGATGATCTCCACCGGCAGCCGCTGCGCCAGATAGTCCGCCGTCTCCTGGGCCCCGGCGGGCGTGTAGCCCTCCGGCGTCTCCATAAAAGCGGCCTTATCTGGGATCACGCTCATATATACGTGTTCCGACCCGGGAAAATATGTCTCCAACAGGTGAGAAAACCGTTTTACGGCGAAGTCCAGCGATTTTTCGCTCCACGGTGCGTCGGTGGCGGCGGCATAGCCACGGTACACATATACCTCCGGCAGCGTATCCTCCTGCACCCGCCGGGTGGGAATGGCGGCAGCAGCTATGACCATAGCCGCTGCCGCCAGCAGAAATACGCCTCGCTCTATCCGGCGCTTCACAGGATGGCCTCGTCGTAGACGGGCTGCACGCCGAAGATGCCGTTCATGTGGGACATGAAGGTGTCCACCAGATCCTCGGCACCGAACACGGACACCACATACTCGCCCACCACGGCCACGGCAACCTTATCGGGGAAGCCGCACATCCACTGCCGCTGCTGGATGTTGTCCCGCAGGGCGGTGGCCAGCGCATCGGCATCATCGGTGCAGTGGTACGCCGCGGCGGTAAAGGTGTTCTGGTTCATCATATGGACCAGCGACGCGGCCTGATCCACCTTGGCCGTCTCCGGCAGGCCAAGGGCGCTGTCCACAGCGGCGCGGTCGGTCAGGTCATAGACGCCGGGGGCGTCCTCCTTGCTGTTCGCCTCGGAGTAGTCGCCGCCGGAGGCGGGGAACTTCTCATCATCGGTGTAGGTGCTCCACACCTTCTCCAGCAGGTCAAGGGCGCTGGCAGGCGCGGCGGGCTGATCGCCCTTGCTGTCGTTCTTCGTGCCGCAGGCGGCGAGACTCAGGGTCAGCACGGCGGCGAGCACAAGGGAAATGATTTTTTTCATCGTGTAGTTTCCTCCTGAAATAGGTTTCTGTCCATTGAGACGGAGCGCGGTGCGATTTGGTTCCATGAAAATTCTGCCGCGCTTACAGCCAGCTCTGGTCAAAGCCGTAGGGCAGCAGATCCTTCAGCGCGAAGCGCTTGCTCTCGCCCTTTCCGTTCAGGCAGATCACCGTCAGGTCGGGTGCGAACTCCATCATCACCTGCCGGCAGGTGCCGCAGGGCACGCAGTGATCCTCGCTGCGCCCGGCGATCACAATGGTGTCGAAGTCCCTGTGTCCCTCACTGACCGCCTTGACCATGGCCGTCCGTTCGGCGCATATCGTGGCGCCGTAGGCGGCGTTCTCCACGTTGCAGCCGGTGAATACTGTGCCGTCCTTGCACAGCAGCGCCGCGCCCACCGGGAAGTGGGAATAGGGTACATAGGAACGCTCCAGCATGGCCACCGCCATATCACAAAGCTGTTTTTCCGTCATGGTGCATCCTCCTTTGATCTTTTCCGGTTTCTTCCTCGTTTATACCTCAGCTCAGCTCCGCCTTGCCGGTGTAGAGCTGATAATACTTGCCCTTCTGCGCCAGCAGCTCCTGATGGTCGCCGCGCTCAATGATGCGCCCGTGCTCCAGCACCAGAATGGCCTGACTGTTCCGCACGGTGGACAGCCGGTGCGCGATAACGAACACCGTCCGGCCCTCCATCAGCGAGTCCATGCCCTGTTCGATCAGGTTTTCCGTCCGCGTGTCGATGGAGCTGGTGGCCTCGTCCAGGATCAGTACCGGCGGGTCGGACACCGCCGCCCGGGCGATGGCCAGCAGCTGGCGCTCGCCCTGGCTCAGGCTGCCGCCGTCCCCGGTGATGACCGTGTCATACCCCTGGGGCAGGTGGCGGATAAAGCTGTCGGCGTTGGCCAGCTTCGCCGCGGCGCGGACCTCCTCGTCCGTGGCGTCCAGCCGTCCGTAGCGGATGTTGTCCGCGATGGTGCCGGTGAACAGATGGGTGTCCTGCAATACCATGCCCAGCGAACGGCGCAGGGAGTCCTTCTGGATGTCCTTCACGTCAATGCCGTCATAGGTGATGGTGCCCTCCTGCACATCGTAGAACCGGTTGATGAGGTTGGTGATGGTGGTCTTGCCCGCGCCGGTGGAGCCCACAAAGGCGATCTTCTGCCCCGGCTTGGCGAACAGCGATACGTCGTTCAGTACCGTCTTTTCTCCGTCGTAGGAGAAGGTCACATGGTCGAAGCGCACGTCGCCCTTCAGCTCCACCAGCGTGCCGTCGGGCTTTTTCCACGCCCAGCAGCCGGTGCGGCGGTCCGTCTCGGTCAGCGCATCGCCGTGCTTTTCCACCCGGACGATGACGGTCTTGCCCTCATCCACCTCCGGCTCGGCCTCCATCACGGCGAAGATGCGCTCCGCGCCGGCCACCGCCGCCAGCAGCACGTTCACCTGCTGGCTGATCTGCGAGATGGGCTGGCTCACCTGCTTCACATACAGCAGATACGCGCCCAGCGAGCCCACGTCGAACATTCCGCCGATGGCCAGCAGCCCGCCCACGCAGCAGGTGACGGCGTAGTCGATGCGTGACAGGTTGGCCATGGCCGGCATCATGGCGCCGGAGTAGGTCTGGGCCGCCGTGGCGGCGTCCCGATAGCTGTCGTTCAGCCCGGAGAACTGCGCGATGGCCTTGCTCTCGTGGTTGAACACCTTGATGACCTTCTGGCCCTCCACCATCTCCTCGATATAGCCGTTCATGGCGCCCAGCGCCTGCTGCTGTGCCTGAAAGCTCACGCGGCTTCTGCCGCCAACGCCCTTGACCACCAGCAGCATCAGCACCAGAAAGGCAAAGGTGATCAGCGTCAGCACCCAGTTCATATACAGCATCATAACAACAATGCCGATAAACGTCAAGGCGCAGGACACCACACTGGCGAAGCTGGAGTTGATCATCTCCGACACGGTGTCCATGTCGTTGGTAAAGCGGCTCATCAGGTCGCCGGACTGGTGGGTGTCGAAGTACCGCAGGGGCAGGTCCTGCAATTTGTCGAACAGATCCTGCCGCATCTGGGCCACCGTCCGCTGGGAGATATGCACCATGATGCGGGCGTAGGCATAGGAGCACAGGCCCGACAGCAGGAACAGTCCCAGCAGCAGCGCCAGCATTTTCAGCAGGCCGGCGAAGTCGCCTACCAGAATATAGTCGTTGATAATAGGCTTGAGCAGATAGCTGCTCATCACCGAGCCCACGGAGCTGATCACCAGGCAGATGAACACCACCGCCAGCGCGCCCTTGTAGCGCCCGATATAGCGCAGCAGCTTGCTCACCGTGCCCCGGAAGTCCTTGGGCCGCTGGAAGCCGTGTCCCTGGGGCCCGTGGCCGCGCGGTCCGCCGCGTTTTTGTTCAGCCATCGATGCTCACCCCTTCCTGCTGGGAGCGATAGACCTCCCGATAAATGTCGCTCTGCGCCATCAGCTCCTCATGGGTGCCTATGGCGGAGATGTGCCCATCGTCCATCACCAGTATCAGGTCGGCGTCCATAACGGATGTGATCCGCTGGGCGATGATGAGCTTTGTGGTGCCGGGCAGCGCCGTTTTCAGCGCGCCGCGTATCTTCGCGTCCGTGGCGGTGTCCACCGCGCTGGTGGAGTCGTCCAGGATCAGTATCTTCGGCTTCCGCAGCACCGCTCGGGCGATGCACAGCCGCTGCTTCTGCCCGCCGGAGACGTTGGTGCCGCCCTGTTCGATATAGGTGTCGTATCCGTCCGGCATTTTCTCAATAAACTCGTCGGCGCAGGCCAGACGGCAGGCCGCCTCGATCTCCTGATCGCTGGCGTTCTCGTCGCCCCAGCGCAGGTTCTCCCGGATGGTGCCGGAGAACAGCGTGTTCTTCTGCAGCACCATGGCGCAGCCATCCCGCAGCGCCTCCATGGTGTAGTCCTTCACATTGTGGCCGCCCACATACACCGCGCCGCCGTTCACGTCGTACAGCCGGGGGATCATGCTCACCAGCGTGGTCTTGGCGCTGCCGGTGCCGCCCAGTATGCCCACCGTGGCCCCGCTGGGTACGGTAAAGCTCACGTCCTCCAGGTTCCAGGCCTCCGCCGTGTCGTGGTACTTGAAATACACGTGGTCAAAGCGGATGGAGCCGTCCTCCACCTTCAGCGCCGGGTCGGCCTGCTCGTCGGTGATGCGGGGTTTCTCCTCCAGCACCTCGGCGATACGCTTGCCGCAGGCGATGGCCCGGGTCAGCATCATCAGTACCACGGATACCATCATCAGCGCCATCAGTATCTCACTCACATAGGTAAAGAACGCGATCAGATCGCCGGAGAGCAGCGTGCCATCCCACACGTAGTGGCCGCCGATCCACATGATCGCCGTGATGGTGCCGCCCATGAGGATCATCATCACCGGCATGAACAGCACCACAAAGCCGAAGGCGCGCTCGGCCATGCTTCGCAGCTTCTCACTGCGCTGGGTGAACTTCTCCTTTTCCTGCGCCTCACGCACAAAGGATTTCACCACGCGGATGGCGTTCAGGTCCTCCTGCACCACCAGGTTCAGCTGGTCCGTGGCCCCCTGCAAAGAGGTGAAGAACGGCCCTACCCGCTTGATGACGATGACCACCGCGATGATCAGCAGGGGAATGACCACCAGGAACACCTGGCTCAGCCGCTGGCTGATGATCAGGGCCATTACCAGCGCCGTCACCAGCATGGTGGGGGCGCGGACCAGCATACGCATTCCCATAAATGTGGTCATCTGCACCGAGGCCACGTCGTTGGTCAGCCGCGTCACCAGACTGGCGGTGGAGAAGCGCTCGATGTTGGCGAAGGAGAAACGCTGTACCTGCTCGTACTCCGCCTTCCGCAGCGCCGCGCCGAAGCCCATGGACGCCTTGGCGGCCAAAGCCGCCGCGCCCACGCCGCAGCCCAGCGCCAGCAGCGCCATAATGACCATTTTCAGCCCCGCCATCAGGATATAGCCTCTGTCTCCGTTGGCGATGCCGATATCCACGATGTCGCTCATCACCTGGGGCAGCGTCAGCTCCAGCACCGCCTCTCCGGCGGAGCAGGCGATGGCGAACAGCATCAGCAGGCGGTAGCCCTTGGTATAGGGCGCCAATTTTTTTATCATGCTTCCTCCTCCTCGTCGGTCAGGTTCCGTCCCGCCCGCAGCAGGAACGCGGTGAACTGCGCCTTTTCCTCCTGCGTGAAGCCGCGCTCCAGCCATTCGTTCACCTGGTGCAGCACGGTCTGGAAATCGTCATGGAACCGCTGGCCCTCCTCTGTCAGTGCCAGAATGCGGCACCGTCCGTCCGTGGCACTGACGGTGCGGTATACCAGCCCCTTCTCCTCCAGCCGGTCCACGATGCCGTTCACCGTGCTGGGCTTGATCATCAGATGGCGCTCCAGTGTTTTCTGGTTCACGCTGTCCTCCGCGTCATGCAGGAACATCAGCGTCCGGCACTGCATGGGCGATACGTCGTAGCGCTTCAGCATCCGCCCCATCAGCTTATGCACCTGGTGATCGCAGTAGCCGAACAGCGCGCCGAAGTGCGCCGGGTGCTCGTCAAAGCAGAATTTCATGGCGGTCCTCCTTCTTTGCTTTTGAATTTTTAGCATACAAACTATTAGTGTGCTAAATGGTAGCACCAATATTTTTTGTTGTCAATAGGGAAGAGGGGCGGCTCTGTAAACGATCTGTGAACGGCGGGTGCGCTTTGTGAATGATTTGTTAATTCTTTATCAAGCCTGTTGACTTCCGCCCCGGATACGTGTATGATACGCTCATCCGAAAGGATACCCACCCATTGTATTTCTCTCTCCTTTTACCGAAAAAAAGGCGGCGCTTCAGCGCCGTCTTTTTTCGTGTCTGTCGTTTCCGGCGCGGCTGAACTGCGTCTGCGCCGCGCCGCCTGCCCTTCGGCCTCGTTTATATCCAATGGCTATGAGGGCATGATGAAAGCAAACGCAAAAAACAGTTGCCATCGCGGAAGAATTGTAGTAGAATGTATCTCACGAACTTGTCCTCCGCCGTGAGCTGCGGGGCCGGTCTCGCGCAATGGATACCCACGAATCATGTCAGGCGGGGAACCGAGCAGCATTAAGAGGGATCATCCATGTGCCGCGAGGGTGCCGGCCCTGTGGCTCACGGCGGAGGACTCGTTTATTTTGTTTGTCAGCAGGGAGGTGTGCCCATGTACCAGGCGCTGTACCGCAAATACCGGCCCAAGACCTTTTCCGAGGTGGTGGGCCAGCAGCACATCACCGATACGCTCCAGCGCCAGGTGGCCGACGGTCAGGTGGGCCACGCCTACCTGTTCACCGGCACCCGCGGCACCGGCAAGACCACCTGTGCCCGCATCCTGGCCAAGGCCGTCAACTGCCAGCACCCCATTGACGGCGCGCCCTGCAACCAGTGCGCCGCCTGCCGCGGTATTGACGACGGCTCGCTGCTGGATGTGACGGAGCTGGACGCCGCCTCCAACGGCAGCGTCAACGACGCCCGCAGTCTGCGGGAGGAGGCCGTCTACCCGCCGGCGGTGCTGCAAAAGCGCGTCTACATCATCGATGAGGTGCATATGCTCTCCCGCGACGCCTTCAACGCCCTGCTGAAGATCATGGAGGAGCCGCCCGCCCACCTGCTGTTTATTCTGGCCACCACCGAGATCCAGAAGGTCCCGGCCACCATACTCTCCCGCTGCCAGCGGTTCAACTTCAAGCGCATCCTGCCCCACGATATGGAGCAGCAGCTGCTGAAGGTGGCGAAGGCCGAAGCCATCGACCTGACCCCGGACGGGGCGGACCTGCTGGCCCGCATGGCCAACGGCGCCCTGCGCGACGCGCTCAGCCTGCTGGACCAGTGCCGTGCCGCCGGCGCGGTCGTGGACGGCCGCAGCGTGCTGGACACGCTGGGACTGGCCGGCAGTACCCAGACGGTGCAGCTCATGCGCCTGCTCCTGGCGCGTCAGGGGGGCGACGCTTTGGCGCTGCTGGACCAGCTGTACCGGGGCGGCAAGGATGTGGGCGCGCTGCTGGGCGAGCTCAGCGACCTGTGCCGGGATATGACCGTTCTGGCCGCCGCACCGGAGGGCGGCGCCGCCCTGCTGGGCGGCCTGTATGACCGCAAGACCCTCTCTGAACTGACGGCGGAGGTCCCCATGCGCCGCCTGCTCTATATGACCGATACCATCCAGCGCACCGCCGCGGCCCTGCCCCGGAGCATCCGCCAGCGGACGGATGCCGAGCTGTGCCTGCTGCGTCTGTGCGACGAGAGCCTTTCCAACGACACGGAGACTCTGGCGGACCGTGTCTCCGCCCTGGAGGACGCCTTGAAGAAGGGCGTCGTCCCGGCGGAAAGACCCGCCGCCCGTCCGGCGGCTGCGCCGCCTCCGCCGCCCCGGCGTGAAGTGTCTCCGATCCCGCAGGAGACATCTCCCGCACCGGTACCCGCACCGGTCCCCATGGCCCCCGCACCTCCGGCCCCTGCGCCAGAGCGTACCTCGGCGGCGCCCGCCGCCGGCGGTGACAGCCAGGTCTGGGCCGCGCTTATCGAGCACTACAAGGGGCCCCTGACCATCCCCGACCGGGTATGGCTGAACCAGGCGACAGGTACGCTGGAGGGGGATGTGCTCACCGTTTCCTGTGCCAACGATCTGGTGAAGCAGCAGCTCAGCCGCAAGGCCATCGAGGACGTGCTCTGCGGTGTCACCAGCCGCCATGTGGGCCGTCCCGTCCGGGTGCAGTTCACCGTAGGCGGCGGCCCCGCCGCGCCCGTGCGGCGCGCCTCGGTCCGCCCCGCGCCCCGGCCCACGCCCGCCCCGTCGGCGGACGACTATGAGCGCCCGCCCCTGCCGGAGGAGGCGCCGCCCGCCCCGCCGGACCTGCCGCCCTGGGAGGTGCCGGCTCCCCACAGGGACAAGCTGGACGAGTTGGTGGAAAACGCCAAACAGCTGGACAATTTTCGCATCAAATAAGCCGACAGTTCATGCTGAGCACACCGGTGTCTCACATGGAGCACACCAATGTTACACAAAGAGCGCACCGGTATTACACACGGGTAGACCGATGTTGCACATAAGATGTCCGATAGTTTACACTGGCAAAATGAACAGATCGATATAAAGGAGAAACGAATATGGCAAAGGGATATAGCGCCCGCAGGGGCTTTACCGGCGGCGCCGGGATGATGCAGCAGCAGGCGCAGATGCAGCAAAAACTGCTGAAAATGCAGCAGGATATGGCAAAAGCGCAGGAAGAAGTTGAAAAAACGGAGTTCACCGCCTCTGTGGGCGGCGGCGCGGTAACGGCAGTGGTCACCGGCAAAAAGGAGCTGACCAAGCTGACCATCAAGCCCGACGTCATCGACCCGGAGGACGCCGAAATGTTGCAGGATCTGGTCATTTCTGCGGTAAATGAGGCACTTCGGCAGGCAGATGATGCCATGAACAACTCCATGAGCTCACTCACCGGCGGACTGAACATCCCCGGCCTGGGCCTGTAAATCGTGATAGAAAAGCACCCGCCCTGCATAACGCAGGGCGGGTGCTTTTCGCGCAAAAAGGACAAAATATTCGGATATTTCGCGCGATATATTGACACATTCGACAAGGCGGTGTATTCTGTGTATGTAGAAATTTTGTTAAATTTCTGCTTATCATATGGATAAAAAACGGGAGAAATACATCATGGAAAACGAAAAAAACGAGATGAAAAAGAAACCGGGAAAGGTGCTGCCGTGGTTGGCCGCTGTGCTGCTGGCGGCGGCCCTGGCAGCGCGGGCGGCGGTGCCCGTGCCCGCGGGCCTGTTTACGCAGATCTGGAACATCGGCACACAGCTGATCATACTGTTTTCCGGGTTGGTGCTGTTTTCGGCGGCGGCCAGAGCCGTATTTCAGAGAGTGTCGCCCAGCAGCAACCACGGCAAGACCGTGTTCACGCTGGCGGACAGCGCTATCCGATATCTGCTGATCATCGTGGGGCTGCTGTGGGCGCTGTCTATCGTGGGTGTGGATGTGCGGGCGCTGCTGGCTGGCGCCGGCGTGCTGGCGCTGATCATCGGCTTCGGTGCGGAGAGCTTGATCGCCGACGTGATCACCGGTACGTTCATGCTGTTTGAGCACCAGTACGAGGTGGGCGACATCATCGTGGTGGGCGACTTCCGCGGCACGGTCACACAAATCGGCATCCGTACCACGCAGATCATGGACTCCGGCGGAAACGTGAAGATCATCAACAACTCCGATATCCGCAGTCTGATCAACCGATCCAATGACCTGTCCTTCGCCGTGTGCGACATGGCGGTCCCCTATGACAAGGAGAGTCTGGCGCGGGCGGAGAAGGTGCTGGGCGAGGTACTGCCGAAGCTGCATCGGGAGCACCCCGACCTGTTCAGCAAGGCCCCGGCCTATCTGGGCGTACAGTCGCTGGACTATGAAAATCGCGCCGTTGTGCTGCGGGTGGCGGGGGAGACGCACGAGGAGAACATTTACAAGGCGCAGCGTTTGCTGAACCGCACGCTGTTCATGGCCTTTGAGGAGGAGGGACTTTCCTGCCCCGTCCACAGGGTGGAGCTGGATCGGGAGTAAGCCATGAACGACAAGGAATTTTCACCGGCACCCGCGGAATTTTCTCCGCCGAGGCCGGAGTTCTCCGCGCCGCCGCGGGAGTGGGCCGCGCCGGGGAACGAGATATCCCGCGACGACACCGCGCCGCCGCAGAAGAAGCGCCGCAGTCTTCCGGCCATGCTGGTGGCCGGGGCCGCGGCGGTGGCCATCGGCCTGTCGTGCTGGGGCGCCGCCGTGACGGACAACACGCCCCGCGCCGCGCTGACGGCGGAGCAGTGCGCCTATCTGGACGCGGTCAGCGAGGCGCTGCTGGAGGAGGACATCCCCGGTCTGGAGGCGCTGGCGCTGGATCCCATGATGCGGCAGCTCTGCGAGGAGGTCATAGAACCGTATTACTACGACGTGCTGCTGCCCTACGACGCTTCCTACAGCGATATGGTGCGCAAGGACGAGCTTTATACCTACTACCGGGACATCGATTATGACGGGAAAACGCTGGGTGCCATTAATGATGCGGTGGATATCTTTAAGCTGGGGAGAAACCTGCATATCTGGTACAGCAAGTATGAGAGTGGAGATCCCTCTGTTGATTGGGATGATACGACATGGCGGTATACTCAAAGGCACGGCGATGAATATACCTACCACTGGCTTGAATGCGACAGTAGGGCGGAGGGCCTTAACAATCTGGAATTCTATACATACACATGGAACTGGACATATGAGGACGGAGTAAGATGGCCCACGGATATCCATGGTGTCAGACAGTATCGGGCGGCCTATACGCAGGGCGTCTGCAAAAGCGTATGGATCAGTGAGGGAGACGCTGTGTATGTCGCCGATGACTACCGGGACGGCATGATATATGGGAGCGTATGTCTGGAAAACGGCGAGGTCACCCTCCGCACCGGAGACGGGCGCTATGAGACGACATTTCCCGTTGTCAACGGGAGGGCGCAGCCGGGAACGGATGTAGAGGTCGAAATGCGATCCGATGAAAACGGCAATGTCTACGCATCGGCGCTGCTCTGGCATACGCCGGACGGGGAGACGCTTCGGATAGGGCTGCAAACGCACTGGGGGCAATCTGCCGATGCGTCCAATGCGGAAGAGCTGTATCATATTATCGTGCTGGAGCGTATGAGCATAGAATGATCCCAATAGACTGCCCGGAGGCTTCGCCGGATCAAACGGACCAATAAAAAATATTCCCTTAGGCCAACTGGCCTAAGGGAATATTTTTTATCCGAAATAGGCCACCAGCAGGTCCGTGACCACGCCGTAGCTCTTGCTGCCGTCCATATCGCCATTACTCTTGAGAAAGCCGTCATACACGGTGTCCGAGACCTTTGAGACGACGCCGCGGAACTGCGCCCAGTAGGCGTTGTCCGCCCGCAAGTCGGCCACCACCGTGTCCGGCAGTGCGTCCCGTATGGTCTGCCACGCCTCCCGGTCGGCGCTGTACAGGGCGTTGGACAGATACCCGAACCCCGTCAGCCAGCCGGAGTAGCGGTACCCTGCGTCCTCTGACCGGACAGCGGCCAGGATGCCGATGAAATTGCACTCCTCCTCCGCCGTGATGCCTCGCTGGTGCGCCAGCTCATGGCATACAGTGGCCGGCAGAAAGGCCGCCGGACTGTCCATGTTGACGTTCGGCTCGCCGGTGAAGGGGAAGTAGAACCCGGTGAAGCGCAGGGCACTCAGCGCCCGGGAGCAGGCGAAGCCCTTGGCACCGCCCGTTTCCGCCCGCAGGAACGGGAACTCGCCGCAGAGCACATCCAGCGCGGAGGCGCTCCGGTTCAGCACCGCCTGCCGGTCCAGCGTGCAGACACCGCTTTCATCTCTGGGGACGTCATCGGCGCAGACGGCCAGATTGCCGGCAAAATAGGCCGTTACCTCCGCCAGCGTCTCCGCCGTGGAAGGCCGGGCATGGATGCCGCTTTTCTCCTGGAAGCTGTCGGTATTGTACCCGATGCCCCAGGTGAGGCAAAAGCCGGCGTACACCGTCAGCACGGCGCAGAGGGCGGTGAGCGTCAGGCGCAGGGCCATGCCCCAACGGCGGCCCCGCGCGGCGATGATGCGCCGGGGCACATTGGCCAGCCACAGTATGGCGCAGAACACCGCCGTCAAGATCAGGACCTCACCTACGGAGAGCGTCAACCTCCCACACAGCCGCCCCAGCCACTGCTCCGCCGGCAGCACGGCGCCGTACCACAGGGCAGTCATGGCCGCGCGGCTGGTGCGCAGGGCGAAATACGCGGCAAAGAACACCGCCAGCGCAATACACCAGCGGTACAGGGCGCGGCGGCTCATAGGGGCAGGGCCCTGCCGGTGAAGCACATGACGCAGTGGGCGCGGACAATGACCTTGCCGGTTTCGTCGGTCATCTCGGCGGAGCAGAAGGCCAGCTTGCCGCCCAGGCGGTCCACCTTGCCCACGGTGGTCAGGGTGCTGCCGGCGGCAGCGGCGGACAGATAATCGATGGTGGCGTTCACGGTGACTACCATCTCCTGCCGCAGCGTCATAATGGCCATGCCCATGGCCACATCGCACAGCGAGAACAGGATGCCGCCGTGGGCGCCGCCCCAGCGGTTCAGACTTTCGGTGTGCATGGGCAGCGTCACGGTGGCGGTACCGTCGTCCAGGTCGGTGGTCCGCATAAAGTTGTGGGCGAGAAACGGCTCCCGGTCGTTGCCGAAGACCATTAGTTTATCATAGAGGTCTTTTGTCATGGGGGTGCTCCTTTCAAAGAAAAGGCAGGCGGGCTGCGTGCCCGCCTGCCTGCTATATCACGCGGGGTCTTTGGGTTCGGGTGCGGGCGTATCCTCCGGCGGGGAATCCTTGGCCCGACCCACATAGGCGTAGGCCTCGGTGGGCATATTCCGCTTCCGCAGCCGGCGGTCCATCAGGAATTTCAGCAGTTCCTGTATGCAGGCGAACACCGGCACGCCGATGAACATACCCAGCACGCCGGCGAAGCCGCCGCCCACCAGGATGGCCACGATGACCCAGAAGCTGGAGATGCCCGTGGCGTCGCCCAGAATTTTGGGCCCCAGGATGTTGCCGTCAAATTGCTGGAGGATCACGATGAAGATCACGAACACCAGACATTGCTTGGGGCTGACCAGCAGGATCAGGAATGCCGACGGCACCGCGCCCAGGAAAGGGCCGAAGAAGGGGATCACGTTGGTCACACCCACCACCACGCTGACCAGCGGGGTGTAGGGCATTTTCAGGATGGAGCAGCAGATAAAGCACAGGATGCCGATGATGAGGGAGTCCAGCAGCTTGCCGCGGACAAAGCCGGAGAAGATGGCGTTCACCCGCCGCGTGCCGCGCATGACCGCGTCGGCATTTTCCTCCGGCAGCGCGGCGTAGACCGCCTTGCAGCAGCGAGCCAGGCTCTTCTCCTTCATGCCCATCAGGTAGATGGACACGATGATGCCCACGATCAGGTCAAAGGCAAAGCCCACTGCCCCGCGGATGCCGCTCCAGATACCGTTGGTCAGCGGCACAATGGCCTTCTGGGCCCAGGGCAGCACCTTGTCGGTCAAAAAGGCCATGCCGTCGGTATAGCGCTCGGTGATGAGCCCCGCCAGCCAGACACCGATCCCACTGTCGCTCTCCAGCAGGTCGTTGGCCCAGCGATAGACCTTGCGGTAGTAGGACTCGGCGTTGTTGATGAGGGTGGTCACGCTGTCCACCACCTGGGGCACCAGCACGCTCATCAGCAGATACAGCAGGAAGATGACCACGGCCTCGGTCAGCAGGATGCTCACCAGCCGCAGCACGCCTGACGGCTGCTTCAGCTCTTTTTTGAAGAGCTTTTTCCACAGCGCTGCGATGGCCCGTTCCAGACAGGACATGATGGGCGTCAGCAGATAGGCGATGGCAAAGCCGTACAGCACCGGCGCCAGGATGGATGCCAGCTTGGACACGAACTGCTGTAGCGTTCCCGCCTGATAGAAGGTGTCGTAGAACACCAGCACGGCACATACGGTCAAAAAGGCCGTCAGTCCCCATTTGAAATACTGCGTTCGCTTCATGGCAGGACCTCCCACTGCTGTTTTTTCTATCATACCCGTATGCGCGGCGTTTTGCAACAATTTTCGAACATAAACACCCGCGGCGGAATGTGTATTGCAATCCCGCCGCAACTGTGGTATCATACTCGGACAACCCCGCGCAAAATGCGAGAATTACGATGGTATGGAAGGGTGTTCCTATGAAAAAGCTCTTGTTTATCGTCAATCCCCGTGCGGGAAAGACAAAATCCCGCGCCCCGCTGTTCGATGCCGTGGCGCAGTTCTCCCGTGCCGGCTATCTGGTACGGGTCTATATCACCGAGGCGGGCGGCCAGGCCCGCGATATCACCGCCCGGTGGGGCGGACAGTACGACATGGTGGTCTGTGCCGGAGGCGACGGCACGCTGAACGAGACGCTGTCCGGGCTTATGCAGCTGGAGCAGCGGCCCCTGCTGGGCTATCTGCCCTGCGGCAGCACCAACGACTTTGCCATGAGCCTGCATCTTCACACCATGCTGCCCGCGGCGGCAGAGGCGGCCGCCACCGGCACGCCCTGCCCCCTGGACGTGGGGCGGCATAACGACCGCTATTTCGCCTATGTGGCCTCCTTTGGGGCCTTTACCCGGTCCTCCTACTCCGCCACTCAGGCAGCCAAGAATGCTCTGGGTCATTTTGCCTACATTTTGGAGGGGTTGGGTGACCTTGACTCCCTGCGGCCCTACCGCTGCGCGGTGGAAGCCGATGGTGAGCGCTTTGAGGGGGAGTTCATTTTCGGCGCTGTGTGCAATTCCACCTCCCTGGGCGGCCTGGTGAAGCTGGATCCCTCCCGTGTACGGATGGACGACGGAAAATTCGAACTGCTGCTGCTCCGTATGCCAAAGACGGCACTGGATCTGCAGAACCTCATTACCGCCATGACCCGTATGCAGTACGACTATCCCGGCGTGATACTGCGCCATGTCCGGCGCGTTACCCTGACCACCGAGGAGAACCTCCCCTGGTCCCTGGACGGTGAATACTGCCCCAGTGCGCCCCGCGTGGAGATCGAAAACCTCCCCGCTGCCATCCAGCTGGTCCGCTGAGGCCGAAACAAGTTGAAAAGACCCGCCATCGGCGGGTCTTTTTCTATACACGCTGCAATTGTGCGGTGAAAATATACGGATCGCGATCAGAAGGACACCATCTCCGGGTCCGGCTTGGTGGTGGCGGCGATGGAGGTGACGTACAGCACGGGGCCTTCGCCCTGATAGGCGTCACAGGCCTCCTTCTTCACTGTGGCGTGTATCTTCACCCACTGCTTGTCCTTATACTGCTCCAGCCCTTCGCCGCGGCACACCAGGGCCAGGAACTGCATATCCTTGTCGCAGCACACCATGGCGAAGCGCCCCGGGCAGTGCACGCCCTTGAACTTTTTGGAGTGGCACATCAGCGCCTTGAAGGACACCTCCACGCCCTCGTAGCGTCCCGGGTTGTCCATCATGTCCACATACCAGATGCCGTAGTCCTCGTCCGGCACCTCCAGCTTGCCGCCGGTCAGGTCGAAGGGCGACATCTCCGGCGTGACGTACTCCTCGCTGGTGCCGTCCTCGTTTTCCAGGTAGATATCCGCCCGGCGGTTGGCCATCCGCAGGTTGCGGCTGCGAAGCTGGGCGCGCAGCTGCTCATTGCAGCGGTTGAAGATCAGCATATCGCAGTTGGTGATCTTCTCCATCATCAGCTGCCCCATGTTCTTCAGATACATCTCGAAGGTCGTGGCGTCCACCAGGCACATGATCTGATAGAGTATCCAGTTGGCGGGCAGTCCTTCGCGGTACAGCTTCTCCATGCTCCACATGCCGTTGTACTCCACGATGACCTGCTTGGGCCGGTACTGCTTTTCCAGCTTCTTCAGAAAGTCGGGCGTCAGCTGCGCCTCGTCCTCCACGGTATAGGTGAATACGTTGCCCAGCACCTTGGGGTCATAGCCGTTTTCGCCCTCCTCGCAGCACAGCAGCAGCGTCCGGTCCTCGGCGGCAAAACCGTCCCGCAGGATGCCGTTGATGAACTCGGTCTTACCGGCGTCCAGAAATCCGGCAATAAGATAAACAGGAATATCCATGTCAGCCACTCCTTACAGTCCGAACAGCTGAGAGAGCTTATCCTCTTTCAGCTGGGAGCCGATCACACAGATACGGCCGGTGTAGTCCGCCGGACCGCGCCGCACCTGGTGCTCCTCGGGCACAAAGTCATAGTGCAGCCACTGGCCGCCATCGGCGGCAGCCACGATACCCTTGGCCCGCAGGATCGCGCCGTATTCGCCGCTGTCCAGCGCCGTCAGGATGTGTTCCAGCTCCGCTTCGGAGTAGGCCTTCACCGTCTCCGTGCCCCAGCTGGTGAATACCTCGTCGGCGTGATGATGGTGATGGTGGCAGCCGCAGTGGGGATCATCGCATTCCTCGCCGTCGTGGTGATGGTGGTGATGATCGTGGTCATGCTCGTCCTCATCGTGGTGATGATGGCAGCAGTGCTCATGGTCGTCGTCATCGTCATCGTCATCATCATGGTCATGGTGATGGCAGCAATGGTCATGATCGTGCTCATCCTCGTCATGGTGGTGATGGTGGTGCTCATGCTCGTGCTCCGCCTCATCCGCCTCGTGCTCAGCGCGCATATGCGCCAGCAGCTCGTCCGCCAGAGAGACCTTTTCGATGGCGCTGAGGATGGTCATGCCATCCAGCTGGTCCCAGGGTGTGGTGAGAATGGCGGCATTGGGGTTCTTCTCCCGCAGCAGCGCCACGGCGGCCTCCAGCTTCTCCTGGCTCAGCCGTTGGGTGCGGGAGAGGATGATGGTACCGGCGGACTCGATCTGGTTGTTGTAGAACTCGCCGAAGTTCTTCATGTATATCTTGACCTTTGTGGCGTCCGCTACGGTCACAAAGCTGTTCAGCTTCATGTCCGGTACGTCCTTCACGGTGTTCTCCACCGCCACGATCACGTCGCTGAGCTTGCCCACGCCGCTGGGCTCGATGAGGATGCGGTCAGGGTGGAACTGCTCATGTACGTCCTTCAGCGCCTTGTTGAAGTCGCCCACCAGAGAGCAGCAGATGCACCCGGAGGACATTTCACTGATCTGCACGCCGGAGTCCTTCAGGAACCCACCGTCAATGCTGATCTCACCGAACTCGTTTTCGATCAGTACCAGCTTCTCGCCGGGGAAGGCCTCGGCCAGCAGCTTCTTGATAAGGGTTGTTTTGCCTGCGCCCAAAAATCCGGAAACGATGTCGATCTTTGTCATAGTAAAAACCTTCTTTTCTCTGCCGCCCGCTGCGGCGTAAATTTTGTTCCGAGCCCCGCGTTCACCGTTCAGAGGACGAAAAAAGGGGGCGGGGACGTTTTTCACCTATATAATATCCCATTTTTTGAAAAATGCAAGTCCTGCCGGTAAAAACCGCGCGGCGGACATCCTGTGCCCGCCGCGCTTTTGTCATTCGCCGATCCGGTTCAGGATCAGCTGGCTCAGCGATGCGGCCAGTGCCCGGTCGTACCGCCGCGTTTCCACGGTGCCGTCCATCTGTCCGTCCTCATCCGCCCGGCCGCTTTCGTTGTGGCCGCCGTTCAGGTCATCTTTGGCGCTGCCGGTGTCCGTGCCGTTGGTGTCCGGCTGTGTGGTGATGCTGCCGTTGGGTGTGGTGTCCGGCGCGGCGCCGTTTGTCTTGTCGTCTGCCGCGCCGCAGGCCGCCAGCGTCACCGCCAGCATCACTGCCGCCGCCAGTGCAGCGAGTCGATCTGTCATATCTTTTTCCTCCTTTTCCCATATGCGTCGGCCGATCCGCGCAAAAACACGCGCACATGCGCGGAGAACAGCCGCCGCCAAACGTAGGTTTTGCCGCGGGCGGTTTTATAGCCCCGACACTTTTTGCCTTTTGCATCATTTGTACAGGAGAAGCCGTATCTTTTGTGGCGGAAGTATTGCATTTTCCGAAAAACCATGATATGATTTTTTCTACCTCAGCGATGGGTAAATGTTTGATTACGAACCGTGTTATTTGCTTAGGACATAACGACTTGAACATAGATGGAGGACGATATATCATGCAGAAGCTGGAAAAGCAGTATCATATCCACTGCGCCGAAGGCGACGTGGGCCGCTATGTTATTCTTCCCGGCGACCCCGGCCGCTGTGAAAAGATCGCGGAGCTGTTCGACGACGCGCACTTTGTTTCTCAGAACCGTGAGTACACCATCTATACCGGTACGCTGCTGGGGGAGAAGGTCTCCGTCTGCTCCACCGGTATCGGCGGGCCCTCCGCCTCCATCGCCATGGAGGAGCTGCACAACATCGGCGCTGACACGTTTATCCGCGTAGGGACCTGCGGCGGAATCGAGCTGGATGTCCGCAGCGGCGACGTGGTGGTCGCCACCGGCGCGATCCGCTTTGAGCATACCAGCCGGGAATATGCCCCCATCGAGTACCCCGCGGTGGCGAACTTCGAGGTCACCACCGCGCTGGTCCAGGCGGCCAGGGCGCTGGGCAAGCGCACACAGGTGGGCGTCGTCCAGTGCAAGGACGCGTTCTACGGCCAGCACAGCCCCGAGCGTATGCCTGTATCCTATGAGCTGCTCAACAAATGGGAGGCCTGGAAGCGCCTGCACGTCAAGGCCAGTGAAATGGAGTCCGCCGCCCTCTTTGTGGTGGCTGATGCCCTGAACTGCCGCTGCGGCAGCTGCTTCCATGTGGTCTGGAACCAGGAGCGGGAAAAGGCAGGTCTGGACCAGGATATGAGCGAGGACACCACTTCTGCCGTTCAGGTGGGAGTCGAGGCCCTGAAGCGGCTCATTCAGACCGATCGCGCGGCCCAATAAGCTTCCTTGAAAAAAACGCCCCCTGTCATGCGCCCCCGGATGCGGACGGAAAGCTGACCTGCCCCGGTCGGTACCCCATGCGGCTATCTCATCAGCATCGTGTCAGTTATACCCCGGCTGACGCAGCCTCCTGAGAACAGAAGGAGGCACCCCCACCTCCTTGCCCTCGGCCACGCCGGGGGCGCTTTTTTGACTGGCATCTGAAAAAATTTCAGAAGACCTGACAAAAAGTCTTGTTTTTCCCGTTAAAAAGCGTTAAGATGATACTTGCGCTGGAGGGCGTGCAGCATTTTACAAAGGAGAAAATCACATGGAGCGTATCTTTCATCTGAAAGAGAACGGCACCTCCGTCAAAACGGAGATCCTGGCCGGTCTCACCACATTCATGACGATGGCCTACATCATCGCCCTGAACCCCAACCTGCTGACCAACTTTGCCGTGGGCACTCCGCTGTGGAACGGTGTGTTCCTGGCCACCTGCATCGCCAGTGCCATCGGCACCGTGGTCATGGCCTTCCTCGCCAACAAGCCCTTTGTCATGGCGCCCGGTATGGGCCTTAACAGCTTCTTCGCCGTCATCGCCGGCAATGTGGCCGCCATGCTGAACACCGACTACACCAGCGCCTTCCAGGCGGTGCTGTGCATCATTCTGGTGGAGGGCATCGTTTTCCTGCTGCTGAGCGTATTCAATATCCGCGACAAGATCGTTCATGCCATTCCTCTGGGCGTCCGTCTGGGTATCGGTCCCGCCATCGGCCTTATGCTGATGAACATCGGCCTGGGCTCCAACGTGGGCATCTATGCCGAGGGCAATGGCTATACCTCCCCCTTCTATGTCATGCGCGACTTCTTCGGCGCCATGACCCCCAGCGTGATCAAGGACCACATGGGTGCCGAGTACAGCCAGATGGTCCTGACTGTTATCACCATGTTTATCGGTCTGTTTGTCATCATCCTGCTGGCCAAGAAGGGCGTCAAGGCCGCCGTGCTGGTGGGTATGCTGGTAGCTTCCGTGATCTACTGGGCCGGCTGCTTTATCTTCCTGGGTACCAATCCCTTTGCCTCTCTGGAGGGCGCATCCTTCCTGCCGCCCTTCCACGACATGGTGGAGACCACGCTGTTCAAGTTTGACTTCACCGACTTCTTTAATATCGGCTGGTTCACGGCGATCAGCCTGATCATCACCTTCTGCATGATCGATATGTTCGACACCATCGGCACCCTGGTGGGTACGGCCTCCCGCGCCGGCATGACCGACAAGGACGGCAATATGCCCAACATGAAGGAGGCCCTGCTGTCCGATGCCGTGGGCACCGTGGCCGGCGCCTGCTGCGGCACCTCCACCGTTACCACCTTCGTGGAGTCCGCCTCCGGCGTGGAGGCCGGCGGCCGCACCGGCCTGACCAGCCTGACCGCCGCGTTCATGTTCCTGGCCTGTATGTTCATCGCGCCCGTGGCGGCCGTCATTCCCGCTGCCGCTACCTCCTCCGCCCTGATCTACGTGGGCATCCTGATGCTCCAGGGCCTGAAGAACGTGGATTTCGACGATCTGGACCAGGTAGTGCCCGTGTTCCTGATGCTGCTGGCCATGCCCATCTCCGGCTCCATCGGCCACGGAATCGGTATTGCCATGATCTCCTACACCGTAATCAAGGTGTTCTCCGGCCGTGCCAAGGATGTGTCTGTCCTGACCTACGTTATTTCCCTGCTGTTTATCATCAAGTTCTTTGCCGTCGTCTAAACGGTCAGCGGCCCCCGGCACAGCCGGGGGCCGCTTTTCAGCCATGCGCACCGGCTCTTGGTCGGAGCGCATATTTTTATTGTTCCTGCTCGGCCTTGTATGCCATGGCCTCCTTCTGGTAGTCCAGCGCCGCCTGCCGCAGCTCGGCAATGGCGGCCTCGTCCAGCTGGCCTTTGATCTTGGCGGGGGAGCCGAAGGCCAAAGACCCGTCCGGTATCTCCACATTCTGCGGTACCAGCGCCCCCGCGCCGATCAGGCAGTTGCTGCCGACCTTCGCGCCGTTCAGCACGATGGCGCCCATGCCGATGAGGGTGTTGTCACCCACGGTGCACCCATGGAGAATGGCCCCGTGGCCCACCGTTACGTTTTCACCCACCGTCACCGGATGGTCGTAGTCCACGTGCACCACACAGTTATCCTGGATATTCGTGCCCGCACCGATGGTGATCGGCGCCCGGTCGCCCCGCAGCACCGCGCCGAAGAACACGCTGCTGTTGGCGCCCAGGGTCACGCTGCCCCGGACGGTGGCGTTGTCCGCCACAAAGGCGGAGGGATGGATGACAGGTTTTTTCATGGCTGCACCTCGCAAAAGTTTTTCTGCATTGTATCACAACTTTCCGGGAAAATCGACAGTCACGGTAAAATTTGTGCTTACATTTTTCGTCAGAATATGTTATACTGATGTCAGGTAATGGTGAGCAAAAGGGGAACGCATGGTCGTGTGCCATGTGCCTTTTTGTGTATATATGTGTATGTATGTTGCGGATAAGGAGCGTGTGTGATGTTTGCAGCGGGTGATCTGGTGGTATACGGCGGCGAGGGCGTCTGCCGGGTGGAGTCCATAGGGCCATCCGGTCTGGCCTATGACGGCGGCGACAAGGTCTACTATCATCTCTCGCCCCTGTACCGCGGCGGCACCGTTATGACTCCGGTGGACACCGCTGTCCTCATGCGTCCCATCATCAGCCGTGACTGTGCGCTGAAACTGATCGCCGCGCTGCCGGCCCTGCCGGAGCAGAAGCCCGCCGAGCGCGGTATGCGTGCTGCCAAGGATTTCTACCACCAGCTGGTGTTCCGCTGTGACTGCGCCGAGCTGGCCGCCATGATCCACGGTATCTGCCGCAAGCGGGCGTGGGCCCTGCGCCATGGTAAGAAGGTCAGCCAGATGGATGAGCGCTATCTCAAGCGGGCTGAGGATCAGCTCTACGGCGAGCTGGCCGCGGCACTGGATATGCCCCGGGATCAGATGATCCCCTATATCCGCCAGACCTGGGCCAAGTGGCCCGAGCAGCTGCCCAAGCAGGGACAGGAGGAGCCGGCGGAGGCTGCTGAAGTGGAATAAGCGGACAGGGACGGCGGGAGCCGTCCCTGTTTTAACAGCAACTCGTATCAAACATTTGGGGTGAAAAGGGTGTATTCTGTTCACAGCGAGAGAAGGGAGCAAGCCTATGTACGAATGGCAGCAGCTGATCCAGACCGTCGTCAATGAGATGGACGACGCCATTATGCGCCGGGACGATCAGGCGTTGACACTGCGGGCGCTGGCGGCATGTCTGCACTATTCTGAGTACCACGCCACCCATAAATTCCGCGAGATCGCGGGTATGTCCCTGCGTACCTACCTGCACCAGCGGCGCCTGGCCTTTGCCCTGAAGGAGGTGCGCGATACCGACCGGCCTTTGTTGGACATCGCGCTGGACTACGGCTTTTCCGGGCAGGAGGCCTTTACCCGCGCCTTCAAGGCGCTCTACGGCGTTACCCCCGGTGTTTACCGCCGCCGGCCCCGCCCCGTAGTGCTCCGCACCCGCATCCATCCCTTCGATCGCTATATCTTTGGATTGGGAGAGATCGGTATGGTCAAAAGTGAACAGGGCGTCAAGACGTATTTCTATTTTGTGCCAGGACAGTACTTCAAGTACATCCGGCCCATCAGGCGGGAGAAATAAGGAAGCAGGGCAGCCCATTGGGCTGCCCTGTTTTTCAGATCAAGAATTCCGCAGGGACGTCGTGGGAGGAAAACAGCAGCGGCGACAGCGTTCTGGCGTAGGCCCCGGTGTTCCCCACGGCCACAAGATCTCCCACCGCCAGCGCCGGACCGGTGAAGTTCTTAGCCAGCACGTCCGCGGCGCAGCAGAGGTTTCCTGCGATGTCTACGGTCTCGGTGATGCCGGTATCCTCCGCAGGCAGGGCGGTGATGGGGAAGGCGGTCTCGCCGGTAAACAGAGGTTCCTGAGGCGCAAGGGGGCCTTCTCCGGCGGCGTTACGCAGCATGGCGGCAAGAGAGGGCTTCTGGAAGCCGTTGAGACAGTTTTCTACGATGACATAGGTGGTGCCGTGGGATGTCTTTTTGTCTACCACAGGCAGATAGTACGTTCCCGCCTGTGCTGTCAGAAACCGCCCGGACTCCACCAGCAGCCGTGCGCGGAGGGTACGGGCGTTTTCCTCTGCCACGGCCTGCGTACATTGCTTCAAGGTGCTCATGTTCAGCGGCGGTTGGCACGCCGGGTCGTAAACGATGCCTACTCCGCCGCCGAAGTTGATATACTCGATGGCACAGTCCAGAATATCGCGGACGCGGAGGGCCAGCGCGAAGCAGTTTTTGTAGTAGCGGGCGAGAGTGTCCGCGGAGAGGTTCTGGGAGCGCAGGTGGACATGGAGGCCGCAGACGGCTATCGGCAGCGTTTGCAGCAGAGTTTTCAGTGCCGGGAGGTCGGACTCGTCGATGCCGAACTTGGACGTTCCGCCCGTACCGCCGTCCATGCTGAAGGCGGGGTTCACGCGCAGGCCGATGGCCTTCGTCTCGCCGCGGGCAGCGGCCATAGCGGCGATTCGCCGCACCTCGCCGATAGAATCGGCGATCAGATGGCAGTTATCCCACGCGGCGGCCAGTGCACGATCGCTTTTGCCGGCTGCGGAGAAGTAGATATCCTCCTGCGCGATCCCGCATTCCGCGGCCAGGCGGACCTCCCCCGCACTGGCCGCATCCGCGCCGATGCCAAGCGCCGCAAGGTGCCGTATTACCGGTGGGAAGGGGTTGGCCTTCACGGAGAACAGAATATCAAAGCCGGGGAAGGTCCTGTGGAGAGTCTCTGCCTGTGCGGTAAGGATCTCGCGGGAGTAAATGTAGCAGGGCGCGTGCTGACGCGCCAAGGCGAGGGCATTTTCGCTCATGGGGCACCATCCTTTCGTGTGCTGTTGATGACAGTATAGCATAGGGTGGAGGGGAAAGGCAAAACATTCCTTGCACGCCGACGTGAAGTGTGCTACAATACGGCGTGGATATGCGGGCGTGGTGGAATTGGTAGACTCGATGGATTTAGGTTCCATTGCCGACAGGCGTGCGGGTTCGAGTCCCGCCGCCCGCACCAAAAAGGGAAAGACACATATTCATGTGCCTCTCCCTTTTTGGTATGATGAACAGGAGGCGGCTCTATGAAACGAATAGCGTCCATACAGGACATCTCCTGTCTGGGGCGGTGCTCGCTGACGGTGGCGCTGCCGGTGATCTCCGCCATGGGGGTGGAGTGCGCCATCGTGCCCACGGCGGTGCTCAGTGCGCACACGGCGTTTCCGGGCTTTGTCAGCCGGGATCTCAGCGACCAGCTGCCGGCCATCGCCGATCACTGGCGGTCCCAGCAGGTGCATTTTGACGCGCTCTATACCGGTTACATCGCCTCCGCGCCCCAGGTGCAGCAGGTGATGGACTTTTTCGACGCGGTGAAGAGCCCGGATACGCTGCTGATCGTGGACCCGGCCATGGCGGACCACGGGAAGCTGTACAGCGGGTTTGACGGCGCTTTCCCGGCGGCGATGGCCCGCCTGACGGCTCGGGCGGACGTGGCGCTGCCCAATATCACGGAGGCCTGTCTGCTGACCGGTACGCCGTACCGGGAGGAGGTGGACGAGGGCTTTGCCCGCGAACTGCTGCGGGGGGTGGCTGCGCTGGGGGCGAAGAAGGTGATCCTCACCGGGGTGTCCTTTGCGCCGGATAAGCTGGGCGCTATGGGCTATGACAGCGGCGCGGGGACATATTTTACCTGTCTCGGCCCGCGGAACCCGGCCTCCTTCCACGGCACGGGGGATATTTTCGCCGCCGTTGTCACCGGCGGGCTCATGCGGGGCATGACGCTGGAGCAGGCGGCTTCGCTGGCGGTGGAATTTGTACTTGCCTGTATCGACGCCACGGCACGGGACCCGCAGGCCGGGTGGTACGGCGTGGAGTTTGAAAAGGCGCTGCCGCTGCTGTGCGAACGGGTGCGGGAGCTGCCGGAAAACTGAAAAGAAAACAGCCCTGCGGCGCTGCCGCAGGGCTGCTGTGCATTTATTCGGGGTCGCCGTCCGCGTGCTCCGTCGGTTTGTCTTCGGCGGGGGTGCCTTCCGGGTCCTTATCCTCCGGCTTCTCATCGTAGTTCGGCATGGGGATGGGCTCGGACACGATGTTGATGTGCCTGGCGGGGGCCTCGATGGTCTCCGGCACGCTGGGCCGGAAGGCGGGCTGGCTGCTCTTGCTGGCGCCGTAGTTGTCCACGGTCTCCGGGTCACGGCCCTCGATGATGGCCATCATCTCCTGGCCGGTGATCGTCTCCTTCTTCAGCAGATAGGCGGCGATCTTATCCAGCAGCTCCCGGTTCTCCCGCAGGATCTGCTTGGCCTCCTCGTGGCACTGGCGCAGGATCTTGATGGTCTCGCGGTCGGCTGCGGCGTAGGTCTCCTGGGCGCAGGTCATAGAGTAGCCGCCGTCCAGATACTGGCTCTGGACGCTTCCCAGGGCCATCATGTCGAACTCGTCGCACATACCGAAGCGTGCCACCAGGTTCCGGGCCATCTCCGTGGCGCGCTCGATGTCGTTGGCGGCGCCGGAGGTCATGGTGTTGCACACCACCTCCTCACTGGAGCGTCCGGCCAGCAGGGTACGGATCTCGGTCAGAATGTCCTCGCGGGACATGAGGAACTTTTCCTCCTCCGGCAAGTGCAGGGTGTAGCCCAGCGCACCCTGGGTATGGGGTACGATGGTGATCTTGCTGACGGGCTGGGCATTCTTCTGCTTGGCCGCCACCAGCGCGTGACCCACCTCGTGGTAAGCGATGATGCGCTTTTCCGCCTCGGTGATGACGGTGCCCTTTTTCTCGCTGCCGGCGATGACCAGCTCGAAGGACACCAGCAGGTCGTCCTGATTTACGGCCCGGCGGCCCTTACGCACGGCGCGCAGGGCGGCCTCGTTTACCAGGTTGGCCAGGTCGGCGCCCACGCAGCCGGCGGTGGCCTGGGCGATCTTTTCCAGGTTTACGTCCTCGGCCAGGCGGATATTGCGGGTGTGTACCTGCAAGGTGGCCAGACGGCCGGCCAGATTGGGCCGGTCCACGGTGATGCGCCGGTCGAAGCGGCCGGGGCGCAGCAGCGCCTTGTCCAGTACCTCGGGGCGGTTGGTGGCGCCCAGCACGATGACGCCCTTGCTGGGGTCGAAGCCGTCCAGCTCGGCCAGCAGCTGGTTCAGCGTCTGCTCGCGCTCATCGTTGCCGCCAAAGCGGCTGCCGTCGCGGGATTTGCCGATGGTGTCGATCTCATCGATGAAGATAATGCAGGGAGCGACCTTGGCGGCCTCCTTGAACAGGTCGCGGACGCGGCTGGCGCCCACGCCCACGAACATCTCCACGAAGTCGGAACCGGAGATGGAGAAGAAGGGGACGCCGGCCTCGCCGGCCACGGCCTTGGCCAGCAGGGTCTTGCCGGTACCGGGGGAGCCCACCAGCAGCGCGCCCTTAGGCAGCTTGGCGCCGATGGCGGTGTATTTGCCGGGATTGTGCAGGAAGTCGATGATCTCCTCCAAAGACTCCTTGGCCTCGTCCTGACCGGCCACATCCTTGAAGGTGACGCCGGTGGACTTCTCCATGTAGACCTTGGCGTTGGACTTGCCCACACTGCCGATGCCGCCGAAGCCGCCGCCTCCGGATTTGCTCATCAGACGCATGACCAGCATGAACGCGCCCACGATGAAGATGGTGGGCAGAATATACTGGATCATGATCATCAGGAAGGGACTCATCTTGGCCTCGTAGAAGCCGGTATAGGCCACATTGTGCTTCTCCAGCAGGGGGAGCAGATCGGCGTTGGAGAGGTACACGGTGTACAGCGTCAGGCCGGAGTCCTTGGACTGGGTGTAGGTTTTTGTCTCCGTCTTGCTGCCGGAGGTGACCTCCTCGGTGAAGACGTAGCCGTCCACAGGGGTGACATAGATGGTGCTGTCCTTGAACAGGATCTCCTTCACCTGATCCTTTTCGATCATGGAGATCATGTCGCTGTATTTGATCTCGTGACTGGTGCTCTTATTGGCGGCGTTGTTGTTGTAGGCGTTGAAATACTGGAACGCCACCGTCAGCACCAGTGCCCACGCGATCAGCGTGAGAACGCCGCGGAAACCGCCGTTTTTGCCGTTCTTGCCGCCGCGGTTGTTATTGTTGCTGCTGTTGTTATTGGACATATGTTTATCCTCCGTTTGACTTGTGAGGGGAATATAGTTTCCAAACAGTATACCACACCTGCCCAAAAGTCTCAAGGCAAAGGCAAAGGGTTTTCCTGTAAAATTTCTATGAATGTGCCTTTATATTGACGAAAGGATGTGGTATACTGATGACAATTATATGGATCGCGAGGTATGCCCCATGAGAGAGATAAAGGACACCGAGAACAGACGGCCTCTGCCCGACGCCGAGGCGGACGGCATCATCGAGGGCCGCAACGCGGTCATCGAGGCCCTGCGGACGGAGACGGCCATCGACAAGATCTACATCGCCAAGGGCGAGACGGACAAGACGCTGGGACACATCGCCTCCAAGGCCCGCGCCGCGGGCATCGTGGTGGTGGATGCCGACCGGCGGAAGCTGGACGCCATGAGCCGCACCCATGCCCACCAGGGGGTCATCGCTCTGGCGGCCGTGCGGGAATACGCCACGGTGGAGCAGATCCTGCAGTCCGCCGCCGACAGGGGCGAAGCGCCGCTGCTGGTGGTGTGCGACGAGATATCCGACCCCCACAACCTGGGCGCGATCCTGCGTACCGCCGAGTGCGCCGGCGCCCACGGGGTCATCATCCCCAAGCGGCGCAGCGCCGGGCTGACGGCCATCGTGGCAAAGACCTCCGCCGGCGCGGTGAGTTATATCCCGGTGGCGCGGGTGCCCAACATCCCGGCGCTGCTGAAGGACCTGAAAAAGCAGGGCGTGTGGGTGTTCGGTACGGCGGCGGACGGGAATACCACGCTGTACAATGCCGATCTGAAGGGGCCGGCGGCCATTGTCATCGGCTCCGAGGGGACGGGCATGACCCGCCTGGCGGCGGAGAATTGCGATTTTCTGGTGAGCATTCCCATGAAAGGGAAGATATCCTCGCTGAACGCCAGCGCGGCGGCGGCCATACTGCTGTATGAGGCTGTGCGGCAGCGGGGATAACGGAAAGCGACGCGGAACAGGACGAAAACAGGAAAGAACAGCATGAGAAGGCGACGGGACGAGGAACTATACGGCGCGTTCGACGAGCAGGAGGACGAGCTTTCACTGGAGGCCATCCTTGCCGAGTACGGCAAGGGTGGGCGTCAGCCTGTCCCGACAGAGGAAGCGGCGATACCGGAGACACCGGCAGAGGAAAGGGCTCCCGTGCCGGCATCGGAGGCAGTACCGCCATCTGAGACGGAGGCCCCATCGGAGCCCGCTGCCCCGGAGAAAAACGAGCCGGAATACGAATCCCCCGCGCCGGATCGGGTGGCATTGAAGGATATCATGTCCCAGACGGTGGACGCGGTGCTGGAGGACGAGGATGACGGCGTCATCGCCCAGCCGGTGCCCCTGCGGGAGCGTCTTGCGGCGGTGCTGGAGAGGTTCCACCGTCCGGCGGCGGAGCAGAGGCGCCGTCCGGCTTTTCAGGACACCGAGCAGCTGTTCGACGAGCCGGAGGAGGAACCGGAGCCGGAGGAACCGCCGGAGCCGGAGCCCCTGCCGGAGGATGTGCTGCGGGATGCCAAGCGCCGCTGCAACCGGCTGCGCGGCGGACTGATATGGGGGATGCTCCCGGCGCTGGCACTGGTGGCCGCGGCGGTGCTGCAGGAGCTGGAAAAGCTGCCGTCGGCATGGCTGGACGAGTCGCTGCTGCGGTGCGCCGCCCTGGGGGCGGGGCTGCTGCTGACGGCGCTGGCCTGTATGCCGGTGTGGAAGCAGGCCGTGTCGCTGCTGCGTGAGGGAAGGGCGGGCTGTGAGCTGTGTGCCGCTGTCGCCGTGCTGACGCAGCTGATCTGCTGTGTGTGCGGCGTGGTCACGGGCAGTACCCGGGCCACACCCTATGCCGCCGCCGGCGCGCTGCTGATCCTGGCCTGCCAGTGGGGTTTGTACCTGGAGGCATCGGCGCTGCGGAACGCCTACCATCTGCTGGTGCTCAACGGCACCGTGCCCTATGTGGCGTCGGTGACGGCGGCGGGCGTATGCAGGCAGCAGGGGACGGCAGAGGGCTTTTACCGCCTGTGCAGCAAGCCAGATCCGGCGCGGAGATGGCAGAATTACGCCCTGCCGCTGGTGCTGGCCACGGCGGCGGTGCTGTCCGGCGTGGTGTGCTTTTCCGGCGGGAATATGAGCGATTTCCCCTGGGTGCTGACGGCGCTGACCACCGCCGGCGCGGGGTTTGGTATTCCCCTCAGCGGGGCTCTGCCCATGTACTATCTGTCCCGGCGGCTGAGCCGCAGCGGCTGCGCCGCCGCAGGCTATGCCGGGGCGAAGGCGGTCAGCCGGCCGCGGCGGCTGGTGCTGACGGACGACGATCTGTTCCCGGCAGGAACGGTGACTCTGAACGGCTATAAGGTCTTCGGCGAGGAGCGCAGCCGCGCGGTGTCCTACGCCGCGTCGGTAGCCAGGGCGGCGGACAGCAGCCTGACGCCGCTGCTGGAGCGCCAGCTCACCGCCGAGGGAGGTTTTCACCTGTCGGTGGAGTGGGTGAACTACTGCGAGGAGGGCGGCGTGGAGGCCAATATCCGGGGCGAAACGGTGCTCATGGGCAGCGCGTACTTTATGAAAAAGCGCAAGGTGGCCCTGCCCCGGGATATGAAGCTGTCTACCGGTGTGTTTCTGGCGGTAGACGGGGCGCTGACAGCGGTGTTTGCCGTGAAATATCAGCCCTCCCGCAACGCGGAATGGGCCCTGCGGACGCTGAAGCGGTTTCACATCGTGCCGGTGCTGGCCGTGCGAAGCGGCAACGTGACACCGGGGCTGATCAAGCGGAAATTCGGCGTGGACGCCAAGCCGGTGTATCCGGATGTGTCCACGCGGCTGGCGCTGGCCCAGCTGGCGGAGCAGCAGGGCGAGCAGCCCTGCGTGGCCATCTGCCGGGAGGGGCTTATGCCGCTGGTGGAGTCTGTGGCCGGGAGCCGCCGGGCGGTGAAGGCTGTACGGACCGCCACCATCCTTAGCTACATCGGCGCGGCGGCAGGCGTGGCGCTGGCCTACTATCTCACCTCTGTGGGCAATTTTGACCTGCTGACGCCCATTGCCATGGTGCTGTATCAGGTGCTGTGGCTGCTGCCGACGCTATTGCTGGCGGGGCTGGTGAAGCACTACTGACGGAGACTCCGTCGCTTTGCCCATAGAACAAAGCCTGCCATTGTACAACCTGACGAAAAGTGCGGGATACTCCCGCACTTTTCCCACAAATATCTAAATTAGAGGTTGTCAGGCTTGAAGAAATACTATATAATCGGTACGTTGAGCTACTGTCCGCGGCTGTGGGCGGCGGACTTCAAGAAAATGAAGGGAGAACATCATCACTATGACTGCTAACGACATTCGCAATATCGCCCTGCTGGGTCACGGAGGCTCCGGCAAGACCTCTCTGGCTGAGCAGATGCTCTTTATGACCAAGGGTACCGATCGTCTGGGCAAGACCGCCGACGGCAACACCACCTGCGACTATGATGCCGAGGAGATCAAGCGCCAGATATCCATCTCCCTGGCCTTTGCCCCCGTGCAGTATAAGGGCAAGAAGATCAACGTCATGGACGCCCCCGGCAACTTCGATTTCTCCGGCGAGGCCGTGTGCGCCATCCGCGCCGCCGAGTGCGCCGTTATCGTGGGCAACGCCAAGGACGGCCTGTCCGTGGGTATGGAGCGTACCTGGAAGATGCTGGGTAAGAAGCCCCGGATGATGTTCATCAACCGCGTGGAGGAGGCCAACTCCGACTACGCGTCCTGCATTGAGGCCATCAAGGCCAAGTACGGCACCGCCATCGCCCCCATCGTGGCCACCAAGGCCGACGCCAACAAGGCTGTCACCGTCATTGTGGACCTGCTGCACAACAAGGCCTACGACGCCAAGGGCGAGTGCGCCATCCCCGGCGACATGGCCGACGAGGTGGAGGCCCTGCGCGCTGAGCTGATGGAGGCTGCCGCCGGCGCCGACGAGGAGCTGATGGAGAAGTTCTTCGAGACCATGGAGCTGTCCGCCGAGGATATGGCCAAGGGCCTGAAGATCGGCGTGCGCGACGGCAGCGTGTGCCCCGTGCTGTGCGGCTCCGCCGTCACCGGTATGGGCGTGGATATGCTGATGCAGACCATCGTGGATCTGGTGCCCGTGGCCACCGATATGCCCGCCGAGGCCGCCGAGGATGACGACGGCAACGCCATCGAGGTCGCCTATGACCCCAACGGCCCCACCGCTGCCTTCGTGTTCAAGACCATCTCCGACCAGTACGGCAAGTTCTCCATGATCAAGGTCATCCGCGGCAAGGTCACCGGCGATATGTCCCTGTATAACATGACCACCGGCAACACCGAGAAGCTGGGCCGCCTGTACACCATGAAGGGCAAGAAGGCCGAGGAGACCAAGGAGATCTGCTGCGGCGACATCGGCGCCATCGGCAAGATGGACAAGGTCAAGACCGGCGACACCCTGTGCGACGCCAAGAACATCGTCCGCCTCCACGGCATGGACTATGCCCAGCCCTGCTACAGCCGCGCCATCTCCCCCAAGACCAAGCAGGAGATCGAGAAGCTGGGCACCGGCCTGAACAAGCTGAACGAGGAGGATCCCACCTTCTCCGTCACCAACAACGCCGAGACCCACCAGACCGTGATCTCCGGCGCCGGCGACATCCAGATCGACGTGCTGTGCAGTAAGCTGAAGAGCCGCTTCGGCGTGGACGCGGAGCTGGATACTCCCCGCGTGGCCTATCGTGAGAAGATCCGCAGCACCGTCCGCAAGCAGGGCCGCTATAAGAAGCAGACCGGCGGCAGCGGTCAGTTCGGCGATGTCCATATCATTTTCGAGCCCCAGACTGAGCAGGAGGATATGATCTTCGAGGAGAACGTGTTTGGCGGCTCCGTGCCCAAGAACTACTTTCCCGCCGTGGAAAAGGGCCTGCGCGAGAGCTGCCTGCACGGCGTGCTGGCCGGCTATCCCGTGGTGTTCCTGAAGGCCACCCTGGTGGATGGTTCCTACCACCCCGTTGACTCCTCCGAAATTGCGTTCAAGCTGGCTGCCAACCTGGCCTTCAAGGCCGCGCTGCCCGAGGCCAAGCCCGTGCTGATGGAGCCCATTGGTGAGCTGAAGGTCACCATCCCCGACAGCTATCTGGGCGATGTGATGGGCGATCTGAATAAGCGCCGCGGCCGTGTGATGGGCATGAACCCCACCGGTGACGGCGAGCAGGTACTGGAGGCTGAGGTCCCCATGGCCGAGATGATGAGCTACGCCATCGATCTGCGATCCATGACCCAGTCCCGTGGTACGTTCACCTTCAACTTCGTCCGCTACGAGGATTGCCCCGCCGCGGCGCAGGAGAAGGCTATTGCCGAGGCTAAGGCGCTGGCCGAGGCCGAGTAAATTGAAATGAGGAGCCCGGTACGCTGTGCGTACCGGGCTCCTTTGCATATTTTCCGCACCGATAGGGGAGGCTAACAGGCACTGGAAAATTTTTTTGGAAAAATGCAAAAAACCTCTTTACAAATCCAAACGGGTGTGCTACTATACTAATACAAACGATAATTGTTAGCAACAAGAAAGGAGCGCAGCCAATGAACACCACACGGCACAGCCCCAAGCGGGACGCCATACTGCAATGCCTGCGTTCCACCACCTGCCACCCATCGGCGGAGTGGGTGTACAGCCAACTGAAGCCCCGCATACCCAACCTCTCCCTGGCCACCGTCTACCGCAATCTGGCACGGTTCCGGGCAGAGGGCGCGGTGCAGGTCATCGGCTGTGTGGACGGCGAGGATCGCTACGACGGCAACACCGCCCCCCACGGGCACTTCGTCTGCCGCGCCTGCGGCGCGGTCATCGACCTGCCGCCGATCCCGGTGGAGCTGCCGGATATGACAGCTGTGGGCGAGGCGGACAGCTGCGGCGTCGTGTTCTACGGCCGCTGCAACGGCTGCCTGGCCGAGAAGAAAACCAGTTGACAAATGCCGCTGCGGCGGCGTCAAAATAACAAACACAACGACATGAATACATTTATGGAGGTAACGATTATGAAGAAGTGGGTCTGTCCTGTTTGCGGTTATGTTCACGAGGGTGATGTTCCCCCCGCCGAGTGCCCGGTCTGCCACGTCAGCGGCGACAAGTTCCTGCTGCAGTCTGAGGAGAAGTCCTGGGCCGCCGAGCACGTCGTGGGCGTAGGCAAGGTCTTTGGCGACGATGTCCCCGAGGATGTCCGCAAGGAGATCATCGATGGTCTGCGCGCCAATTTCGAGGGCGAGTGCTCCGAGGTGGGTATGTATCTGGCCATGGCCCGTGTGGCCCACCGCGAGGGCTATCCCGAGATCGGCCTGTACTGGGAGAAGGCCGGCCTGGAGGAGGCGGAGCACGCCGCCAAGTTCGCCGAACTGCTGGGCGAGGTCATCACTGACAGCACCAAGAAGAACCTGCAGATGCGCGTGGACGCCGAGAACGGCGCTACCGCCGGCAAGTTCGAGCTGGCGAAGCTGGCCAAGAAGTACAACCTGGATGCCATCCACGACACCGTCCACGAGATGGCCCGCGACGAGGCCCGCCACGGCAAGGCCTTCGAGGGTCTGCTGAACCGCTACTTTGGCAAGTAAATAAACCAACATAAAAAAAGAAGCGACCGCAAGGCCGCTTCTTTTTATGTTTAATGTTCGTTCAGAGCCAAAAGCTCTGTAATAACACCGTCCAGTAAAGGTAAATAGCGACTGTCGATATGGCAGATGCGGTCGGCTCGTAAGTCGTCATCACCACGCTTCGCCCCGAACAACACATAATCCGCAGATAGACCCAGAACATCACATATCCTAATCAGCATTTTTACAGATACACCCGTCCGTCCGCGCTCCACCTCTGCCATGTAGGACACGCTGACATCCAGGAGTTCTGCAAATTTTTCCCGCGTATAGCCCGCATCCTCTCGTGCCTTTCTAATGCGCATATACATATGCTATCACCTCCACATACAGTATCAGTGATAGTTTGCACAAACAACATCAATAAATATTGTATGTTTTACATATTGTATTTATTGATGAAATGGAGTATCATGCGAATATATACAGTGCAACATTCAGCACAACAGAAAGGGGGGCGGTGATGTGGCCGTCAAATACATTTATAACCCGAAAACTCACACGCTGCACATCAAGGGGTATTGCCATCATACGGCGTATGGCTACGCCGGTTTTCTTGTCTTTAACAGTGAGGCCGAAGCCTTGGCATACGACGGCCGCGCTGTGGGCATGTGTAAGCTCTGTGAAAAGAAAAGAACTCAACAAATGCAAAAAGGAGAGAGGAAATGAAAAAGAAAATACTTGCGGCTTTCATGGCGGCTGTCATGTGCGCTCTTCTCTGCGCCTGCGGAGCAGAAGAGAGCACTGTGAGCAAAGTTAAAGAAACTTCATTGGAAGAAAAAGCAGTTTCAAGTGTGGAAAGTAAGGTGCGCTCAAAGCTAAGCGAAAAATATGATACCTCTGGCGGTGTGCTATGTAGGACAGCAGCAGTCACCGAAGTTAGTGAAACTCGCTTTGAGGTTTCCGGAAAGGTTTTCATAAAGGATAAATACGGAAATCTAACTTCGACAATTTACGATGGTACGGTGTTTTTCAACGATGATGGCACCGTTGATTCTGCCATTGTTAATGTTAGTATACCTCGCTGACCAGAGATACGATTCAAAAAGGAAACACAGGGGTCGTCAAATGTTCACTTCCCCTCTGCCTTGACAAGTATGCAAGCGCAGCAACAATAAAAGCAGGGAGCGTTTCGCTCCCTGCTTTTGCTGCTCCGGCCTCGTGTCAGCCGACCATGATCTCGAATTTCAGCACGCCCTCTGCTGCGGCGGGGACGGGGGAGTTTTACGCCGCTGCGCGGCGACACCTCATCCGCTCCCAGGTGGAAGGCGTGGGAGGTCAGTCCTCGCCGTTTTCGGCCACCCAGCGGCGGACGTAGTCCACGAAGCGGCGGGTGGAGGCGGACTGGGCCTTTTCATCCTTGACGGCGATGCCGATATTGCGGTAGAAGCGCTCGGGGGCGTGGCAGGCGGCCACGGGATAGGGGCTGCGGCGGACCATCAGCTCCGGCAGGAGGCTGATGCCCAGGCCCTTGGACACCATGGCCAGGATGGTGCGGTCCTCGCGGGCGGTATATTTCACGTTGGGGTGGACGCCCATGGCGTCCAGGGCGGCGGTGAGCTCGTAGTCGCGGCCCTCCTCCAGACGGATGAAGGGCTCGGCGGACAGGGCCGACAGGGGGAAGGCCGCTGCGTCCGCCAACGGGTGGCCGCAGGGAACGACCACCAACAGCTCATCCCGGTACAGGGGGTGAGCGCAGAGGGATTTGGCTGAGGGCAGGCGCAGAAAGCCGCAGTCCACCTTGCCCTGGAGGATCCACTCCTCGGTCTGGCCGTAGAAATCGGCGTCCACCACCTCGAACTCGATGTTGGGGTAAACGTCGCCGAAGCTTTTGAGGATGGAGGGGAGCCACTGTGCAGAGACGCTGGAGAAGGTGGCCACCTTGACCAGGCCGGCGTCCAGGCCCTTCAGGTCCGCCGCGGACTGCATGAGGGCATGGTGGGCGGCGCAGAGGGCCTCGACCCGGGGCAGCAGCGCGCGGCCGTCAGCCGTCAGCACCACGCCGCCGCGGTTGCGGCTGAGCAGCGTGATTCCCAGCTCGTCCTCCAGCGCCTGGACGGCGTGGCTGACGCCGGACTGGGTGAAGTTCAGCTCCTCCGCCGCCCGGGAGAAGCTGCCGCACTCCACGGTCTTGAGGAACATCTGGTATTTGGATACGCTCATGGCGGGACCTCCTGTACAGTCGCTGTCGCTATTATATCATACTTTTTCTCATACTTGCAAATACAATTATGCGTTTTACAACTGAAAACTTTTGTGGTAGTATAAGGACAACGAAACGAAACAAGAATATGGAGGTAATACATTATGGCTATCGTATCCAAGACCACCCGCTGCGCCGTTTGCGGCAGCACCGATGTTACGTTTTCCGAGGCGACCAAGCACTATCACTGCGCGTCCTGTGGCGCCGATGAGGCACACGCCATGAACGCCGCCGATGTGGCGGCCATCAACAGCATCGCCGCACTGGGCGACACCGAAGGCAAGCTGGACGAGCTGCGCCGCCGCTATCCCAACCTGGACATCACCAGCTGGACCCGCGAGAACCGCGTCCAGATGTGATTTTACCCCCTCCTTTCACAAAGCAAAAACCGGCGCCGGGGGGCGCCGGTTTTTGCTTTGTCTTTGTCTTTCACCGCAGTACCGCTGTTACAGGGCGGCGCGGATGGCGGCCAGCAGGTCGCCGTAGTCCTCGAAGGCGGGCAGGTCGGGGTAGTCCTGCTTGATCTTGTCGGGACCGCGGAAGAGAAAGCCGGCCTTGCTGTGGAGGATCATCTCCAAATCGTTATAGCTGTCGCCGCTGGCGATGGTGTCATAGCCGATAGACTGAAGGGCCTTGACGGTGGTGAGCTTGGAGTGTTCACAGCGCATGAGGTGGCGGGTGATGTAGCCCTCGCCGTCCACCTCGAGGGTGTTGCACAGCAGGGTGGGATAGCCCAGCTTGGCCATGAGGGGCATGGCGAACTGGTCGAAGGTGTCGCTGAGGATGACCACCTGGGTGTCCTTACGCAGCGCGTCCAGGAAGTCCTTGGCGCCGGGCAGGGGGTCGATGCGGGAGATGGTCTCCTGAATGGCGCTGAGCTTCAGGCCGCGCTGCCGCAGCAGATCGATGCGCCAGCGCATGAGTTTGTCATAATCCGGCTCATCGCGAGTGGTGCGGCGCAGCTCGGGAATGCCGCTTTCCTCGGCAAAGGCGATCCAGATCTCGGGGACGAGGACGCCCTCCATGTCCAAGCAAACGATATTCATAGGGAACGGTTCCTTTCTTTTATTTCAGCACGTCGGACAGCACATAGTCCAGCATGGCATCCTTGTCGATGACGTCGGTATGGAGGACGGGGCGGCCCTCCAGGCCGCGGAGATTTTTGGGGATGTCCATGCCGGTGAGGGCGTGGAGCTGCTCCATCATGGCGAACTCATCGTCGCCGGACGCCTCGCCCAGGGCGTGCAGCACGGCGGCGGGGAACTTATAGGGCGAGGCGGTGGACAGGACCACCATGGGAACGCCCTCGCGGGTGTGCTTCTCCGCCACGGCCCAGGCCACGGCGGTGTGGGGGTCGCAGAGGTATTTGTGCTCGCGCCACACCCGGCCGATGACCTCCGCCGCGCCGGCATCGTCGCAGCAGCCGCAGCCGAAGACGGCACGGAGCTGCTCCAGCATCCAGCCGCTGACCTGATACCAGCCCTGGGTGTTCAGCTCCCGCATCAGGCGCTCCACACAGCTGGCATCCTGGCTGACCAGATAGAGCAGGCGCTCCAGATTGCTGGACACCAGGATATCCATGGAGGGGGAGGTGGTCTTGTAGAAGGGGCGGCGCTTGTCGTAGCGGCCGGTGGTCAGGAACTCGGTGAGCACGTCGTTGGCGTTGCTGGCGCAGATCAGGCGGCCCACAGGCAGGCCCATCTGCCTGGCAAAATAGCCGGCCAGAATGTCGCCGAAATTGCCGGTGGGGACGGTGTAGTCCACCACGTCGCCCAGCCGGATGCGGCCGGACTCCACCAGATCGCCGTAGGCGCGGAAGTAATAGACCACCTGGGGGGCCAGACGGCCGATATTGATGGAGTTGGCGGAGGAGAGCATGGCGCCGTGGAGGTCCTTGTCCTTGCAGGCGGCGAAGATCTCCTTCACGCCGGTCTGGGCATCGTCGAAGTTGCCGCGGACGGCGCAGACGCGGACGTTGGCGCCCTCCTGGGTGGCCATCTGGGCCTGCTGAACGGCGGAGACGCCGCCGTAGGGGTAGAACACGGTGATGCGGGTGCCGGGCACGTCGTGGAAGCCCTCCATGGCCGCCTTGCCGGTGTCGCCGGAGGTGGCCGTCAGGATGACCACGTCGCCCTTCATGCCCTCAGCCTTGGCCGCCGCCACGATGAGGCGGGGCAGGACGCTGAGGGCCACATCCTTGAAGGCGGAGGTGGGGCCGTGGTACAGCTCCAGCACGTATTTATCCGCCACGGGGGTCAAGGGCGTCAGGTCGGACGTGGGGAACTTGCCGGCGTAGCTGTCGCGGACCAGCCGGTCCATGTCCTGAAAGTCCGGCAGCAGGGCGTGGAGGATATCCGCCGCCATGGAGAGGGTGTCCTTTTCCAGGGCAGCGCGCCAGTCGAAGAGCAGGGCCGCCGGGTCGCAGATGTACAGGCCGCCGTCCGGGGCGATGCCCTGAAGCACCGCGTGGGTGGAGGAAGCGGTGAGCTGCTCGTTTCTTGTGCTGTGGTAGATCATGGTAAAAAAGCCTCCGAAAAAACTTTTGAAATTGGGTCTTGCATTTCTGATATGGCTATGATACACTGTCCCCATCAAAAAAGCAAGTGTTTTTCTCTCGTGGACAGAAAATATTTTTTTGTCACGCATGAAAAACCCTGTACACAATAACCAAAGCGAAAGAGGCAAGGACTATGTTGAAAGTGTTGAAATTCGGCGGGTCGTCCATGGCGGACGCCCACCAGCTGGAAAAAGTACGCTCCATCGTGGAGGCAGACCCCGCCCGCCGGGTGGTGGTGGTCAGCGCCGCCGGAAAACGGTTCAAGGACGATCACAAGATCACGGACCTGCTGTATCTGTGCCACGCCCACCTGCAGTACGGCGTCAGCTGCGACGGTATATTCGATATGGTACGCAGCCGGTATCTGGAGATTCGGGACGAGCTGGGCCTGTCCACGCCGCTGGAGGCGGAATTCGACGCCCTGCGCGCCAAGATGGACAAGGGCATCTCCGCCGATGAGCTGGTGAGCCGGGGCGAGTATTTCGCCGCCCGGATCATGGCCGACTGCCTGGGCTTTGACTTTCTGGACAGCAGCCTGTGGCTGCACTTCCGCATGGACGGCACGGTGGACCAGGAGGCCAGCTATCAGGCTCTGATCCATGCGGCCAGCGGGCGGAAGGTAGTCATTCCCGGCTTCTACGGCGTGCTGCCGGACGGCAGCATCCACACCTTCAGCCGGGGCGGCAGCGACATCACCGGTGCGCTGGCGGCGGCGGCGCTGGACGCCGACGTGTATGAGAACTGGACGGACGTGTCCGGCTTCCTGATGGCCGACCCCAAGATCGTAACCGACCCGCGGCCCATCGAGCGCATTACCTACGCCGAGCTGCGTGAGCTGAGCTACATCGGCGCGCAGGTGCTGCACGAGGGCACCGTCTCCCCGGTGCGGGAGAAGAACATCCCCCTGAACATCCGCAACACCAACCAGCCGGAGCACCCGGGCACCATGATACGGGAGGCCTTCGACGACACGGCGGCGGAGCTGCAGGAGAGCAGCATGATCACCGGCATCGCCGGAAAGAAGGGCTTTTCCGTCATCACCATGACCAAGAACGGAATGTCCTCGGAGCTGGGCGTTATCCGCCGGGTGCTGGAGATATTGGAGCGCTATCACATCAACGTGGAGTACATCCCCTCCGGTATCGACTCGGTATCGCTGGTGGTGGAGACAGGCAAGGCCGCGCCGTATCTGTATCAGGCACTGGGCGACATGGAGAAGGAGATCAAGCCCGACAGCCTGCACGTTACCGACGGCATGGCCGTGGTGGCGGCCGTGGGCCGGAAGATGGCCTTCCAGCCCGGTTCCTCCGGCAAGATCTTCGCCAAGCTGGGCGAAAACGGCATCAATATCCGCATGATCACCCAGGGGCCCGAAGAGCTGAACATCATCGTGGGCGTGGACAGCGCCGACTTTGAGAAGGCTATCCGGGTGCTGTACAACAGTTTTGTAAAATAAAGTGCGTCTCCTGCGCCCATACTTCGCCGCAGCGGCTTGCCGTACACAAAGTCGATGCGCCGCATCTGAACGCAGGATACAACGCTTATTCGAGATCGAGAAAAGGAGTACATCATATGAAAAAGTATAAAGTTGCTATTTTGGGCGCCACCGGCGCGGTGGGCCGCGAGATGATGAAGGTACTGGCCGAGCGCGATTTCCCCATCGAGGAGCTGCACCCGCTGGCGTCAGCCCGGTCTGTGGGACAGGCCATCCACTGGAAGGGCCACGACCTCCCCGTGGAGATGGCCTGTGACGAGGCCTTCAAGGGCATGGACATCGTGCTGGGCGCGGCGGAGAACGACATCGCCAAGCAGTTCGCCCCGGCCATCGTCAAGGCGGGCGCGGTGTTCGTGGATAACTCCAGCGCCTTCCGCATGGACCCGGATGTGCCCCTGATCGTGCCGGAGATCAATCCGGAGGACGTGAAGAAGCACAAGGGAATCATCTCCAACCCCAACTGCACCACCATCGTCTCGCTGGTGGCCATCAACGCCCTGAACCACGACAGTCCCATCGAGAGCATCGTGGCCAGCAGCTACCAGGCGGTGTCCGGCGCCGGCGCCGGCGGCCCCATCGAGCTGATGGACGAGGTGGAGCTGCTGCGGGAGGGTAAGCCGGTGGAGCCCAAGGTATTCCAGTACCAGATCGCCTACAACGTCATCCCCCAGATCGGCGGCGAGGCCTTTGAGGGCTATACCTCCGAGGAGATGAAGATGCAGAACGAGGGCCGGAAGATCATGCACCTGCCGGAGCTGAAGGTCAGCTGCACCTGCGTCCGCGTTCCTGTGGTGCGGAGCCACAGCGTGTCCATCGTGGTGCGGACCAAGGAGAAGATCAGTGTGGAGCGCGCCCGGGAACTGATCGCCGCCGCCCCCGGCTGCCGGCTGGTGGATGACCTGGCCAACAAGCGCTATCCTATGCCGCTGGAGACCAGCGACCAGGACCTGGTGTTCGTGGGCCGTATCCGGGACGACCTGACCAGCGACAACGGGCTGAACATCTGGTGCTGCGGCGACCAGGTACGCAAGGGCGCGGCCACCAACGCCGTGCAGATCGCCCAGCTGCTGATCGCGGAGTAATTGTAAACAAAGTGAGGCCGCCCGGAGGGCGGCTTTACTTTTGGCGCAAAACCATATATAATGGGGAAAAGTCTATTCCCGGAGGAAGTCCTATGAAACGATGGAAGCGGGGCGCAGCCATGCTGCTGTGCCTGTGTATGATGACGGCGCTGCTGGCCGGCTGCGGCCGCGGCCGCAGCGGCGAGAGCACCGCGTCGGTGGTGATGACCGGCAGCGTGTCCACGGTGGACCCGGCCTATGCCGCCACACCGGCGGAGCGCACCCTGGTGCTGCACCTGTTCGACAACCTGTACCGCTGGACGGCGGAGGGCGCGGTGCCCGCAGCGGCCCACGCCTACGACTGCACGGACAACGAGGACGGCACACAGACGTACACGTTCCACCTGCGGCGCGACGGCAAGTGGTCCGACGGCAGCGACGTGACGGCAGAGGATTTCGTGTACGCCTGGCGGCGGCTGGTATCGCCGGAGACGGACAGCCAGGAGGCGGAGATCCTGTCCATGGTGGCGGGCTATGAGGACGCCCACGCGGGCGACCCGGAGGCGCTGGGCGTATACGCCGAGGACGAGCACACCTTCGTGGTGACGCTGAGCACGATGTGCCCGTACTTTGTGGACGCGGTGTGCACAGCGGCGGCCACCATGCCGGTGCAGCAGAAGGCTGTGGAAGGCGGCGAGGGCTGGAGCGCCAGCCGGACGTGGTTCGTGGGCAACGGGCCGTACCGCCGCACCGGCGACTGGAGCGACAGTCTCTTCGCCACGCTGGTGAAGCAGGAGGACCACTATAACGCGCGGCAGGTGCGCGCGGACCGGATCGAGATCCGGTTCAAGAGCGCGGCGGAGGCCGCCAAGGACGCGGGCACCGCGGACGCGGTCATCGGCGCGGCAGGAGAGGACGGCACCTACGGCGGCAGCAGCACCGTGGGCGTGTTGCTCATCAACCAGATGGCCACCAACATGGACCGGACGGAGCTGCGGCAGGCCATGAGTCTGGTCATCGACCGGGATGCGGCGGCCGGCGCTCTGGGCGCGGACTATGCCGCCGCGGAGGGACTGGTGCCTCACGGCATACGCACCGCCGGGGGCGAGGAGTTCCGGGCGGTCAACGGCGCGGTGATCGACTGCGAGGCGGATACCTACACGGACCGGTGCAGTCAGGCGCTGGAGCTGATGACGCAGGCGGGCCTGCGGCGGCCGGAGGCGCTGATAAGCCTGGGGACGGTGACGCTGCTGTACCGGAATACGCCGGCGCAGACGGCGCTGGCCCAGCGGCTGCAGAAGGTGTGGCAGGAAAAACTGGGACTGAGCGTGACCCTGCAGGGTGAGGATGCGGAGACGTATCAGCAGCTGCTCAGCAGCGGCGCGTTCACCCTGGCCCTGACGGAGCTGGACGCGCTGTACAACGATGCATCAGCCTATCTGGACCTGTGGCGCAGCGGCGACACGCGGAACTACGCGCTGATCTACATGAACGCCTATAACATTCTGATGCGGGTGGCGGCGGCCAGCACCTCCGCCGAGGCGCGGGACGCCTATTTGAAGGATGCGGAGTGGCTGCTGCTGGACACAGCCAACGTGATACCGCTGTATGAGAAGGAGCAGGCCTACGCCCTGCGCGGCGACGTGACCGGCGTGGTGTCCGACGGCATGGGTGCGTGGTACTTCGGCGCACTGTGGCGCGTGGAGCAATAGGTGAAAAACGCCCGGACCAACAGGCGTTAAACGCCTGCCCGCTATACTGTACAGAGAAAGCGCATATTTCCGGCCCCACAGCAGAGAGGAGCGATCATACAGATGATAGAAAAAGCTGAGGTCACAGCACTTTTGCAGCAGCTCACCGCCATCAAAAGCGAATATTTTCACGAGGACGAGATCATGGCCTTTGCCAGAGACTGGCTGTGCCGGCAGGAACTGCCCGCCCAGCTGCACGAATACCACGATGCCAAGGTCACAGATTTCCATGGAAAAAATGTCATCGCCGTTATCGACGGCGGCAGACCCGGACCGGTCATCTGCCTGAACGGCCATCTGGACACCGTGCAGCTGTGCGGCGGTTGGACCCGCGATCCCTACGGCGAGCTGGACGGCGACAGGCTCTATGGTGTGGGAGCGCTGGACATGAAATCCGGCTGCGCCGCGCTGATGGTCACGGCCGCCCGCTTCGCCGCCGCCCACAAGACCTTCGCCGGGAAGATCAAGCTGGCGCTGGTCTCTGACGAGGAGGGCCCCTACGGCCTGGGCACCAATGCCCTCATCGAGGACGGCTATCTCTCTGACGTGGACTTCTCCATCATCACCGAGCCAAGCGCCGGCTTTGACGGCAAGCCCTTCCCCGATGTCTGCCTGGGCGCCCGGGGCGGCTATGGTCTGGAGATCCGCTTCTACGGAAAGTCCGCCCACGCAGCCAACCCGGAAAAGGGCCACAGCGCTCTGCTGGACGCCGCCAAGGTGGCGCAGGCACTGGAGCAGGTGGACTATGTTGAGGACCCGCACCTGGGCAAGGGCACCTGCTGCGTGGTGGGCATCAATGCCGACGGCGGCGCGTGCAGCGTGCCGGACTTCGCCGTGCTCCGCCTGTTCTGGCACATCGTGGTGGGCGAGAGCCCGGACACCATCGTCCGCGAGATCGAAAAGGCCGTGCAGCGCGCCGGCATCACCGGGCGGTATGAGATCTGCTTCCGCGAAGCACCGTCTGAGGGCTCCCGGGGCTTCATGCCTTATACTGTTCCGCAGGACGAACCCATGACCGTCTCCCTGCTGGAGTCCATCCGCAAGGTCACCGGCAAGGAACCCACCATCTCCTACTTCGCCAGCATCGGCGACTTCAACTACCTGGGCACACGGCTGGGCGCGCCAGCCATCATCTTCGGCGCCGACGGCGAGAACTATCACAGCAGCGACGAATACGTCCTGCTGGACTCCGTCCACCAGACCGCCGAGGCCGTTTACGACTTCCTGGAGAAAACACTGCTGCCCTGAGCAAGCAAAACCACCCCCGGCGAGGAGCCGGGGGTGGTCTGTTTTTCAGAAGGTCATCTCCAGACCGCATTTCAGCTGGTGCAGTCTGTCGCCCAGGACCGTCTCCATCACGCCGCAGGCCCTCTCCCGGGTGCAGCGGTGGCGCAGGCGTACCGCACGGCCAATTCCACTCTTGCGCTCCGGCATTTTTCGCGGTAAAATAGCACCACAAAAAAAGGAGGGCAACGATATGATCTATCGTGATTTTCAGGACCTGCACCTGTCCCTGCTGGGCTTCGGCACCATGCGTCTGCCCACCACGGTGGACGGCGCCATCGACGAGGACACCACCCAGGCGATGGTGGACTATGCGCTGGCCCACGGCGTCAATTATTTCGACACCGCCTGGGCCTATATGCAAAATCTGTCCGAGACGGTGGTAGGCCGCTGCCTGAAAAAGCATCCCCGGGACAGCTTTTACCTGGCCACCAAATACCCCGGCCATACGCTCACCTGCGACCCGGACCCGGCGGACACCTTTGCCCAGCAGCTGGAGAAGTGTCAGGTGGACTACTTCGATTTCTACCTGCTGCACAACGTCTATGAAAACGATGTGGATATCTATACCGACCCCAAGTGGGGCATCATCGACTACTTTGTGGAGCAGAAGCGCCTGGGCCGCATCAAGCACCTGGGCTTCTCCACCCATGCGGACCTTCCCTGCCTCACCGCTTTTCTGGAGCGCTATGGCAAGGAGATGGAGTTCTGTCAGATCCAGCTGAACTATCTGGACTGGACCATCCAGCGGGCCAGGGAGAAATACGAGCTGCTGGAAAAGCACCATATCCCCGTCTGGGTCATGGAGCCGGTCCGCGGCGGCAAGCTGGCCGCCCTGGATGCCGACAGTGAACAGCAGCTCCACGCCCTCCGCCCCAACGCCAGCATCGCCTCCTTCGGCTTCCGCTGGCTCCAGGGACTGGATAACGTCCACATGGTCCTCTCCGGTATGTCCGACATGGCGCAGATGGCGGACAACGTGGCCACCTTCGAGCACCTTGACCCCCTCTCCCCCGCTGAGGAGGCGATCCTCTTTGCTGCGGCGGATAAGATGAAGAATTCCATCCCCTGCACTGCCTGCCGCTACTGCTGTGACGGCTGTCCCCAGCAGTTGGATATACCGGATCTGCTGCACAAGTACAACCAGCTCCGCACCGGCAGCGGCAGCACCATCAAGATGCAGCTGGACGCGGTGCCCGCGAACAAGTGGCCTCACGCCTGTCTGGGCTGCGGCGCCTGCGCCGCTGTCTGTCCCCAGAAGATCGTCATTCCCAACGAACTGGCAGCCTTTGCCGCCGAGCTGGACAAGCTGCCCGACTGGGTGGAGGTCTGCCGCCAGCGGGCGGAGGCCGAGGCGCGGGAGCGCGCCTCCCGCGGGCTGTAAGCGCATAAGAAGAAGTCCCTCCCGTCGGGAGGGACTTCGTTTGTTTACACCTGATATTTCGCCGCGCAGCGTTGGTACTGCTCCCGGAAGTCCGGGTCCCGGCGCCGCGCCGCATCCAGCGTGGCGTGCATATTCAGGTCGTGGTGGGCTGCGTCGATCACGCACCCGGCGATATTGGAGCAGTGGTCCGAGGTACGCTCCAGATCCGTCAGCAGGTCGGACCAGACAAAGCCTGCCTCGATGCTGCACTGGCCTTGCTGCATCCGCAGGATATGCCGGGTACGCAGCTGCTCCTTCAGATCGTCGATGACCTGCTCCAGCGGCTCCACCTGCCGGGCGGCGGTCATATCCTGCTCCCGGAAGGCGTCCAGCGCCCGCATGAGGATATCGTTGACCGCGGCGGACAGCACGCTCAGCTCCCGCTTCGCCTCGTCGCTGAAGGCCAGCCCCTTCTCCCGCAGCTCCTCCGCCGACTCCAGCACGTTCACCGCATGGTCGGAGATACGCTCAAAATCGCCGATGGCCTTCAGCAGCTCCGCGGACTCCTCGCTCTCCTGCTCGCCCAGCTTCTGGGCGCTGAGCTTTACCAGATAGGTTCCCAGCACGTCCTCGTAGTGGTCGCAGCGGCTCTCATCCTCCCGGATGGCGGAGGCCAGCGCTTCGGTGTAGTGGTCAAAGCTCCGCAGGGCGTTTTGCAGCGCCCGCACGGCAATCTCCGCCATCTCGCAGGTGACGACCCGGCAGCGCTCCAGCGCCACGGCCGGTGTGGTCAGCAGGCGCTGGTCCAGCTCCACCGTTTTATCGGCCGCGTGGGCCTTATCCGGCACCAGGCGGATAGCCAACTTCTCCAGCAGGTCGCCGCAGGGCAGCAGTATGGCCGTACACAGGATATTGAACACCGAGTGGGCCACAGCGATACCCGCCATAGACGCCGCCTTGTTCAGCAGTACCGGGGCAAAGATGGCCTTGACGATGCAGAACACCGTCAGCAGCACCGCCACGCCGATCACATTGAACATCAGATGCACCACGGCCGCCCGCTTGGCGTTTTTGTTGGTGCCGACGCAGGAGATCAGCGCCGTGACGCAGGTACCGATGTTCTGGCCCATGATAATGGGCACCGCGGCGGCGTAGCTGACCTGGCCGGTAGAGGCCAGCGCCTGCAAAATACCCACCGAGGCGGAGGACGACTGGATGATCGCCGTCAGCACCGCGCCCACCAGCACGCCCAGCAGCGGGTTTGTAAAGGCCAAAAACAGCTCTGCAAACCCCGGCACGTCCTTCAGCCCTGCCACCGCGGCGCTCATGGTGTCCATGCCGAACATCAGCGTGGCAAAGCCAAGCAGAATGGAGCCAGTCTCCTTTTTCCGACTGTCCTTGCAGAACATATAGAAAATGATGCCGATCAGCGCCAGCACCGGCGTAAAGGCGGTGGGCTTCAGCAGCTGCAGCCACACGCTGCCGCCGTCGATCCCCGCCAGGCTCAGCAGCCAGGCCGTCACCGTGGTGCCCACGTTGGCGCCCATGATAACATTGATAGCCTGCCGCAGGGTCATCAGCCCGGAGTTCACGAAGCCCACCACCATGACGGTGGTGGCCGATGAGCTCTGAATGATGGCGGTGATGCCCAGTCCGGTCAGGAAACCGGCACCCACGCTGCCGGTCATTTTATCCAGCAGCGTCCGCAGCTTGCCGCCGGCCCGGCGCTCCAGCGCCTGGCCCATGAAATTCATGCCGAACAGAAACAGGCACAGCCCGCCCAGCATGGTCAGCGCATGAAAAATATCCATTTTCTTTCCCTCAACTTTACATTTTCTCAGATGTCACCTTATTGTCCATCTACATTGTACGGTATAAATGTCAAGTTCGCAGGCCATCTTTTGTAAAATCCATGTAAAACAGCGCAAAAAAGAAGCACCCGCGCGGGTGCTTCTTTTTTATGCTTTTCTTACCGCTGGCCCTTGTCGTAGGGGATACCCTCTGCCTTGGGCGCGCGGGATTTCTTGGAGGTGAAGGCCAGTACCACCAGCGTGATCAGGTACGGCAGCATACGGTACACGTGGGAGCTGATGCCGATCTCCGCCAGCCAATACACGCCGTCGCCGTTGATATCCAGGCTGGAGTACGCCGCGGCGATACACTTGAACAGGCCGAACAGCAGCGACGCCCCGGCGATGTTCAGCGGCTTCCAGTTACCGAAGATCATAACGGCCAGCGCCAGGAAGCCGAAGCCCGCCACATCGCCGTTGGCCGTGCAGTTGGCCGTGGTCAGGGCGTAGACAAAGCCGCCCATGCCGGCCAGCGCGCCGGAGATGGTCGTACCGGCATAGCGCATCTTGTACACGTTGATACCCACGGAGTCCGCCGCCTGGGGATTTTCACCGCAGGAGCGCAGCCGCAGGCCAAACCGGGTCTTGTACAGCAGGATCGACAGCACCACGAAAATGATGATGCAGATATAGGTCGCCAGATACACCTTGTGCAGGAAGGTATTGCCCAGGAAGCCCAGGTCGTCCGTCTTCGCGTAGCCCAGAGTGGTCTTCTTGATCATGAACCAACTGGCCGCATCGCCGGTGGCCATTTGCAGGGTGTTCTGGTTGGCGATGATACGGATGAGGAACAGCACCAGGGCCGGAGCCATCAGGTTCAGCGCCGTACCACCGATGGTCTGGTCCGCCCGCAGATTTACGGAGGCAAAGCTCAGCAGCAGGGAGAAAATGGCGCCGAATATGGCCGCCACCAGCATAGCCAGCAGCTCAAAGCCCTGCAAAGCCACCCAGTCGCCGGCAGCCTTGGCCGCGTCGTAGACGTGGTTGGTCTGCATGATGTTCACGAACAGCACGCCGATAAACGCACCCAGGATCATAATACCTTCCAACGCCAGGTTGATGATACCGCTGCGCTCAGCGAACACGCCGGCCAGCGCCACGATCATCAGGGGAACGGCGTAGATCATGGTCTGTTGGATCAGAAATGTCATGCCTGCTCCCCTCCTTCCTCCGGCTGCTCAGGTACCTGCGGCGCTTCCTCCGTCGGTATGTCCGGTCTGTCCTCCGGCGGCGCATCCAGTGGCTGTGTCTCCGCCTCTGCCGGTATATCCGCCGTGGTGGTCTTGTTGGCCTCCACGACGAGCTTCTTTTTCCGTCCAGTCAGCATCATCTGGATGAGCAGAGAGAAGGCGGACAGATACACGATGACGGAGATGATCACGTCGGTGATGTACTCGTTGTAGGCAGTCAGGTTGGTCAGCTGCAGACCGACGATATCCAGCATGGCCATGAAGATGCCGGTGAAAATGACCGCGATGGGGTTGTTCACCGCCAGCAGTGCCACGGGGATTCCGTTAAAGCCCACGCCGGGCAGGGCCTGATAGGTGTTCCAGTAGAACTCGGTGTTGCCGCTGAGCCAGTACAGCGCGGCGCCGGCGCCGGCCAGCGCGCCGGCAATGGCCATGGACAGCACGATATTGCGCTTATCGGGGATACCGGCGTAGCGGGCCGCATGGCGGTTGGCGCCGCAGGCCTTCAGCTCATAGCCGAACACCGTCTTCTCCATGATAATGTACACCACGATGGCCAGAATGATGGCCACCAGAATACCGGCATTGACCTGGGAGCCGGGAAACAGCTGATCCAGTCCCAGCTTGGGTGTGGCCACACCGTTGAAGGTGGTCTTGTAGATGTAACCGGACTTCGTGCCTTCTGTTACGTTCTTGAAGCTGCTGATATCAAACATCCAGGTGACAAGATTGGCTGCGATCCAGTTGGTCATGATGCAGGCCAGCACCTCGTTGATATTCAGCAGCGCCTTCAGCAATCCGGGGATCGCACCCCACAGGGCGCCAGCCAGCATACCGCCCAGAAAGGCCAGCAGCCAGATGATGCCCACGGGCACGGACTCGGAGGGGATGCCCAGCGCGACGGACAGCGAGACAAGCGTACCCATCAGATACTGGCCGGGTGCGCCGATATTGAACAGGCCCGTCTTGAAGGCCACCGCCACGGAAAGGCCGGTCATGATCAGCGGCATGGCGCGGAAGAGCATATTGCCCACATTCTGGGCGTTAAAGCCCCAGGTCAGCGCGCCCGCAGCGTCGCGGCCTGTGCTGAGGATGCCGGCAAAAATCAGGCGGACGCCCTCCCACATACCGGCAGTGGTGATCTTCTGCTCCGCCAGGCCCACAATAATGACCACGATGCTGCCCAGCAGCAGGCCGGCCAGGATGGACAGCAGAGAGGCCAGGACCTTCTTGGTGCCATTCTTGGCATACAGATCTGTCAGTTTTTGCTTCACGCCGTCTCACCCTCTTTCTTGTCCGCCCGCTTGGCGCCGGCCATATAGAGGCCCAACTCCTGCACGGTGATCTGCTTCGGGTCGAACTCGCCCACGATCTCACCCTCGTACATGACCAGGATGCGGTCGGAAAGGCTCATGACCTCGTCCAGCTCCAGGGATACCAGCAGCACTGCCTTGCCGGCATCACGCTGCTTCACCAGTTCCTTGTGTACGTTTTCGATCGCGCCCACGTCCAGGCCGCGGGTAGGCTGGACCGCCACGATCAGCGGCTTGTTGCGGTCCACCTCGCGGGCGATGATCGCCTTCTGCTGGTTGCCGCCGGACATACTGCGGGCGGTGGTCACGGGGCCCTGTCCGCTGCGGATATCGTATTCCTCGATCAGCCTCTCGGCGTAGGCACGCACCGCGTCCTTTTTGATAAAGCCGCCCTTTTCGAATTCCGGCTCCTTATACCGCTGCAGCACCAGGTTCTGCTCCAGCGTAAAATCCAGCACCAGGCCGTGCTTGTGCCGATCCTCGGGGATGTGACTCATACACTCTCCACGGCGCCGGATGCTGGCGTGGGAGATATCCTTGCCGCAAAGCGTCACCGTGCCGCCATTGCTCTTATCCAGGCCGGTGAGCGCGTGAATGAACTCCGTCTGTCCGTTGCCGTCGATACCGGCGATACAGAGTATCTCGCCGGCGCGTGCATCAAAGCTGACGTGGTCCACGGCGTTGCGCTTGTGGGTATGAGAGGGCACACACAGATCCCGGACCTTCAGCACCACATCCGTGGGCTTGGCCGGCTCCTTTACGACCTCCAGCTGCACCGGGCGGCCCACCATCATGTTGGACAGCTCCTGCTTGTTGGTGTCGCAGGTGTTCACGGTACCCACATAGCGGCCCTTACGCAGAACCGTCACCCGGTCCGCCACCGCCATGATCTCGTTGAGCTTGTGGGAGATGAAGAGGATGGATTTCCCCTCCGCTGTCAGGTTCTTCATAATGGCCATCAGCTCGTCGATCTCCTGGGGCGTCAGCACGGCGGTGGGCTCGTCGAAGATGAGGATCTCGTTGTCGCGGTAGAGCATCTTCAGGATCTCGGTGCGCTGCTGCATACCCACAGTGATATCCTCCACCTTGGCGTCCAGGTCCACGTGCAGGCCGTACCGCTTGGAGAGCTCCTCGACCTTCCTCCGCGCTTCCTTTTTCTGCAGGAAGCCGCACTTCGTCGTTTCGGCGCCCAGAATGATGTTGTCCAGCACGGAGAATACCTCCACCAGCTTGAAGTGCTGGTGGACCATGCCGATACCCAGTGCCGTGGCATCGTTGGGATCGTTGATCTTCACCGTCTGGCCGTTCTTGCGTATCTCGCCCGCCTCGGGCTGGTACAGGCCGAACAGCACGCTCATCAGCGTGGATTTGCCGGCGCCGTTTTCGCCCAGCAGCGCGTGGATCTCTCCCTTTTTCAGTTGGAGGGTGATATCGTCGTTGGCCTTGATGCCGGGGAACTCCTTGGTAATGTGAAGCATCTCGATCACATACGTGGGAGTCTTATCCATGCCGCCACCTACTTTCCTCTATTATTTTGCCTAATGGCGATAAAGGCATAAATTTATTATATAGCATATATGCACAGATTGCAAGAAAAACAGCGGCGTTTTACGCCTCGCATCACGCGCTTGACGCAAAAAAAGAGACGCCCGCAGGCGTCTCTTTTTTTGTTAAGTACGTTCCGATTACTTGACCAGGTTCAGGGTCAGGCTGTCGGTGCTGTCCAGCTTGGAGTAGTCGTTGTCGACGACCAGAGAACCATCGGCCATCTTGGCCAGCATGGCGTTGTAGTCGTCCACAGTCCACTTGGTCAGGGACCAGGTAGCGGTGGGCAGGCCCACAGCGTTGTCCTTGGCGCCCAGGGTCACGAAGGTGCCGCCGATCTCGTCGAAGGAACCGTCATAGACCTTGCCGCAAGCCCACTGCACGGAGGCGGACAGGCCCTTCATAGCGGAGGTGATAACGGTATCGGACTGGCTGGACTGGTCAACGTCCACGCCCACCACGGCGCCGTCGTTAGCGGCAGCGGCAGCGGCGACAGACTGGAACATATTACCGCCGCAGGCGAAGATGACCTCGGTGCCGTTCTCATACCAGCCGGAAGCCATGGTCTGCAGCTCGGTGGAAGCGGAGAAGGAAGCGCCATACAGCCAGGAGTAGTTCATCTCGACCTTCACGCCCATCTCAGCAGCAGCAGCGGAAGCGCCCTGCACGAAGCCGTAGCCGTAACGGCAGCAAGCGGGGTTGTCGCCGCCGCCACCACCGGTGAAGCCCAGCTTGGTGTAGCCTTCCTTAACAACAGCGTAACCGGCCAGATAGCCGCACTGCTCTTCCTGGAAGCAGATGCCCAGAACGTTCTTCAGGGCGGTGCCGTCCTCGGTGGTCACAGCGCTGTCGCGGTCCACGAACACGAACTTGACATCGGTGAACTCAGCAGCGGCCTTGGTCAGGGCAGTGGCCTGCATAAAGCCGGCAGCCACGATGACCTTGGCGCCGCCCTCGGCAGCAGCCTTCATGGCATCGTAACGGTCGTCATCGGTAGCCTGGTCGCCGTTGGCGGGCTGATAGTACTTGTAGCTCAGGCCGTTGTTGGCAGCGTACAGCTTCACGCCGTCGAAGGTGCCCTGGTTGAAGGACTTATCCTTCAGCTGGCCCACGTCGGTGACGAAAGCGATCTCGTACTTGCCATCCTCGGAGGTCATCTCGTCGGCGATCTCGTCGGCGTTGGTGATCTCGGTGACTTCGGGGTTGTCGCCCTGGTTGTCGTCGGTCTTGGGGTCGTCCTTCTTGTCGCCGCAAGCGACCAGGGACAGCGCCATAACCAGAGCCAGGATCATAGCAAGAAACTTCTTCATGGTTATTCTACCTTCCTCAATTTTTTTATTTTCGCGCCTTGCGGCGGGAAAACCATCATTTCGGCACGGGGTCTTCCTCCTCCTGTGCCTTGCGCATTATAGCAGTCTTTTTCGCCTTTGGCAAGTGAAAACCGCATTTTGCGGTAGAAATGTAAACAAATGTCATCAAAAATTTACATTTTGTTTGCGCGAAATGCACAAATGTATCACACATAGCGACAGCGCGAGATATCCTCCCGCGCTGTCGTGACCGTTGTTTACTTCTTGGCGGCCATCTTCACAGCCACCTCCAGGGCGATCTTCATCATATTGGTGAAGGTGCTCTGGCGCTCATCGGCGGACAGCTCGGTGCCGTTGACCAGGTTGTCGGAGATGGAGCAGATGGCCAGCGCCCGCTTGCCGGTATAGGCGGCGGTGCAGTACAGACCGGCGGCCTCCATCTCCACGGCCATGACGCCCATCTTGGCGAAGCGCATATTGCGCCCGGCGGCGTCGTAGAACGTGTCGGAGGAGTACAGGTTGCCCACGGGCATTTTCACGCCCAGCTCCCCGGCGCTCTCTACGGCGGCCATCAGCAGGTCGAAATCGCAGATAGGGGCGTAGCTGCCGCCCAGCTCGTACTGGCTGGCAAAATCGGAGTTGGTGCAGGCGCCCTGGCCGGCCACCACGCTGCCCAGCTCCAGGTCGGCACGCATGGCGCCGGCGCTGCCCACGCGGATAATGTTTTCCACGTCGTATTGGGTGTACAGCTCATAGGAATAGATGCCAATGGACGGGATACCCATGCCGCTGGCCATCACGGACACCGGCACGCCCTTGTAGGTGCCGGTATAGCCCTGCACACCGCGGACGTTGTTCACCAGCTTCGGCTCGGTGAGGAACGTCTCGGCAATGAACTTGGCCCGCAGCGGATCGCCGGGCATGAGAACGGTCTTGGCGAAATCGCCCTTGTTGGCGTTATTGTGGGGAGTCGGCATAGTGGTTCCTCCTTATATTTACTGTTCCATGGCCTTCACGGCCTTGACGATACGGCTGGTGCCCAGACGGTCCGCGCCCAGGGCGATGAAATCTTTGGCGTCGTTCAGATCCGCGATGCCGCCGGCGGCCTTGATCTTCACATGGGGTGCCACGTGGGCCTTGAACAGCGCCACGTCCTCACGGGTGGCGCCGCCTCCGCCAAAGCCGGTGGACGTCTTGATGTAGTCCGCGCCGGACTCGGACACCACGCGGCACAGCTCGATCTTCTCCGCGTCCGTCAGCAGGCACGTCTCGATGATGACCTTCAGCAGTCTGCCGTCACAGTGACCCTTGATGGCCTTGATCTCCTCCAGCACCTTGTCATACAGGCCGTCCTTCACCCAACCGATGTTGATGACCATATCCACCTCGGACGCGCCGTTTTTCACCGCGTCGGCAGCCTCGAAGCACTTGGCGGCGGTGGTGTCGTAGCCGTTGGGAAAACCGATGACGGTGCAGACGGCGATCTTGCCGTCCACATATTCCGCCGCCTGCTTCACATAGCTGGCGGGAATGCACACGCTGGCGCAGCCGTACTTGATACCGTCGTCGCAGATGGCCTTGATCTCATTCCAGGTGGCACCTTGTGCCAGCAGCGTGTGGTCCACGCGGGAGAGGATATTCTTCAACTCTTCGTTCATTATCTTCGCTCCTTTTCGGGATTTTGCGGTTATATATGTATATTGTACCACACACCGCGCGAAATAGCAACCCGCGCGGCCCAACGGCGCCCACCTGCTGCCATTCCGTAAAAAAGGACCCGCCTGCTGAAGTGCGCTCTTTTCTCATTTCTCGCCGACAGTCACGCTGCCGTCCTCGCCCAGCACGGCGGGCACGATGGTGCTCCGCGTGTTCCGCGCGATGTTGTCCAGCCGCAGCCGGCTGGGGAAGTCGCTGAGCAGCGTGTACGCCACGCCGTGCTTCTTGGCCCGTCCCGTCCGGCCGATGCGGTGGATGTAATACTCGTTCTCCTCCGGCACCTCATAGTTGAACACCGCGTCCACATCGTCCACGTCGATGCCCCGGCTGGCCACGTCCGTAGCCACGAACACCCGCAGCTTTCCGTCCCGGAACCGCTGCATGACCTCCTCCCGCTTCCGCTGGGGAATGTCGCCATGAATGCACTGGGCGTCCACGCCCCGCATCTGCAAAAACTTCGTCAGCCGTTCCGTGCTGCCCTTGGTGTTGCAGAAGCAGATCACCCGGTCATAGTTCTCATGCGCCAGTATCTTCGCAATGGCGTCCACCTTCCCGTCGGAGGGAACCTCCAGCCGGTACTGCAGAATGTCCGGCTTGTTCTCCTTGGTGGCCTGCACCGTGATCTCCTCCGGGTCCCGCTGGTATACCCACGAGATGTCCATCACCTCCCGCGAGATGGTGGCGGAGAACATCCCCAGGTTTTTCCGGCTGGGGATCTTGTCCAGAATACGCGTCACATCGTGGATAAAGCCCATGTCCAGCATCCGGTCCGCCTCGTCCAGCACCACCGTCTGCACGCTCTTCAAATTCACGGTCCGCCGCTTCATATGGTCGCTCAGCCGCCCCGGCGTGGCCACCACGATCTGGGGCCGCCGCTTCAGCGCGTCGATCTGCTTGCCAATGGGCTGTCCGCCGTACAGACATACCAGCCGAACGCCCTCGTGGCACACGGCGATGTCCCGCATCTCGTCGGTGATCTGCATGGCCAGTTCCCGCGTGGGTGCCAGAATGACCGCCTGCACCTCCTCGCTCTCCCGGTCGATGCGCTCGATGATGGGGATGCCGAAGGCCATGGTCTTGCCCGTGCCGGTGGGAGCCTTGGCGATCACGTCCTTCCCCGCCAGCATGGGGGGGATGCACCCGGCCTGCACGGGGGTGCTGACGGTGTAGTGCTTATTTCGTATGGCGCGCATGGTGGCCTCTGACAGGCCAAAGCTCTCAAACGGTGCGCCCTGTGTTACTTCCATAGTCGTTTCCTCATTTTTCCACATAGTATACCAATAAGGAATTATACCATATCTGTCAACGCCTTGCAACCGCGCAAAAAACCGTCCCCGCCGGCGGGGTAGCTCCGGCAGGGACGGTGCGGGGGAAGCGAATGTGTGCTGGGAAACATGAAGGATGTGAAGAAGATCGTGGTATCCTGGCGGCATAGTGGTCAGTTATGCCGCCGCGCGGGACCGATATCAGCCCCGGTTGCCGAAGAAGTAGTTATAAAACTCCTGCCAGTTCTCGGGCATCTGGCCGCTGTAGCCGCCGTTATTACCGCCCTGAGAGGAGGTGTCCTCCTCCGTGTCGGTGCCGGTGATCTGGGGCTGCTGGTCGAAGGTGATGTCGGTGGTGATGTAGCTGCCGTCGCGGAACACGGTCAGGGTGGCGGTGTCGCCGGAGCGGTAGCCCTTCAGCGCCGCGGACAGATCCTGACGGCTGGTCAGCGTGGTGTCGCCCATCTTGGTGATCACGTCGCCCAGGCGCAGGCCGGCCTTGTCGCCGGCGCCGCCCTTGACGACGGAGTAGACGAACACGCCCTGATCGATGTCGATGCTGTACTGAGCGGCCATCTGGGAGTTCATGGTGCCCACGGTCACGGCCATGTATGCCTTGCCGGTGACGGCGCCGTTCTCCATGATGTCGGTTATGATGGACTTCACATCGTCAATGGGAATGGCGAAGCCCAGACCCTCCACCGTGGTGGAGGAGTAGGTGGAGTACTTGGCGGACACGATGCCCACCACCTCGCCGTACAGGTTCATCAGGGGGCCGCCGGAGTTGCCGGGGTTGATGGAGCAGTCCACCTGGATCATGTTGAAGGGGGTGCCGTCCACGTTGATGGCGCGGTTGCAGCTGGACACATAGCCGCCGCTCATGGAGAACGTCAGCTCGCCCAGGGGATTGCCGATGGCCAGCACGGAGTCACCCACGTTCACATCGGCGCTGTTGCCCAATGTCACGGGGGTCAGCCCGGCGGCGTTGATCTTCAGCACCGCCACGTCGTAGTCGCTGTCGCCGCCGATGACGGTGGCGTCGTAGGTGTTGCCGTTATACAGCGTCACCTTCACGGAGGAAGCGCCGTTGATCACATGGTAGTTGGTGACGATATAGCCGTCCTCGCTGATGATAAAGCCGCTGCCGCTGGAGGCGGACTGGGTGGTCTGGCCGAAGATGTT